>OGPM01002089.1_pt1 | contig 14767 bp, 9 predicted proteins | sample 1552961 | NCBI WGS metagenome assembly OGPM01 (sample SAMEA2580304, study PRJEB22360) | human gut metagenome | biome: human gut; feature: human-associated habitat; material: faeces | place: Denmark | collected 2008/2010
CTACTATTTTAAGAGCCTGTTATCTTTCAGGGATATTGAAGAACTGTTTAAGCCTATCACCGCCAAACATTTTACAGGTCATGGTTCCAGTCTTTCATTGGAAGACATTTACAGAGAAGTATTTACATTAGAAGAAAGTGAAATGTCCTCTATTAAAACAGATATCGCCTCTAAATTCCAGAAAGCAATGGATACATTCCAGGATGTTTCTGAGGAAGACGGCGACCAGGATTACCTGAAATTATTTTCCTTTATCTGTGAACTTTCCTTTGATGTGTATATGAAAATGCAGATGATCGAGCAGCTGACAGACCAGCTTCGTGCAGAACGTCCGGACCCCAAAAAGAAATAGTTTTTTCTCCCACAAAAATAATTTTTCCATATTTTACCAATTACATCCCCGATTTCTGAAGGTGACTTACGTTATCTTCAAAAACCGGGGATTTTCGTTATTCTCCCTTGAAATAAGCGCTTACAATTTTTTTGTTCATACATAAATTTTTTTGAGATTGTTGTTGCTTTTTGTTTATTTTATGATAAAATAAAAGTATAAATGGTCGGTTTATTATTCGTTTTAACAACTCATTTGTTCCCATTTTGAAAGGAGATTTATAAATATGTCTACATTCTTTGTAAACGGCAAGTCTGTGACAACTACACGTAAGCAGTCCCTGTTACGGTTCCTGCGTGACGAGCTGAAACTGACTTCCGTAAAAGACGGATGCAGTCAGGGTGCCTGCGGTGCCTGTACCGTTATCATTGACGGTGAAACCTGTCGCGCCTGTGTTCCTACCACGGACACCTTAGAAGGCCGAAATATTATTACAGTGGAAGGCCTTACTGACTGGGAATCCAAAGTTTACACCTACGCTTACGGGGAAGCAGGTGCTGTACAGTGCGGTTTCTGTATCCCTGGCATGGTTATGTGTACCAAAGCACTGTTAGATAAAAATCCAGATCCGACAGAAGCTGAGATACGCTATGCCATCCGCAACAACTACTGCCGCTGTACCGGATATGTAAAGATCATCGCCGCTATCCGTCTTGCAGCTAAGATCATGCGTGATGGAGTGATCCCCAAAGCCAGCACCAATGACTGGAAGATCGGTTCCAGAGTCCATCGTCTGGACGTAGAAGAAAAAGTTTTAGGATATGGCAAATATCCGGACGACTTCTATTTTGACAACATGTGCTATGGCTCTGCTGTACGAAGCAAATATCCAAGAGCTCGTGTGCTTTCTATTGATATTTCTGCAGCAAAAGCACTTCCTGGTGTTGTGGCTGTACTTACTGCAGAAGATGTTCCTGGTGAAAATCTGGTTGGACACTTAAAGCATGACCAATATACACTGATCCCGGTAGGCGGTCTGACCCATTATCTGGGAGATGCCATTGCCCTGGTGGTTGCTGAAGACAGAGAAACTCTGGAGAAAGCAAAGAAACTGGTAAAAGTTGAGTATGAGGTACTTCCGGCTATCCACAACATTGAAGAAGCAGCTGCACCAGATGCACCTTTAGTATATGATGAGGAAACCTCCAATGTACAGGCTTACAAACATGTCTGTCGCGGCAATGCTGAGGAAGCCATCAAACATGCAGCACACGTTATTTCCCATCACTTTGAGACTCCGTGGACTGAGCATGCTTTCCTGGAACCGGAATGTGTTGTTTCCTATATGGACAGTGACGGCGATGTGTTCCTGATCACTACTGACCAGTCTTCCCATACTACCCTTCACGAATGTACCAGACTGTTAGGGAGCAAAAAAGTCAAGGTACAGAATGCCTTAGTTGGCGGCGGTTTCGGCGGCAAAGAGGATATGTCCGTTCAGCATCACGCTGCACTGATGACCTACTGCACAGGCCGTGCTGTAAAAGTAAGCCTTACAAGAGCAGAGTCTCTCCTGGTACATCCAAAGCGTCATCACTTTGTTATGGATTTCACCATGGGCTGTGATGAAAACGGTAAGATCATGGGCGTTAAGGCAAAAGTTGCTTCTGATACAGGTGCTTTCGCTTCCCTTGGCGGTCCTGTTCTGGAACGTGCATGTACCCACGCTGCAGGTCCTTATGCTTATGAAAACTTTGAGATCGAGGGAACTGCTTATTATACAAACAACCCGCCAGCCGGTGCTTTCCGCGGTTTCGGCGTAACACAGACCTGTTTTGCAGTAGAAACTCTTCTGAACATGATGGCAGATGAGATCGGTATCACTCCTTGGGAGATCCGCTACCGCAATGCCATCCGTCCGGGCGGCGTTCTTCCAAACGGTCAGATCGTAGATAATTCCACCGGTCTGGTTGAAACACTGGAAGCTGTAAAAGAAGAATATGACGCTGCTGTAGCTTCTGGTAAAGCCGTTGGTCTTGCCTGCGCTATGAAGAATGCCGGTGTCGGCGTTGGTATCCCTGACTGGGGCCGTGTAAAACTAATCGTAGAAGATGACGCAAAACTGCACATCTATACCGGTGCTTCCTGTATTGGACAGGGACTTGGTACCGTCCTGGTACAGATGGTAGTTACAAATACTGACCTGGCAAGAGACCAGATCGTATATGAGCGGAGCAACACCTGGATCGCACCTGACTCTGTTGATCCTCCCGGTCCCCGCCAGACTTTAGTTACCGGTGAAGCCTGCCGCCGTGCCTGCGAAAAGGTAATGGAAGCAAAGAATGCCAGCGAACATCATTCCTTAGATGACCTGAAGGGACAGGTATTCTACGGTGAATACCTTGCAAAGACAGACCCGTTAGGAGCTGACGTACCAAACCCTGTATCCCACGTAGCTTACGGTTATGCTACCCAGATGTGCATCATCGATCCAAAGACCAAGAAGATCGAGAAAATGGTTGCTGCCCATGATGTAGGTAAGGCAGTAAACCCATTATCCTGCGAAGGCCAGATCGAAGGCGGTGTCGTTATGTCCATGGGATATGCTTTAAGAGAGCGTTATCCAATTGATGACAACTGCAAGCCTATTGAAAAATATGGTTCTTTAGGTCTCTTCCGCGCTCATGAAGTACCTGAGATCGAAGCCATTGTTATTGACAAACCTGGTCTGAATGTAGCCTGCGGAGCCATCGGTATCGGAGAGATCACTTCTATCCCTACTGCTCCGGCCATTACAGACGCTTACTATCGCTGTGACGGAGAACGCCGCTACAGCCTTCCAATTTCAGGAACACCTTATGAAAGGAGATTCTAATCATGGCTGTTAAAAAGAAATTTCCATATCGTTCTGCTTTTGTAGCCTGCAACGGCGGATGTCATGTAACAGAAGGCTCCAGCTGTTCCTATGGCTGTATCGCCTGCGGAAAATGTGTAGAAAGCTGTAAATTCGGTGCCATCCATCTGAATGAACATGGCGTAGCTGAAGTAGATGAAGAAAAATGTATCGCCTGCGGACGCTGCACCAGAGAATGTCCTCAGCACATCATCCACTTACACGACTGTGCCAATACCATTGCTGTTAAATGTTCCAACAAAGATAAAGGCAAAGACGCAAGAGGTGTCTGTGCCGTCAGCTGTATCGGCTGCGGCATCTGCGAAAAGACCTGTACTGCCAGTGCCATCCACGTAGAAGACAACTGCGCAGTGATTGATGAAGCATCCTGCTTAAGCTGCGGTATGTGTGCAGTGAAATGTCCACGGCATGCAATCTATGATTTGCGAGGAATTTTTACGAAAGTGAGATAAATATAGCATTGGAACCCCGCCTGGCGGGGAAAGTCAACTGCCATAACAAAAAACGGGCCCGGCAGCCACATTAGTCAGCTGCCAGAGCCCGTTTTCTCACTCACTCTATTTTACAGAGCATATTTTCCTCTCTTCAGGAACTCGCCCTTCTTCTCTTCTACCACTTTTCCGTCCTTTACAGCCTGAAGTCCACGTAAGAACACGCTTACCACTCTTCCGGTCACTTTTGTACCTTCAAATGGTGCATAATCTACATTCTGGACCTGATCTTTGGCTGTGATCACATCTTCTACACCTGTACGCATGATCACAAGGTCTGCGTCACTTCCTGGAGCGATCACGCCCTTTCTCGGGTATAAGCCATACAGTTTTGCAGGATTTTCAGACAGAACGCGACACATATCTTCTTTTGTGATACGACCCTTATCTACACCGTAAGTATAGATCAAAGTCCCTCTTGTCTCAGCACCCGGCATACCGCCTGGGATCTTGGTAAAGTCGCCTTCTCCTAACTTCTTCTGCTCTGTGGTAAAGCTGCAATGGTCAGTAGAAACAGTCTGGATGGTACCGTCTGCCAGACCTTTCCACAAGCAGTCCTGGTCTTCTTTCTTTCTTAAAGGCGGCGCGCACACATATTTTGCACTTTCAAAGCCAGGAAGTTCATAAAGACTGTCATCCATCAGCAGATACTGTGGACAGGTCTCCACATAAACCTTCTGTCCTCTCTTGCGGGCCTGTGCAATCACATCATATCCTTCTTTACAGGTCAGATGCACTACAACTACAGGAACATCTGCTACTTCTGCCAGACGTAACAGTCTTCCAATTGCTTCTGCTTCCGCAGCTGCCGGTCTGGTCTTTGGATGGCTGGAAACACCCATTTTTCCTGCTGCCTTTGCTTCTTCCTGTAAAGCTGCGATCATACCGCTGTTTTCACAGTGTACACCGGTGATACCGCCAGTCTCTTTTAATCTCTGTAAGATCTCAAATAAGGTCTTATCATCTACCTGGGTATCATAAGTCATATACAATTTAAAAGAAGTAATTCCTTCATCCATCATATCCTGGACTTCTTTGGAAACAGAAGGGTTCCAGTCTGTAATAGACATATGGAAGCTGTAATCGCAGGAACACTTTCCATCTGCCTTTTCATGCCAGTTCTTTAAGCCTTCTGCCAGTGTTTCTCCCGGATACTGGGTTCCAAAGTCGATAATGGTAGTAGTACCGCCTCTTAAAGCAGCCTTTGTACCGGTAACAAAATCATCTGCTGTTACAGTTCCTGCCACATGCAGGTCGAAATGGGTATGTGCATCAATAAATCCAGGGAAAATCAGGCATCCAGATACATCGATCTCCTTATCTCCCGGCTGTGCCAGTTTTTTAATCTCTTCAGCTGTACCTGTAGCCGCGATCTTTTCCCCATCAATGAGGATATCTGCAGGAAAACTTCCGCTTCCTGTGACTATAGTTCCGTTTTTAATGATCTGTCTCATATTATCCAGCCTCCTTTATAATAACAGCTCATAGCAGCCCTCTGTTACGATCTGTTCCGTAGCGATCAGCTGCTCCAGAGAAACTCTGTCCGCAACCGGTGCGCACCAGGCCATTCCACAGCCTGCGCTGATCTGCCTTGGAACCGGGATCAGACGTCCCGGAGCCTCTTTTGCTTTTGCAGCTGCTTCCATTTTCATTGCCATTGTGGTAGTTGGAAATGCAAATACCACCTTCATTGTCTTTTCTCTGGGCATGTTATCTTCCTCTCTCGCTCAGATCCACACGTACACATGCTGACATGCTTCACTGCCTGCTTACGCAGGCGGGATCTTCATTAATGGCTTGTGAAAAAACCTCTAGGGCATGACCAAAAAGCCACGCCCCGAAGTTTTTTTCTTTTATAAAATTAACCGATCAGCAGATAGCTGTAATCAGAAATTACAGTCTTAATGATCTTCTGAATTCCATCCGGAACATTCTCATTTGCAGTTCCAACTGTGTAATCAATTACATTGCCTGCTAAACGTACCTTGCAGATTCCTGCTGCTGCATCAAGAACCGTGAAGCCCTGGTTCTTGCTGTTTTCCATATCTGCTTCATTTGCAAATAAGGTAAACTTGTCAAGATATGGAGCGCTGTCCCATGGGCAGAAGCTGCGGCAGTTGCCACATTCATTACACATATAATCTACATGGATCACCTGATGTTTGTCCATGCCAGGTACTGTTAAGGTTACGTTTGCTCTGTTCGGGCATACCTCTACGCAGTTTTCGCAGATGCTGTTGCAGGAGAGACATCTTCTGCTGTCAGACTCTTCATTCTCCTCAGACAGTTTGCCCTTACGTCCGTAAACAACCTCAGCATCAGCCATCTTGAAGATATCCTCAGATAAATCTCTTCCGATAATAGCTTCTGCTGCTTTCTTACCATCTCTGATGCCTTCTACAACAGTAGCTGGTCCAAAGAGACCATCGCCGGCAACATAAACGCCCTTTACAGAGGTCTCCAGAGTGTTGTGGTCAACAACTGGACGCTTCTTTTCGTCTACAGCGATACCATTTGCTTCGTAGAATGCGCCTGGAACCTTCTCACCAACAGCTGCGATCACAGTGTCAGCAGCGATCTTAACGATCTCCTCAGTCTCAACAACGCTTCTTCTTCCGCTTGCATCGTAATCACCTAACTGCATCTTGCGGCAGATCAGTTCGCCATTTTCCAGTTTAACAGGTGCTAACAGCTCTGCAAACTCTACGCCGTCATCAATTGCCATTACTAACTCTTCTTCATCAGCTGGCATATATCTCTTGGTTCTTCTGTAAACCAGGGATACCTTTTCTACGCCTGCATTGCGCTTTGCAGCTCTTGCAGTATCCATAGCTGTGTTACCGCCACCGATAACAACAACGTTCTTACCTAAATCTACCTTGCCGTCAGTTGCCTTAAACTGCGCCAGGAACTCTAATGCGTTCATGGTCTCGCCAGCTTCCAGTCTCAGTCTGCCTGGTTCAGAAGCACCAACTGCCAGTACAACGTAGTCATATTCTTTCTTTAATTCATCAACAGAAGTGATCTCTTTGCCGTTTACCAGCTCTGCACCCATAGCACGAACCAGCTCAACGTCATGATCGATTGCTTCGTGGGAAATACGGAAGCCTGGGATCACATTGCGTACAACGCCGCCCATCTTTTCTGCCTTCTCAAATACAGTAACCTTCATACCGCCCTTTGCAAGGAAGTATGCAGCTGCCAGACCAGCAGGACCGCCGCCTACTACAGCTGCCTTCTTATCAGAAGTAACTGCAGGTGCCTTTAATGCTGCCATAACAGCATCAATTCCGCCCTGTGCAGACTCTAACTTGGTTCTGCGAATATCTACAGAAGCCTCGTAGAAGTTTCTGGTACATTTGCTCATACAGTTGTGTGCACAGATGGTACCGGTGATAAATGGAAGCGGGTTCTTGTTTAAGATAACCTTTAATGCTTCTTCGTACTTTCCTTCACCTGCTAACTGCATGTAACGGGTGATATCCTGATGGATCGGGCATCCTTCCTGACATGGAGCGATAAAGCAGTCTGTTAACGGAACCGGCTTTTTCACCTTTCTGGATGGAAGCGGTTTAACAGCCTTTACATGGTGTTTGTCAGACTTTGCAGCCTCTACCATAGCTTCTACCTTCTCTGCGCTTACGCCAGCGAAAGCTGCTGCTTCTTTTGCCTTAAATAACTGTCCGATCTGCTCTAATCTTTCATAGCCGCCTGGCTTTAACATGGTAGTTGCCATGGTTACAGGCCAGATACCAGCGTCTACAATCTTTGTGATATTAAAGTAATCAGCACCGCCGGAGTAGGAAATACGCAGTTTTCCGTCAAAGTCTTTTGCCAGTTTCTGTGCAACAGACATGGACAGAGCGTATAAGGACTTACCGGACATGTACATTTCTTCACTTGGAAGTTCATTCTGTTTTACATCAACAGGGAAGGTATTTGTGATCTTAACACCAAATTCCAGTCCCTTCTCATCTGCCAGCTTCTGCAGTCTCTGTAACATTGGAACTGCATCTGTGTACTGAAGGTCATCTCTGAAATGGAAGTCACCGAACGCTACATAATCATAGCCCATGTCATCCATTAATTTTCTTGCATACTCATATCCTAACAGAGTTGGATTGCACTTGATAAAGGTATGTACTTTCTTCTCAGTGAGCAGATAGCTTGCGATACGCTCGATCTCCTGTGGAGGACATCCGTGCAGAGTGGAGAGAGTTGCACAGTTGCAGATTTCAGGGGAGATGCTTTCAACATCCTCTTTTGTCAGGTTATCAAAACGATCCAGGTTATCTAACAGCCACTGACGGCACTCATTAAAAATTGATGCTGCAGAAGCATCCTTCATTCCTTCAATAAAACGGTCTACCTTTTCCAGTTTGATGCCGTCCAGGTCATAACCAACGGACATATTAAACTGGAAGCCGTCCATAGAGCCAAGGCCATATTCCTTAGCTAATACTTTACAGGCAAACCATGCTTTCACGTACTCATCATATGCCTGCGGCACATAAAGCTCAGTGGACCATTCACAGTTGTAGCACTCATCATCAGCCTTGATACATGGCTTTGCTACCGGAAGGTCTTCACCATCTAACTTCTGAACTGTCTTTAATTCAAAGAAGCGGCTTCCTGCCACATAAGCAGCTACAATATTCTGGGTCAGCTGGGTGTGTGGTCCTGCAGCAGGTCCGAAAGGTGTCTCTAATGTACGTCCAAAGATCTCATATTTCTTGCTCTGATCTGCAACAAAAGGTCTTCTGATGCCGAAGATCGCGCCTTTCTTGTGTTCCTCCAGGATCCAGTTCATCATTTTTCCAAAGGGAATGGGTGTCATAATATCGCTCATATTCTATTTCCTCCTTATATATAGCACCCGATCAGGTCCCAGCACCGTTTTTATCTTTCAACGGCTCAGCCGCCCGGATATTCCGGTGTGCTGTTTTCCCGCCGCCCTGTAATCGGCTATTACTAATTAATTTACATCAGTTCAACCATGCGCTGATTTGAATGAGAAAGCGTGTTGCAAGTTCGCTTGCATAAACACTTTCTTGTTCAAATCAGCATATGGTGGATCCACCAAGCCTCTTGTTTTCATGAATATGGAAACAAGAAGATGGCATGGTTGAACTGTAACATTTACATTATTAACCGTTAATGGAACGTTCCAGCTTCTTAGCCTCTTCTCTTACTTCGTAAAGAACCTTCTCTTCATCAATTCCGATCAGCTCTCTGTCTTTCATTAAGACTTTACCGTTGCAGACTGTGGTAACAACGCTGCGTCCGGTCATACCGAATAAGATGTGGCTGTTGATATTAGAAGCATCCATAGGTGTTCTCGGTACATAATCTGTAACGATCACATCTGCTGCTGCGCCTTCTTTTAATACGCCTAACTGCTTCTTGAAGTAGCGGTTTGCGATCTTAGCATTTCCTTCAAAGAGCATCTGAGGAACTTCGCCCCATGCTGCATTTGCGTCACACAGATGATGCTTGTGAAGTACATTTGCTACCTTATAAGACTCCAGAACATCCTGTGTATAACCATCTGTTCCAAGACCTGTCAAGATACCTCTGTGAACGATCTCCATGGTTGGAGGGCATCCGCAGGCATTACCCATGTTAGACTCAGGGTTGTGTACTACCATAGTATCAGTTGCCTTGATCAGTTCCATCTCATGTGGGTTTACATAGATGCAGTGGCCAAGTAAAGTCTTGCTTCCTAAGATATTGCAGTCGTATAAACGGTCTACAATGCGCTTTCCATATTTATGTAAGCAGTCATGAAGATCTTCGATACCTTCTGCAACATGGATATGATATCCAACTTCATCTGGTTTGTTTGCTGCAGCAAATTCCATTGTCTCATCTGAAATGGTAAACTGTGCATGCATACCCATCATACCAGCAAACATATCTGTATCATCTGCTAATGCATGCTTGATCCATCTTGCATTCTCTAATACAGCTTCTCTGGACTTGTCCATACCGTCACGGTCAGATACTTCATAACACAGACAGGCTCTTACACCAAATTCTTTTGCAGCATCTTCGATGGCAAACAGGCTGTCCTTGATCTGGCCAAAGCTTGCATGATGGTCAAATACAGTGGTAACACCGTTCTTGATACTGTCGATGAAAGTAACTCTTGCGCTCTGACGGGTCTGCTCATTGGTCAGATGGCGGTCGATGGTCCACCATAATCCGTCTAAGATATCTAAAAATCCGTGAGGATCATATCCTTTAATGCTTAAGCCTCTTGCCATTGCACTGTAGATATGCTCATGTGTATTAATGAAAGCCGGCATGATAACGCCCCCCTTAGCGTCTACAAACTCAGCTTCCGGAAACTCCTTTTTGATCTCTTCCAGAGTTCCTACTTTCTTAATAGTAGTTCCGTCAATTGCTACTGCTCCATTTTCGAAAAATGGCTGTCCGGCATCTCTTGTAACCAGACGTCCGTTTCCAATGATCAACATATGGCTCTCTCCTTTTCCTATATAATAACAATGTTGTCGTACTCTTATATTAACACCTGGAAATACCATTTGCAAGGGAAAAATACAATTTTTTTTAGTTATTCAAAATTTTTTTGTAAAAAACTATTGCAATCTGTTTTATTTGTGCTATTATGTAATCATAAACAACGCAAAAATGTTTTGCAGATTGTTTATTGTACAAAGTTACCATATCATATTATGAAAGTCCGAAATGAGGAGGTTGTTCATGGCATACACACTTAGCTTGCTTGAACAGATTGCAGACGGCCTTGCAAGACAGTTCGGACCAGACTGCGAAATTGTGATCCACGACTTAAAGCGCCACGACCTGGAACACTCTGTTGTACACATCAACAACGGACATATCACCAACCGGCGTGAAGGCGACGGACCATCTAAGGTAGTTCTGGAAACCCTGCATAGGGATCCGGCTTCACTGAAAGACCATCTTGGTTATCTTACCCGCACATCAAACGGTAAGATCTTAAAATCCAGTACGTTTTTTATCAGAAACCCAGAGGATTCCGCTGTGGATTACATTTTTTCCATCAACTACGATATCACCGGTCTGATGACCATTGAGAGATCCATTAAAGCTCTCATCAGTACAGAAGATCCAAGTGATACCAGACAGCAGCCAGAACAGATCGTACACAATGTAAATGATCTTCTGGACAACCTGATCGAACAGTCCGTAGCTCTGGTTGGAAAACCTGCAGCACTTATGAATAAGGAAGAAAAAGTAACCGCCATCCAGTTTTTGAATGACGCAGGCGCTTTTCTCATAACAAAATCAGGAGACAAAGTCTCCAAGTATTTTGGAATTTCCAAATTTACTCTGTACAGTTACATCGACGTAAACAGTCGTAAATCATCTTAAGAACTAAAAATTTTTAAGAACCAAAAATTTTAAGGAGGATACAGTAACATGGATCAGAAGATTCTGTGGGCAGTAAACAAAATGCCTAAAACAGATGACAAAAACCTTCCAATTATGGGACTTGAGGAGATCAAAAAGGCACGTACTTTCCACGAGAGCTTTCCTCAGTACATCGAAACACCATTAACCAAGCTGCCTCACATGGCTTCCTATTTAGGAGTTAAGGAAGTATATGTAAAGGATGAGTCTTACCGTTTTGGTCTGAACGCATTTAAGGTACTGGGCGGATCTTTTGCAATGGCTCGTTACATCGCAAAAGAAACCGGAAAGGATGTTTCTGAACTTCCTTATTCCGTACTTACTTCCGAACAGTTAAGAAAAGAATTCGGACAGGCTACTTTCTTTACAGCAACAGACGGCAACCACGGCCGCGGTGTTGCATGGGCTGCTAACCGTCTTGGACAGAAGGCAGTTGTTCATATGCCTAAGGGAACTACTCAGACCCGTCTTCAGAATATCGCAAAAGAAGGCGCTCAGGTAGACATCCAGGAATTAAACTATGATGACTGTGTTCGTCTGGCTGCTAAGGAAGCGGATGAAACTCCAAGAGGCGTTATCGTACAGGATACTGCCTGGGACGGCTACGAAGAGATCCCGGCATGGATCATGCAGGGATACGGCACCATGGCAATGGAAGCTGGTGAACAGTTAAAGGCTCAGGGATGTGAGCGTCCTACCCACATCTTCGTACAGGCAGGCGTTGGTTCCTTAGCTGGTGCAGTTGTTGGTTACTTCTCCAATCTGTATGCTGACAACTTACCTACATTCGTAGTTGTTGAGGCTGAAGCTGCTGCATGTCTTTACAAGGGTGCTGCTGCCGGTGATGGAGACATCCGCATTGTAGACGGCGATATGCAGACCATCATGGCAGGTCTTGCATGTGGTGAACCGAACACCATTTCCTGGGACATCTTAAAGAACCATGTAAAAGTATTCATTGCTGCTCCTGTTAAGGGCGATGCTCCGATCACCTCCGGTGAGTCTGGTGCTGCTCCATTCGGTGCATTAGCAGCTATGATGACCATGGACGAATACAAAGATTTAAGAAATGACATTGGCCTGGATGAAAATTCCAAAGTACTGCTCTTCTCTACAGAGGGCGATACCGATCCTGATCGCTACAAGAACATTGTATGGAAAGGCCTTGACAAATAACTATTAACCATCAAAAGTAATTGCAAAACAAGAGGAGGATATTTAAAATGAATCTGGATTACGCAAAAATCAAAGAAGCAGCTCAGAATTATCAGAAAGATATGACTAAGTTCTTACGTGAGATCGTTAAGAACCCAGGTGAGAGCTGTGACGAGAAGGCTCACATCACCCGCATCGCAGAAGAAATGAGAAAGTTAGACTTCACCAAAGTTGAGATCGACCCAATGGGCAACGTACTTGGCTATATGGGAACCGGAAAAACCCTGATCGCATTTGATGCTCATATCGATACTGTAGGTATTGGTAATAGAAATAACTGGAACTTCGATCCATACGAGGGATATGAGAACGAGACCGAGATCGGCGGCCGTGGCGTATCTGACCAGTGTGGCGGTATCGTATCTGCTGTTTACGGCGCTAAGATCATGAAAGACTTAGGCATGCTGTCTGACAAGTACACTGTATTAGTAACCGGTACTGTTCAGGAAGAAGACTGTGACGGTCTGTGCTGGCAGTATATCATCAACGAAGACAAAGTTCGTCCTGAATTCGTAGTTTCCACAGAGCCAACTGATGGTGGTATCTACCGTGGACAGAGAGGACGTATGGAAATCCGTATCGACGTTAAGGGCGTTTCCTGCCATGGTTCCGCTCCAGAGCGTGGTGACAACGCTATCTACAAGATGGCTGACATCCTTCAGGACGTTCGTGCTCTGAACGAGAACGACGCAGCTGATGACAAGGAAGTTAAGGGCCTTGTTAAGATGTTAGACAAGAAATACAATCCAGAATGGGAAGAGGCTAACTTCCTTGGACGTGGTACTGTAACTGTATCCGAGATCTTCTTCACCTCCCCAAGCCGTTGTGCAGTTGCTGACTCCTGTGCAGTATCTCTTGACCGTCGTATGACCGCCGGAGAAACATGGGAAAGCTGCTTAGACGAGATCCGTGCCCTTCCGGCTGTTAAGAAGTACGGCGATGACGTTAAGGTTTCCATGTACGAATACAATCGTCCTTCCTACACTGATCTGGTATATCCAATCGAGTGCTACTTCCCAACATGGGTAATCCCGAAGGATCATGATGTAACCAAGGCTCTGGAAGAAGCTTACCACAACCTGTACGGTGAAGAGCGTATCGGTGCTGAGGAAACTCTGGCTATGAGAACCGCTCGTCCTCTGACTGACAAGTGGACCTTCTCTACCAACGGCGTATCCATCATGGGACGTAACGGAATCCCTTGCATCGGCTTTGGACCAGGCGCTGAGGCTCAGGCTCATGCTCCGAACGAGAAGACCTGGAAACAGGATCTGGTAACCTGTGCAGCTGTATATGCAGCTCTTCCAACTGTTTACTGCAAGTAATCAATTATTTTAGCCAGTCTGCGTGGCCCTTCGGGGCTGCGCTTCCATCAAGAAATTCTTTAAATTCCATAAACCTACATATAAAAGGAGAATTGAATCATGAAAACATTACAGGATTACATTGACAAGCTGAAAGCATTAAACTTCAAAGAAATGTACGAAGGCGATTTCTTCCTGACCTGGGAGAAGACAGACGACGAGCTGGAAGCTGTCTGGACTGTTGCTGATGCTCTCCGTTACATGAGAGAGAACAATATTTCTACAAAAGTATTTGAGAGCGGTCTGGGTATTTCCTTATTCCGCGATAATTCTACCCGTACCCGTTTCTCTTTTGCTTCTGCATGTAATCTGCTTGGTCTGGAAGTTCAGGATCTGGACGAAGGCAAGTCTCAGGTTGCCCATGGCGAGACTGTACGTGAAACAGCTAACATGATCTCTTTCATGGCTGACGTTATCGGTATCCGCGATGATATGTACATCGGCAAGGGCAACGCTTACATGCATGAGGTTGTTGATTCTGTAACCCAGGGTTACAAAGATGGTATCCTGGAGCAGAAGCCAACCTTAGTAAACTTACAGTGTGATATCGACCATCCGACCCAGTGTATGGCTGATATGCTTCACATCATCAACACCTTCGGCGGCGTTGAGAACTTAAAGGGTAAGAAAGTAGCTATGACCTGGGCTTACTCCCCGAGCTACGGCAAACCGCTTTCCGTACCGCAGGGTGTTATCGGCCTGATGACCAGATTCGGTATGGACGTTGTTCTGGCACATCCGGAAGGATACGAGGTAATGCCGGAGGTTGAGGAAGTAGCTAAGAAGAACGCTGAGAAGACCGGCGGCAGCTTCACCAAGACCAATTCCATGGCAGAGGCATTCAAGGATGCTGATATCGTATATCCGAAGAGCTGGGCTCCGTTCGCTGCAATGGAAAAACGTACGGAACTGTACGGAAACGGTGACTTCGACGGCATTGCAGCTCTGGAGAAAGAACTGCTCGCTCAGAATGCAGAACACAAAGACTGGGCTTGTACAGAAGAGCTCATGGCTACAACAAAAGACGGAAAAG
>OGPM01002093.1_pt1 | contig 14760 bp, 9 predicted proteins | sample 1552961 | NCBI WGS metagenome assembly OGPM01 (sample SAMEA2580304, study PRJEB22360) | human gut metagenome | biome: human gut; feature: human-associated habitat; material: faeces | place: Denmark | collected 2008/2010
CCCCCAGCCACAGAATTTCGCCATGTCTGCTACCGAAAGATTCTCACTGCTTTTAACACTGATTTCCTGCAGTACTTCTTTCAACTGCTCCCTATCCGGAGAAGACACGATTTCTCTGGACGGATACATTCTTATAAGAAGAAATATAATCTGCAAAACTGCAGCTTTCACTCCTAGCTCATAAGCATTTTCTTTTGTTTCACACAATTCTTCCATCTGAATAAGACATCTTTTTAATGAATCATAATGCGCTTCCTCTGGCTTTATCTGTACCGGAGGAAACAACTTACCTGCTGCAAGCGGGACGAGAAATTCTCCTGCACAGAGATCTGCTGCTCCTTCTCCCAGAAAATCCATTTCAAAGATAATATTTTCGTATTCCATAGAATATCCTTTTATCCTATGAATTGCATGAAGGGTTCCAGGTGTTACTACAAAAATGTCCCCCGGTTCTCCCTCAAAGCTTTTTGTTTCGATCTGGATCAGCCCTTTTCCCTTTTTTATATAAATCAATTCCATCTCCTTATGCCAGTGCAAAGGAACCGCCGGAAAATCCAATGGAATCGTACATGGATAAATATTAAACGGAAACAACCGGCTGCCATGCTGTTTTGTTTCCTGATATTTTGTACCACTTTCTTTTTCTTTCATCTATTTCCGCCTCTATGATAGGATAGTATCATTTCTTGCTCGCTTTTGACAAGAAACGACGGACTATCTGTGATATAACTAAAGCAACTTAAGTTAACGAAACTACAACCATTTTATATATGAAAGGAGCAACTCCCATGAGTGAATCTATGAAAACAACACTAAATGAACTTTGCCAAAAGGATATTGCAACTGCTTCCGACGCAGAACTTTATACAGCCCTTCTGAAACTTGTGCAGGAACAGAGTCAGAAACAGATAAAACCAGTAACTGGCAGAAAACTGTATTATATTTCTGCCGAATTCCTGATTGGAAAATTGCTTTCCAACAACCTAATCAACCTTGGTCTGTATGATGAAGTTCGTGAAACACTTGCCAGTGTCGGAAAATCTCTTGCAGATATCGAAGAGCAGGAACCGGAACCAAGTCTTGGAAATGGTGGTCTTGGACGACTTGCCTCATGCTTCCTTGACAGTCTTGCAACTTTGGATCTTCCTGGTGATGGTGTCGGTCTTCGTTATCACTGCGGACTTTTTCATCAGAATTTCAAAAACAACATCCAGAACGAAGCTCCTGATTTCTGGCTGACTGACCAGTGTGCTGCCAAAGCTACCGATACAGTATTTCCGGTTTCGCTTGCAGGAAACACCTATTCTGCAAGACTCTACAAACTTCCAGTTACCGGCTATGAAGGCAGAACCAATATGCTGAATCTGTTTGATCTGGATTCTGTAGATGAATCTGTGATTGGTGACGGAATTTCTTTTGACAAAAAAGATATTGCCAGAAACCTTACATTATTCCTCTATCCAGACGACTCCGATGAAGACGGCCGACTGCTTCGTATCTATCAGCAGTATTTCATGGTTTCTGCCGGTGCTCAGCTTATTCTCAACGAATGTGCTGCACGTGGATGTAACTATCATGACCTTGCCGACTATGCAGCTATCCAAATCAATGATACACACCCAAGTATGGTAATCCCGGAGCTGATCCGCCTCCTTGAGGAACACGGAATCAGCTTTGATGAGGCAGTTCAGATCGTAACAGATACTTGTGCATATACCAATCATACGATTCTTGCAGAAGCTCTGGAAAAATGGCCACGTCATTATCTCGATACCGTTGTTCCTCAGCTTATGCCAATTATTGAAAAGCTGGATGACATTGCAAAAACACGTACAACTGATTCTTCACTTGCTATCATCGATCAGAATCAGGTCGTTCATATGGCACATATGGATATTCATTTTTCTCACTCCACAAACGGTGTTGCCGCACTGCATACACAGATTCTGAAAGAAAGCGAACTGGCAGGATTTTATCAGATGTATCCGAACAAATTTAATAATAAAACAAACGGCATCACCTTCCGCCGCTGGCTTCTGAAATGTAATCCGGCCCTGACTTCTGAAATTGAATCTCTGATCGGATCCGGTTTCAAAAAAGATGCTTCTGAACTGAAAAAACTTCTGAATTATACAGACGATGCAGAAGTACTGAAAAAACTCAGTTGTATTAAAAAATCCAACAAAGAAGCACTTGCTTCCTGGTTAGAAGACAAACAGGGAATCAAATTGAACACCAATGCAATGTTTTCCATTCAGTCCAAACGACTTCATGAATACAAACGTCAGCAGCTGAACCTGCTTTTCCTGATTCATGAATACCTGGAGATCAAAGCAGGACATACTCCAGTAACTCCATTAGTAAGTATCTTCGGTGCAAAAGCAGCTCCTGCCTATATCATCGCCAAAGATATCATTCACGCTCTTCTTACCCTGTCACAGGTTATCAGTGCGGACTCTGAAGTTTCCAGATATCTGCAACTTGCATTTGTAGAAAACTACAATGTTTCTGCAGCAGAAAAAATGATTCCGGCATGTGATCTTTCTGAACAGATCAGCCTTGCTTCCAAAGAAGCATCCGGAACCGGAAACATGAAATTCATGCTGAACGGTGCACTGACTCTTGGAACCATGGATGGTGCAAATGTAGAAATTGCCGAAGCTGTCGGAAATAACAATATTTACATCTTTGGTCAGAGCAGCAAGCAGGTTATTCACCGCTATGCAGCCGGTGACTACTGTGCAAAAGGCTGGTATGAAGCAGACTCGAACCTTCATCGTGCCATCGATTTCCTTACCAGTGAAGAAATGCTGAAATATGGAGATGAAGAACATCTGAAACGACTGCAGAACGAACTGATAAATAAAGACTGGTTCCAGACTCTTCCGGATTTCAATGCATACATTGTCCGCAAAGAACAGGCAATGAGTGATTATGCTGTAAATCCGGAAGCATGGAGCCGCAGAACTCTGATCAATATTGCAGAAGCCGGATTCTTCTCCTCAGACAGAACCATCAAAGAGTACGATGACGACATCTGGCATCTCGGAAAATAATCATTCTCCTGGATTAGAGCGGCGAATCTGCTCAGTCAGCTCTTCGCCGCCCTGTTCATACCATTCCTGCACAAAAGTGTCAAAGTAAGTAATTGGTTTTACACCCATGATAATCTGAATGAAAGTGTCTTTTTCAAGCTGCTGAAGAGACTTCGGTATTTCACCGTCTGCATCATCCAGGTATCTTTTGGCTGTTGACCGGTAGTTTCCTTCTATCAACCTTCCAACTGCTGCAAGTCTGGATTCATATGCTGCCCAGTCTTCCGCCGTTTCTGATTTTCCCTGAATAAATTTTTCTGCTGCATCGTAATAAGATTTCTCAATTGCACTTAAACTTTCTTCTTTTCGCATGCCGCTCATTACACTCTGGATATCTTTTGTGATCTGAAACGTCGCCTCGTTATAATCAACATTGATAACCAGCGGTCTGGCTGTCGGTTCTACGTTAAGAGCAAAATAATCATTTACCTCATCCGCATCCTTGGCTTCATATCTGCTATAATCAAACAATACACTGATTATCTTCATTACAATTTCCGGATGCTCATATCCTTTGCGTACAACAACATATTTATTATCCTGAAAAGTATCATATACATTCTGCCAGTCTGTCGACTGTAGATAAAATGGCTGCCAGTTTGCCTCTTTGTCTGTCTCATAAACATCCATCAGTGGATTGTTCGGTGTCCACCACAGGCCAAAAAAAGCTCCACATTTTCCATTTATCACCAGATCTCTGAGGTTATTCTGCGCACGCAATGCAAAGTTCTTATCCAACACGCCACGTTCATAGAGTTCATGAAGATAACTCAGTGCATTTTTTGTTTCTTCTGTTACGGAACCATACACGATCTTACCATTTTGATTTACCCACCTTTGTGGACTGGCTCCAAATTTATCAAAAACAGAATCTACTGAATAATTAGAGCTGGTAGTTCCCACCAGATCTGTATCACAAGCGAGTCCGATCGGGTCTTCTCCATCCTCCGTGCCCATTTTATTCTGGACAAATTTTTCTACTATGTCAAATGCATCTTCCAGTGTTTTCGGATTTTCAAGGCCAAGCTTATCCATCCAGTCCTTACGCAGCCACATCAGACGTGGACCATGATCTGTAACGGTCTCCGGAATTGCCATCAGTTTTCCATTAAATCGCACAGAATCCAGAAGACCGCTTCCATAACTCTCAAACATCTTTTTGATTCTCTCTGAAGTGCAATTCTCATATACTTCGCTCAGATCTTCCACAAGATCATTATCAACCAGTTCTTTGAGTGTTTCTCTGTCCGAAACCACCAGTACATCCGGCAGCGTCTGGTCTTTTACAAGAATGTTCACAAATTCATCATATCGATCTTCCCGTTCCATGTAGACACTTTTATTCTGAATATTCAGTATTTTTCTGAGATAACGAGTGTAAGCATTGTCGTCATAGGTATTTCCATCCGGAAGATTTGAATTATTCGCACCACTCATTTGTCCTAAAGTATACGTTACAAGTTCAGGATAAGCGCCATAAGGAGTCTGTGCAGCTGTTTCCCAGGTACCGGTACGGACTGTCTCTGTAGATTCCGTATTTTCTTTTGCTGCCGATGATCTTTTCTGATTCAGCTCCTGTAAATCATTGCTGCATCCGCAGACAGCTATAGCTATGATTCCTATCAGAACAACAGGCAGTTTTTTCCATTTACTCTTCATTCTCTCTGCCCTCCTTCGGAAATTTCATAATAACAGTCGTGCCTTCATCCGGTGAACTGAAAATATGAATTCCGTAATTCTCTCCATAAAGAAGCCGGATACGGTCATTTACATTCTTAAGGCCATATCCTTTTGCCTGATAAGTTACCAGTGTTTCTGCTTTTTCCTGCTCCATACCAAGTCCATTGTCACGGACAGTGATCTCTACATCATCCCCCTTGCCTTTAAATGACAGGAAAATTTTTTTATCACCATCCTCTTTTTCATCAAGACCGTGTTCGATTGCATTTTCGACAACCGGCTGAAGAAGAAGCTTCGGCATTTTTTCATTTTTTATTGTCGGATCAATATCCCAGTCTACCGAGAAATTATGATCATGCATCGTAAGCTGGATTTCCAGATATGCTTCCATATTCTGAATACAGTTTTCTACCGTAACCACATCTTCACCTTTGCTTAATGCGGTTCTGTAAAAAGTAGAAAGTGCCAGGGTAACCTTACTGATCTCCATCTGGTTACTTCGAATCGCCATCCAGTTCATCATCGACAGTGTGTTATATAAGAAATGTGGATTGATCTGGGCCTGAAGGGCTTTCAGTTCATATTCTTTCAACGCGATCTTATTGACATATACTTCGTCGATCAGGCGGTTAATCTCATCCATCATATTACGGAAACTGTTAACAAGAATTCCTACTTCATCTCCCGAATCACTGTTGACTGTAACTTCACGGCTTCCATGATTTACCCTGTCCATATTTTTCGTCAGTTCTTCAATTTTTCTTGTAAAAATTCTTGAAAATGCCATAGCCAGAAACAGAATGATCAGACCACAGGCCGCAATCAGTGGAATCTCTTCCAGCAACAGTCTTCGTACAGAACCTGATATCGCATCCTGACTCTTATAAAGATAAAATACCCAGTCATTTTCTTCACTCTTGGTCTTTGTATATGCACAGGACTGGCTGATTTTCTGAATCATGGAATCCATTTTTTCAGATTTATCAAATTCCAGATTTGTCAGACCAGTTTTGTTATAAAGAACTGTACCGTTTTTGTCTGCAACAATTCCACCATTTTCCTGCGTGAGAATATTGGTCAGTGGCTGGAAGATTTTATTATAATCCAGAGAAATGCACAGAACTGCATCCAGTTTCTGATCATTATAGATCATACGTACTGCTGCAACTTCTTTACGATCCTGATCAACTTTCCACTGAATACGCACATCATCTTTCAGCCCTTCACTCCACCACTCTTCTTTCATCTTATCAAGCGGAACAAGTGTATACTCATGCTCCACCTGGATACTGTCCGCAAAAAGCTGAATTCTGTTAATCGCGTCATGATATGATTTTGGTACAGACAAAAGTGGATCCGCTATTTCTGTATATTTTTCATATGCCGTATAATTATCGATATTTTTTTCCTTAATAATTTCCTCAATATCTGGTGAATAGGTCAGATAATTGAGAAGGCTGGCATAAACCGCCGTCTGGCTGTCAATGCTTTCTCTGGTCTGTTCCATGATCGACTGCATATCTTCCAGTTCGCTGCTGCGGACCATAGTACTCAGCCTGCTGTGACTGTACCAGGCAAGTACTGTCATCGGTACCAGGCTTGTAACTACAAGAAAGATCGTCAGTTTATGACGATACTTCATATTTTTGAATATCTTACGAAGTCTGTTCATCCTCTCCGGTTCCTTTCCTGTATGATTCCGGACTGCTTCCGTAATATTCCCGGAAACTTCTGCAGAAATAAGAAACATTTGCAAAACCAACATGTTCACTGACCTGTGCCACCTTCATATTGGTGCTGCAGAGAAGTTCTTTTGCCTTCTCCATCCGGAACACACGTATATATCGGTTCAAATTCATGCCGGTCTCTTTTTTGAAGATAAAACTGAGGTATCCAGAAGACAGATAGACTTTTTCTGCCAGCATTTCAAGATTCAGATCTTCCTCATAATGCTGATAGATATAATTTTTGACTGCTGCCACTTCATTTCTAGACCTACTCATAGAACGGTCAAGAAATGCCTCGTATTCCTTGATATTATCTTCAGTCACTTCAAGGATTTCCATGATATTTCTACAGTTATACAATCGTTCTATCTCATGCTCAAGACGCCGCTCTCCAGAAAACTGATTTTCCTGAAACAGTTCCTGAATGACATTCGAGAAAACAAACTTGATATACATTGCTGAATACTTTGTATTATCATGATATTTTTCTTTCAGGCATGCGAAATGCTTTCTCAGCTGATCTGTATCCTTCCGTGTGATGTCTTCTGAGATCATCTGCATGATCTGCGAATCCTGCACTTCTCCCACCGACAGTTTCAGTACATCATCTTCATTTGAGAAAACATGTTTTTCCGGATGATAAAATTTCTCTTCCATCTGCTGTTCCAGCTGCTCAAGGATTTCCGGCAGACACTCACAACCTTCAAATTTACGGCTGACTGCCAGATAAAAACTGTCTCTGTATTTTCGTTTCATAAAATTATAAAGATGATTTGCCACCAGCTGATAATCGCAATATACGTCCTGAAAAAGGAGAAGCGACTGTCTTGCATTCAAATTCAGATAAAAGCATACTCTTCTCAACTCTTTCTGAATTTCCTCTTCCAGAGTCTCTTCAGCCGTATCAAAAAAAGCAACATCGGATTCCAGCAAGATTCCACAATGCCAGCCATTCCATTTTTCCAGATCGATCATATCTTTTGCTTTTTCCAGTGTTTCTAGCTTGCCGGAGTAAAGATAATTTTGCAGAAAATACTGTTGCAGAAAATTTTTCTCTTTGATCTCACGACTTTCTTTTTTCTTTCTTTGTTCAATCACTTTCTCTGCCTTCTGAATTACTTTATGAAAATCTTCCGGATTCACCGGTTTCAGGATATACTCTGTCACACCATAGCGAATCGCTTCCTGCGCAAAAGTAAAATCACTGTATCCACTGAAAATTATGATCTGCAATGCCGGATTTTCTTCCTTGGCACGTCTTGATAATTCCAACCCGTCCATATGAGGCATTTTTATATCAGTCAAAACAAGTTGTATGTCCTCTGACCGAATAATCTGCAGAGCCTGTTTTCCGTTCGAAGCTTCAAAAACATTTCTTTCGCCTTCTTCTCTCGAAAGCAGATATTTCAGACCTTCGCGCTCTATTTTTTCATCATCTACAATAAGAACGTTTGTCATAATTTCCCCCTGTTTTGTTTCCTATAATACTTATGATTATAGCACAAAAAGTCTCTGGAAAAAATATTCTTCCAGAGACTTCCATTCTACATAACCAGAATCAGCCTTTTACGGCACCTGCTACAACGCCTTCAATAATGTACTTCTGGCAAACCAGATATACGATGATGATCGGAATGATATCGATCATAATACTTGCCATCATTGGTCCCATCTGTACATGTCCGAAGCTGCCACGGAAATACTGGACTGCCATCGGAATAGTCTTATATTTTTTAATATCAAGAACCAGTGTTGGAAGAAGGTAATCGTTCCATACCCACATCAGTTCAAGGATCGCTGTTGAAATAATTGTTGGTTTTAATATCGGAATCAAAACTTTAAAAAACACCTGTAACGGACTACATCCATCAATCAGAGCTGCTTCCTCAATCTCAAGCGGAATACCTTTTACAAATCCTGTAAACATAAATACCGCCAGTCCTGCACCAAATCCAAGATAAATAATGCAGATATTGTATGGATTATTCAATTTTAAAGTATCTGCAGTTTTTGCCAGTGTAAACATAACCATCTGGAAAGGAACTACCATACTGAACACGCAGAGATAATAAAACATCTTGGACAGTTTTCCATTTACACGAACAATATACCAGGCTGCCATTGAACAGCATAACATGATAAGAACTACAGACATTACAGAAATTACAAGACTGTACCAGAAAGATTTCAGGAAATCCATCTGAGTAACACTCGCTACAAAGTTCGCAACACCATTCCATGTTTCACTGGTTGGAAGGCTAAATACTCCAGATGTAGTGATCGCTACTTCTTTTTTCAGTGAGTTGATTAATATTAAGACGATTGGGTACATCCAAAGGATACAAACAATTGTCAGTAAGACCGTTGCAACGGAATTTCTTTTTTTATTTTCCATTACTGCTGCACCTCCTTAGATGATGTTGCACGAAGCTGGATCAGTGCGATCACAACAACAAGAACAAAGAATACAACAGCTTTTGCCTGTCCAATACCCTTCCATTGAGGTCCGCTTCTTGCATAGAATGTATCATAAATATTTAACGCCAGTAACTGAGACTGTTTTCCAGGATCACCACCGGTCAGTGAGAGGTTCTGGTCGAACATCTTGAAACCATTAGTCAGAGTCAGGAATGTACAGATTGTTACAGATGGCATAATCATCGGAATTTTAATCTTAAACAGAATCTGTCTGCTTGTTGCACCATCGATCTGAGCTGCCTCGATCAGGTCAGGTGATACATTGTTCAGACCTGCAATGTAAATGATCATCATATATCCAATCTGCTGCCACATAAGCAGAATGAGCATACCGATAAAACCATTTTTTGCTGAAAGTGAAAGCAGTGGCTGTCCCCACTTGGAAAGCAGACCATTCAGCAATGTCTGCCAGATATAACCAAGTACAATACCACCGATCAGGTTCGGCATAAAGAATACCGTACGGAATGCATTTGTTCCTCTGTATCCTTTGGTCAGTGCCAGTGCGATAAAAAATGCAAGCACGTTGATCAGAATACTGGATACGAATGCAAATACAACTGTCAGCCAGAAAGAATGACTGAATGTACTATCAAGTAAAATCTTAGAATAATTTGAAAATCCAACAAATGTTACATCCTGCACTGTTGTAAATTTGCAGAATGAAAGATAGATGCCCCAGATAAAAGGCCACAGGAAACCGATTACAAATGCCGCAAAGGTTGGTAATACAAAAACCGGCCACCACTTTTTGATCGTTCTTCCTACCATGATTTTTCTCCTCTTCCCTACTGTTAACAGAAGCTTAAGTTCCTCTGTCTTTTAACTTATAGAAGGAGGCAAGAACCTCTGCCTCCTCCCATAAACAACATGTTATTTTTTATCCTGATTATTCAGAAAGAGCTTTTTCTGTAGCCCATCCGTCAACGAATGCACTAACTACTGCATCCCAGTCGCCTGTGCCTGCCGCATATGCTGTAAGAGCTGTACCAAGACCATTCTTCCACTCTTCAGATGGCATTGTTGTGAAGTTCCATGAAACAGGTGTAAGACCAGCTTCTGTATACTCAGCATCCTGTTTTACAAATACGTTTGTAGGAGCAACTGCTGTTTTGAAAGGAATTGTGAATCCCATGTCTTCAGACATAGATTTTGTTCCTGCTTCAGATGTTACACACCAGTTCATGAAATCCAGAGTTGCCTGAACATCTTCTTCAGATGCATTCTTATTTACACACCAGTAGTTTTCTGTACCAGTTGCAAGACCTTCGTTCTCATCGTCAACGCCGAAGTAGATCGGGATCATAGCAAGTTCATCATCGCTGTATGTCTTAGCGAGTTCTGCATATTCCCAGGAACCATTCTGATAAAATACTGCATCTCCATTTACAAATTCATTTCTGGAGTCATCAGCTGTTTTAGCTGAAAGTTCGCTTCCATCGCATGTAGAATCTGTAATGTACAGATCAAATACATTCTTATACTGATCAAGATATGTTCCTTTGATTGCTTCTGTATCATCGATTCCATCTGCTTTGTATTCATAGTAGATTGGAAGGTTTGCAAGATGTGTTTTGAATCTCCAGTCAGAGGATCCGTCCATACCTGCTGAGGTGAAAGCACCTTTTACACCAATTTCATCTTTACGTGCCTGAATGTCATCTGCTACTTTTTTGAGGTCATCAAAGCTCTTGATATCATCCAGAGTATATCCTGCTTTTTCAAGTAATGTTTTGTTTGTGATAAGTCCGTAAGATTCAATTACATATGCGATACCAGCTACAGCATCTCCATCTTTCAGTTCATACGCATCAGATGTAAGTTCTTTTGTAATATCTGCATCTTTCAGATCGTAGCAGTAATCTTTCCAGTTTTTAAGGCCAACCGGTCCATTTACCTGGAACAGTGTCGGTGCATCGCTCTTTGCCATTTCTGACTGAAGAGTTGTCTCATACTGTCCGGATGCTGCTGTAACTACTGTAACATCTGTTCCTGTTTCTTCTGTGTAAGCTTTTGCCAGGTTCTGCCAGGCTTCATCCTGCTCTGGTTTGAAGTTGAGGTAGTAAACCTTTCCGCCTCCGTCTGCCATAACCGGTACTGACGGGATCATTGAAGCTGCCATTAAAGCTGCCATGCTCATTGCTGTAACTTTTTTCATTTTCATAGTGATTGTCTTCTCCTTTACTTGTAAGATTTGTTCTTTCTTAAGCTGTCTTTATTATAGTTTTTGTTGATTTTTTATACCATGATAAAAAATCAAGAAATGTGTTCTTTTTTTTATATTTTCTTTTGGAAAATATAAATGTTTTCATTTATGAAATGAGGAAAGATTTTCTTTGGGAAGCATAAAAACCGCAGAAGGGACTTGTCAGTCCCCTCTGCACACCCCTGGCTGGGTGAGATGGGAAGAATTGTTCAAGACAGAAGGTGGTAAAAATGGACTTGGATATTCAAATAAGAAGGTGGTGGTACGGGTGTTTGGTTCTACGATATTGGCAAGGAGAAGGTTGTTCCGAATATACATAGATATAAAAAATCAAGTCATTTTTCAGGGAATTTTTAGATGACTCTGGTATGTATTACATATTGCCGGGTCATCGCCCATCAAAATGACTTGATTTTGTCAGTTTTCTTTTTTATTATGTTTGTGCTTGCGGGAGAACATTCCAAGAAGGCTTTCATCTTTGGTGTCGGAGAGATTATCATCTGTGATGGTTGGCTCGGATACAACATATGCGCCTCTGCCGGCCAGTGGGGTATCATTATCCTGTCCGGTTATTGTATCTGTCACCCCATCCACTGACGTATCATCTTCGTTTGCCTGTACATCATCCAGGGATTTTTCCATTTCAGAAACTTCTCTGTCAGCTTCTTCTGTGCCGAAATCTTCCTGGCCAGAAGTGGCATTATCTTCCTTTTCTTCTTCAGTAAATCCAGGAATATCCGTTTCTGTGGATTTTTCTTTCTTACGGGAACTCCATGGTGCATATTCCGGTTCCGGTGCAATCGGTTCTTCCGGCTGTACGGAAGCTTCTGTATCCAGATCATCTGTCTCACCGCTATCTTCACCAGAAATAATCTCGCCATCTGCATCCACTGCTTCCACATCCTGTTTGATTTCTTTCAGACCTTTTCTCAGAAGAATCAGATAGATCATATCAATCACACCATTACAGAGGAATATCCATCCGGCAAAGATTACCGTGTATTTCACCATTGTAAATGGGTTTACTACCAGTGAAATACCAAGTGCAATGAAAATAATGCTTCCCAGAAGAAGGAACTTCCAGGAGTCTGCACCACGTTTTTTGAGTTTCAGGCTTCCCTTCAGTGACCAGATGCTGTCCACCAGAATAAATGTGCCAAGCAAAATCGGGAGAAGCTTGACAACAATCTGCGGGTTCATAAACAGGAAGATTCCAAGTACCATCAGAACACCACCAGAAAACAGATCAAAAATCGTGGAATTCAGTTTTTCCGCCACATAGATCAGGATATGATACAAACCTACCAGAATCAGAAGAATTCCGAACACAAATTTGCAGATGACGTTAATTGTATTGACCGGCATAAACACGAGACATACACCAAGGACAATGTAGATCAGAGAAGTCACAATCTGCCCTTTTAAAAAATTATTGATTTTTTCCCACATTGGTTTCCGCTCCTTTCATCCCAATGGATATCTTAGGAACAGTATACCGTCTTTTTTACGATTCGTCCATAGGACATTCTGCGCCGAATGTCACTAATTCTGCCTATATAACACCGGCTCTTATCAGGTACAGTAACGAAACGTTCTGTCTGTCAGTATCCTTGCAAAAATCAGTCCGAGCGGCAGTGCGGCAATGATCAGTATTGCTGCTGCAAACCACGATGCCGCAACAGAAAGTGACATCATACCCAGATTATAAATTCCACGGTACAGATAAAGTCCCGGAACCATAATTACAATAGAAGGAACCGTCAGGGAGATTCTCGGGTAACCTGCTTTGTTTTTTATCAGAGAAGCAAAAATTCCCGCAGTCAGTGCGCCGATAAACGCAGCCACTGCCGGTGGCATTCCTGCCAGATCCACAAGTTCGAGACGAAGTGTATTTGCAACTGCACCGATCAGGGCTGCCATCGTTGCAAGGCGCGCCGGACTGTTAAACATGACAGAGAATCCAAACACACCACAGAAACTCGCTATAAGCCGCAACAAGATCCACATTTCCACCGGCATGGACATTTTAATAAAGTCAACCGGTTTCAGATGGAGAAGCAAAGCCATGATCCACGCTGCCATCGTTGCAACCAGAATGATGATCAGCGCGTACATCAGACGTTCCATCCCAGAGCGCATATCAAGCTTTGCAAGGTCAATTCCGCTGGTAATAAACGGAAAGCCCGGAATGATAAACAACATCGCGCAGATATACCCCGCCTCATGCTGAATGGAAATACCCCACAGCATTTCTCCGATTTTCAGAAATCCTGCATATACCAGACATGCAAGCGATACGGATGATACAATACAGAGAAAAAGTGTAAAATGATGCTTTGTTAGTTTGCAACGGAGGAAATTACCAAAACCTGCGCCGACAAAAGCACAGAACATTTCCACCGGTCCTCCGCCGAGGAGAAATGTAAATCCGCAGCATGCAAGCGCAGCGGCAAATCCAAGGGCAATCGGAGAGTACAGCCCATGAATCCTTTCGATATCATCCAGAAGAGAATGCAATTCTTCTCCTGACATGTCTTTTCCATCAATTTCAAATTCACGGATAAAGTTTTCCAAACGATTCAGTTTGGAGGTGTTAACTCCGGTATTTGTCAGACACAGTGACTGTGTAAAACCATCCTGACCATCAAAACATGTATACTCGATAGACATCAGGCCTATATCTGCCGTGCAGGTAATTCCCATAACCTCTGCAAGTGTATTCATAGAACTTCTGACACGCCACGCTCCCGTGCCGCAGGACAGAAGCATGATTCCGACACGCCCAATGATAGATGCCTTCTCCGTCAGGCTTGCCTGCGTGACCGGAATATCAGCACCATTTTCATCCGTATATTCGTGCCAGGCAATGTCCATGTGATTTTTTCTGATCACCGGTTGCATCATATACACATCCCAACTGCTTTATTCTTTTTCAAAATCATTTTTCCAGCACCTTCATTTCTGACAGAATCGCTTCCCTGCATCCCAGTCCGATACCATTCGCAAGTTCAATATTCTTTTCCATTTCTCTTTCAAAATGACAGAATGGCAGGAAGATTCCCAGTTTGCTGGTGTGTTTTTCAATTCCATGCTCGTCACGTTTACCATAATACATCAATGCACGTGGCAGATCCTCCTGTAATTTCATCAGATATTCCCAGACTATTGCATATATTTTTTCTTCATTGATTTCCAGATCTACAGACTGAGGGAATTCAAAGAGTAAAAGGATTCCTGTATGTTCTGCATTCCGTATTGTCTCAATCTCTCCGTTCTCAGTATATCCATGACTTTCACGAAATCCATCTGCCATATACATACGGTAGTCTGGAATCTCATCCTGCTCTTCAAAGAGTTTATGGAACATCTTATACTTCTTTTCATAGATATGATTTTTTGATTCATCCAGAAGGTTTCCGTTTTCATCTGTAAGGAATATTGGATTTTCCACCCCTTTGTCATTAAAACGGATTGGAATCAGAAAAGAATTCCGGAGAAGATCAAATACACTGTTATTGCAGACTGCCATCATAAATGCAGAAAGATCTTTATTTTCATAAGCGTTGAATAAAGC
>OGPM01002094.1_pt1 | contig 14758 bp, 16 predicted proteins | sample 1552961 | NCBI WGS metagenome assembly OGPM01 (sample SAMEA2580304, study PRJEB22360) | human gut metagenome | biome: human gut; feature: human-associated habitat; material: faeces | place: Denmark | collected 2008/2010
GCTAGACCTGCCATAGGCAGGTGTCAGTACAAAACCCCGGAGGGGTTCCAAATAACCCCCCATTTGAAATGGGGGTTGCTAACTTAAGGATTGGCGTTAATAGGCATGATTCTGCTTGTGAGGACAAGATTCTCATAGTCTAAAGATACAAAGGTTTTTCGAATGAGCTAATGGACGTTAACAGTATCATCTCATTCAGGGCTCCTTAGAACCATGAGAACCTTTGATAAAGAAGAAATATTGTGAACGGTGGTCGATATAGTCTCTTTTTTGCGACCTTGTATAACTCTTTCCGCAAGATTTTCCTGAGATCTTTTTTAGCCTTCTTCGTATATATCTTCTAATTGCGATTCTTGAACAGTATAAAATGTTTGGCACGTATCAAAAGACATGTAACATCTCGCGAAGTGGCAATTTGTTCTTATGTAGAAATATTTCTTTCATAATTAGACAATACTTGATAAAAGGAAAGACTTTATAATAAAAAGAAAGACTTTATAATAAAAAGAAAGACTTTATAATAAAAAGAAAGATAGCATTTTTGTTACAATGCTGTTATGGATATCTACACAAGGAGGACACACAGATGAAATTCATGAAAAAAGTGATGGTGACAACTCTGATGGGTGCGCTAGTAGCAGTTGGAGGTATGTCTGGGATCATTGGTGAAGGTGTAGCAGCTCCTGTTTATGCTAGTGGCATGAGTGGTATGTATGAAAATAATTTGTGGGATGATTCCAATTATGAATTAGTTCGTGGGCACATGGGATATGGCAATTATATTGACTGGTCTTCTGCTGTTTTGATTTCTGACCGTGGCATTGGCCCGGGACAGACTCGATTCGCGGTGAATATAGTCACTTACAGTGTGGAAAAGAATACCATCGTTGGTACTCATACTTATGAGTATATCGAATCCAGAGAGGGGACGTTCTGCAGTGTAGATGGGAATGGATACCAGCGGTTCAATGAAAACGAAGAGTATGGCTATAATCAGATTGTTATTGAAACTTATAAACGTTGCATGAGAGAATTGAGACGTTGAGTAACGATAATAATTTTAATACGTTGTTTGTGTGTTGTTAGGAATGAAAATGGATAGTATGGGTGACTGGTAGGCGTGTGACTGGTCACCGAATCCATTTTAATATATGTGATAACAAAGGAATGCTTTATAAACAGAATAGGCAGTTCCTTAGGCAAAGAGAGGATGCATGCGTATGAAATGCAAGGAAAGTCACAAAAGAAATAGGGGCAGTCTTCTCTTTGTTAACCTGATAAATCGGGGGGGGTAAACCGGCATGATGCCTCTTCTATAAAAATACCCACACAAAAGGGGTTCTTTTTGTGTGGGTATTTTTATATGCATAAATTGATGTAAGTCCGCCAATAAAAGATTAGAACCAGGGGTCATTAGGTGGGACTGGTTGTATGAACGGAGAGGATAAAAATTGAAACGTCAGCTAACGGTGTACCAATTGATTGGAGCCAAGGTAGCGTATTACAGACGACTTAACGGGTACTCACAGCAGGAATTGGCGGAAAAGGCTCACGTCAATCGGTCTGTGATCGCCCGCATCGAGTCGGGAATATATAACAGCAATATCCCTTTAAATCTATTATTTCTGTTAGCAGAATCTTTGCATGTGGAAGCAGCGATCCTCATTACGTTTGATGAGAGAGATTTACAATTTCTTAAGGGAAATGCGGACGGTGAAAAATAAGTTTTCAGGAAGGAGTGTATCGATATGGATTGGAAAAAACGGGGAGCGGTAGCGGCGGCTGCATTGATGCTGACCTTGGCATTATCGGGATGTGGCTCCATAGAGGATAAATACGCAAGCCAAGTTAACACGTTTAATGAGTCTTTGACGAAGGTAGAGACCACGTATAAAGGAAAGAAACTAAGCCAGGCAGATATGGAGACAGCCTTGCGCGAGGGTGTGAAAGCGACTTATAAGTTGATGGCTTTTGAAAAGAAAAATAAACAAGAAGTCGATCAGCTTATGAGTCAACTGAATCGGGAAAAACAGGCTTATGGAATGAGTGCGTTGCAAGGTGTTTTCGATGAAATCGATGGAAACTTGGATGGGGCGCTGGGAAATTCCGTCAATAAAAAGAAGATGAACGAAGCGAAGCAAAAGCAAGAAGAGTTTAAGAAATGGCAAAAAGAACATGAAGCTCTTTTTAATGCTAATAATAGGGCACAAGAAACGCTAAAACAATATTATTATCTATTTCCTTCTCAGATGCGAGCTCATAAATTGATAGAAAATGGGGTGAATCGGGTAGGAAATGCCCATAACTGGGACCCGGATGTGAATATAGATAAGTTATCTTTCCAAGAAATTTTTGGAGCCAAATCCATAAAACAACTGCTTGCTAAAAATAGACAATAGTAATTTTTATTGCGAATGATGGAGGAATATAAATGAAATTTTGTGCCAATTGTGGGCAGAGAATGCCTGATGAAGATATATTTTGTTCCAATTGCGGGGCTAAAATTTCTGAAGAAACAGTGCAAAGTAGACCTAAAAATTCAGTTGTACCGGTAGCTTCAGTACCAAGAAAACCAGTCAATGTAGCACCGCAAAAGCAGGTAAGAGAGAATAAGCCAACACCCAAGGGGGATTTAGCAACCGCTCAAAATATTCTCTTCCAAACAGTGCCTCTTCCCGATTATGCTAAAGCCTTAGCCTATATAGCACGAGCAAAAAAAATGGGGGCTTCTGCTGTTGAAACCCATTATTTAAACTTAGCGGCACAGCTATACCGCACGCTAGACATGCTCCGGGGATCTTTGCAAATAGAGTATGTGGATGGAAAGCAGATGAATATTCTGGGAAATTCAATTCCTACAGGAACACCTTCATACGGGAAAGAAGTTTCAACTCAGACTAAAGGGGGCCAGGAAAATCCTTCTAAGGCAGCAGGAAAACCAAGCACCAGTGATTTATTGAAATCCGCTGCTGTGGGAGCTATTACCGGAGCTGTGGCACAAGCGATTACCAAAAATGTGCTAGGGCAAAACAATACTACTGTTTCCTATCAGGGACAACGAACCGTGAGAGATTCAGTAGAGCCGGTTGCTTATTACGAGAACGATCCCACTATTGATGCGTATGGGAATGATGGTTTGATGGATGGACAAGTAGAAGAGTTATCAGCCATACCTGCTGTAGAGGCGGCAGAGATAGCAGCAGATGATGGATATGATGGCCTTGCCGGTCCTAATGATTTCGCGACGAGCGATACGCTCATAGGTGGTCAGGATTTAGATTCTGATGATACAGCAGACGAGAGCACGGATGATGTGATAGTCGATACGGACGATGATGATTTTGATTCCGATAGTGATGATAGTAGCATATTTGATGATCTGTTTTAGGAGGAACTATGAGTAAATATTGTACTAAATGTGGGGCGCCACTGGTGGAAGGAGCTAAGTTCTGCGTCCGTTGTGGAAACCCAGTAGATGTAGAGACAAAAGCTTCCACGGAGCCTACTTTGGTACCAAGTACTGGGCAGCCCGTTAGTATACAGGAAGCGACATCCCAAGAAGGCTTTACTGTAGATAAGGTGATGCAGTGGCTTAGAAAAAATTACAAATTGGCCGGAATCGTTCTTGCGGTATGCGTATTTCTATTCCTTTTAGTTCCTTCTTCTGATGTGAGTACGGTAAAGAATGGTTCTTTTGCGTTCAATCAAAGTGCGAAAGTAGGGCCTGCTTTTGAAAAATTCTTTGCTGATACCAGTTGGGATTCAAAAGAAGTTAACGGGAAGCATTTCGTTTATTTTACGGGGAAATGTGAGAACGTACAGGATGGTAGCGAACAGCTGTGTAAGATTTCTTTTGAGGTGTACCCGAAATCAAAGACTTTCCGTGTAGTGAAAGTACAGATGGATGGAAATGATGTGACGGCGGTTAGCAATCAAATGTTACGAGGGATTGTGGCAGGAAATAAAACAATCCATTATGGTTTTTAGGGAGTGAAATAGGAAATGGCTAAATTTTGTGCAAAGTGCGGAGCACCATTAAAAGATCATGTGAAGTTTTGCTCCAAATGTGGAGCACCAGTACCCGTTGACACTGTTGTAATACCAGTTAAGAAAGAAAAACCAGTAGCACAGCAAACGAATGTTTCGCCGGCAAAGCCTGTGGTAGAAGAGAAAATGCAGACTTCCAACCAGACTGTAAAATATTTGGCATGTGCCGTGGCAGCGGTTGCTGTTATTGGCGGGGGACTTTGGGGATATGATACATATAAATCAAAGAATGTACCACCGGTAGAAACCAATGTGGCGGCTAGTTCTGCGTCTGCAGAAAAGACAGAAGCTTTGGAAAACACAGACACAGAGGATGGTTCTATGGGGCAACTTACGGATGAATCTAGGGATAAATTGGACAAGGCACGAGAAGAAATGCAGAAAATGGGTGCTAGTGGAGAGCGTTTGACAGCTACCTCCTATGGGCATAGTGACAAAGGATTCATGGCCATGGTGGCTGGATCTGCCATGGTTTTTGATACGCAGAATCATCGGTATGCAACGATTGCAAACTATGACTGTTTGAAAAAATTGACTGATCTAGGGTATTCAAAACATATGTATCCCGTCTTAGTTCAATTCATTGTTTGGAATGATACCCATGACCAGGATGCCAATGCTGGTTATTGGGAGGGAAATCGGCATGTCATCCCTATCAATATGAATTTCAAATATGAGAACGGAAAATTGGTAGATAATGGCCTTTTTACGGCCAATGGACGAGGCGCTTCTAACTACCAGACCTATCTGTATGAACAGAAAAATGTAGATCTGGCCCACATTTTCATGGAAGAAACTATTCCGTTACTAGAAGATATGCATCAACGAGACCGTTGACAATAATAGGTAGTGGCTGTTCATTCGTTCTGGTTTTCGATAGCAAAAAGCGGGATGGGTGGTTTTGGTTGTTTGGAAATAAACAATCAATAACTAATAACCAGCAACAACTGATCATCCGGTTTCTTGCTGGTTGAAAAATAGATGAATACTCATTCGTTAGGGTAGTAAATGGTAGAACCATAAGGAGTGGCATATGGAAGAATTACGAAATAATAGACAGCTTCAACTGATTGTAGGTGGCGCATTAGCCATCATATGTGGATTGGCTTTTTATTTTTTGTATTGGACAAAAACACCTGAATATTCTTTGGGAATTATCAAAGATGCTGTCAAAAATCATGATGTCGTTCAATTTCAACAACATGTAGACCTGGATACATTGATCAACAAAGGGTTTGATTCGTTTATGGCGGCGGAAGTGAAAAATAATAAGGACCTCAGCTCCCCTCTGGCCCAGGGGATGATTACTATGCTCAAACCGCAGGTGGTAGAAACTTTTAAAAAGGAAATTTTAGATACGGTCAGCGGAAACTCATCAAACGACCAGACAAACACAGCAAAAGCTGCCACGGTAGACCACGCGAACCGTGGCAACAAGTTTACACAAAATATGGATCCTTTGAAAAACATGTCCGCCAACGGAGTGAAAAAAGTCAGTACCATTAGCAATAATGGGACGACGGCTATCGTATCTATCGTAGTTCACGATAAACAGGTGGATAAAGATTACGATTTCCATTTGCAAATGAATAAGTTAGGAAATGGTGAATGGCAAGTCAAAGAATTGGTCAATTTAGGTGATGTACTGGCCCAAAAGGAAACAGACCAGGCAGAAAAATTAAAGGAGCTAGATGCCCCTATCAGAAAACAAATTTATAGTACACTGCAAACTACAGGAAATGCTTCTATCCGGCGGGGAATTGTAGACACCAGACTGGAACTCGATATTGGCTTGCAAAATACAGGGGAAAAGGACATTGTAGGAGCCAAGGGGAAAATGATACTCTTTGATGCAGGAAATAAAAATAATATTTTCAAAGAAGTAAAACTCAAAGACTGGGGGGCTGTGGCAAAGGATCGGAATACAGTAGTAACTACTTTTGTTTCTTTAAATTCTTTTGATGAGAATGATGCAGAAATTGAAAAAAGAGGATTGAGTGGACGAATGAAGACCATTGGATATCGGCTGGAAATTATGGAACTTGATTTCGCTGATGGCACCAAGTTAGTGCGCCCTACCAAACTTCCGGCAGCGGAATAAGCACATTTTGCGATAGGAGGAGATATATCTATGAGTAAATTTTGTACACATTGCGGAAACGAACTAAAGCCAGAAGCTAAATTTTGCACCAGCTGTGGACAGAGAGTGAACGAATTTCAAGAGAATATCAGTGGTTCTAGTCAAGCTGCGGCAACCTATCCTGGAGAAAGTAAATCGAGGTTTTTACACCTAGGGGATGGATTGAATCAATTATTCAATAATGGAAACACAGATAAACAGGCTATCTTAAAGGAACTATTTTTTGCTTTTAGTGGGCGATTGAATCGAAAAGCCTATTGGTATAGAGCAATAGTTTTATACTTGACAGGTCTTGTTTCATTTATTATTTTGGGGGCTGCTCTCGAAATCAGTGATACCAATGCTCTTGGGTATCCGTTTATTATAGCAGCTTTTGTTGTTATGATGTGTTCCTATGTCGGTCTATGGTGTTTGTGCGTGCGTCGTATGCATGACTTGGATAAAAGTGGATGGTGGCTATTGCTGTTTTGCCTCCCATTGTTGAATATATGGTTGAGTATTTTGATTTGCTTTATTAAAGGAACGGAAGGACCGAATCGGTATGGGGAGGATCCCTTGAAATTATAAATGGCAGTAGTAATCTAGGGAAACGCCGATTTAATTATTTCAAATCATGATTAAATTAGTGTTTTCCTAGTAAAAGTTGGCGTTTAAATGTAAGAATACACCCCCTAAACCTTAGCATCTCTACAAGAAAAAACTCATAAAAGTGAATTAATAGGCAGCCACTAAATAAGGTGTGAAACTGTTTTCACACCTTATCACACCTTGTTTTCAAAAAGATGATCCGAAATGATGACAAATCATGAGAAATATTCTCTTTAGAGGAAGTTATCAGAAAAACTGGAAAATTCGGAAAAAATGTGGCATTATCTATGCATACGCAAATTATATTTCTACCACGCGAGTGTAGTTCATCGGTGCGGGTGTAGTTCATCGGTAGAATGCCAGCTTCCCAAGCTGGACAGGAGGGCTCGACTCCCTTCATCCGCTCCAAAACAAAAAGAGTCCTCTGTGGGCTCTTTTTTTATAGATCAATTTCAACAGACACATCATCCTACGTAAAAACTTCCCTACGGAATGTCAATGCTGTTAAGTTAGGGGATGCTCATCAATTCACTTGTTCGATATTTACGAAATAAATCAGGCAAAAGTTTAGTGTTCAAATGCATAGAAATTTGTGTGTTATTCTACAAATCCCTTTGCGCCATGGGTTTAAGGTTTATGTTCCGCGTCCATCAGCTACAAATGATAGGCCTTGAAAGTGTTATTGGTTTGAGGTTTAAATGTAAGAATCCCCCCTAAACCAGAACCCTTAACCTTTTGCAAGAAAGAAATTTCATCAAAAGTGAATTAAGGAAACACCGATTTAATCATGAGTTGAAATGATTCTTGAATTTTTATTCAAAGTGTGGAAAGAAAATCCGCGAATAGCGAGCTATTTAAGGATTTTCTTGACGAATTTTTGGATAAAAATTCATATCATTTCAGATTCTTTGATTAAATCAGCGTTTCCTTAATGACTAGCCACTAACTTAACAGCATTGATCCCAAAGAGGAGTTTTTATGCTGTAGAGGAAATTTATTCGCCCAAAGTCAGTTCATACACATCGGTCATGTGAACACCGTTTCAATCCCCCCCCCAACCAACAATCACCAGCAGTGCCTTAAGTGGATTGTCATCTTGCCACGCATATATTTATGATTTACAATGTAAGAAAAGGTAAGGAGGCGATTTCCGATGAATGAAGAGTTCTTGTTTGAAAATTTGGATGAATACAATTACAATCCGCTGAATGACGTACTGTTTAAATTTATTTTTGGTAAAGAAGAGCGGAAGCAGATTACCATTGATTTCTTAAATGCTGTACTCAATCCCAGTCTGGAACATACCATTCAGGATTTACAATTCTCCAATACGGAAATGAGCCCAGAGCACGATCATGATAAATTGACTCGTCTCGATGTGGCGTGTGTACTGGATAGCGGCGAACAGGTGGATGTGGAAGTACAGGTCGCCAATGAAAAAAATATGGCCCGCCGCACGCTATATTATTGGGCCCAAATGTATTTGATGTCTTTACCAGCAGGGAAGACCTATCGGAATTTAAAGCCTTGTATCATCATCAATTTGGTCAATTTCAGTTTTCTACCACAAGAAGAGCCCCATGCGGTGTATGGCATCTATAATTCAACCAATGGGCATCAACTCACCAAGGATTTAGCCATTCATTTTTTGGAAATCCCTAAGTATGCGAAGCAAGAGAAAAAGCCAATATCGGAAATGTCTAAAATGGAACGTTGGCTGGCCTATTTTGCCAATCAATTGGATCGTAAAGGAAAGGAGGAACTCGCTATGAGTGAAGCAGCCATTCAAAATGCTATGGAAGCAGCTCGTATCTTTTTGAATAACACCGCAGAACGTCGGTTGTATATCAATCGTGAAATGGCACGTATGGATAGAGAGTCTCAATTAGAAGATGCACATGAAGAAGGGGCTATATCGAACGCCATTCAAAATCTAAATAACTTAATGGACACAATGAACCTCTCGTTACCAGAAGCCATGGATGCATTAAGAGTTTCCAAAAATCTTCGGCCAATAATTCGTGAAAAGATGGAAACGCATTCTTCTTAATACTATCAGTTGCGATCAAATATATTTTGCACAGTCAAAAGGCTGGTATGGATTATAACTTTTCCATACCAGCCTTTTATTATTTCTATCATTACCATATCATGGGATAGGCTTAACTAGTGGTTGGTCATTCATCTTTCAACTGGTAATAAAATGGATTTTCGATTGTTGCTGGTTGTTAGTTGTTTGTTGTAGGACGGTAGTGTCAAATGCTTTGTGTAAATCTTTCTTCACTTTCTTAGAAGAAATAAATCACATTACAATTTCCAGATCTTCTGGAAGGATGCGATCTCCAAACTGAAGAAGCAGCTGGTTCAGGATACGGTGCCAGCAATAAACCTGTCCGTGCCAGTTTGCTATAATGCGAAGCATCGCAAGGTACAGATGCTTCTCTAGCGCTTGCTCCGTAGGGAATTGCAACCCCGAACCCATCAACCTGAACCCCGAACCCATCAACCTGAACCCTGAACCCTGAACCCTGAACCCTTTCCTATTTCCCCTTAAATTCCGCGGGGCGCTTTTCGAGGAACGCCGTGATGCCTTCCTTGAAATCCTCCGAAGACGAGCATTCGCCGAGGTAGACAGACTCTGCCTTCATGTATTCCTCAAAGCCCTTGTACATGCTTTCGAACATCAATTTCTTCATATTTCTATAAGCGAGCGTCGGGCCCTTCGTCAGCTTTTCTGCAAACGCATAGACCGTCGGCAGGAGCTCCTCCTTCGTCGTGACAGCTTTCACGAGGCCGATGTCATAGGCCTCCTTGGCTGCTACGATGCGTCCCGTGACGAACATGTCGAAGGCGCGGTGTGTACCGATCATGCGCGGGAGCGTGTACACGCCGCCCGTATCCGGACAGAGACCGATGCCGACAAAGGCCTGCAGGAACTTTGCATTGTCTGCGGCATAGATGAAGTCGCAGGCAAAGGCGAGATTTGCCGCCCCGCCCGCACACGCACCGGCGACCGCACAGATCACGATCTTCGACATCTTCTTCATGTACAGCACGATCTCCGACAGCTTGCCTGCCAGAGGTCCCATGGACTCCTTCGCAAAATCCGGCTCATCGCAGTGTGCCTTCATGAAGCGGATATCGCCGCCCCCGCTGAAGGCACGCCCTGCGCCTGCAAGCACGACGACCTTCACCGCTTGATCCGCTTCCGCTTCATGCAGTGCGCTTTCCACCTCGAGCGACATGTTCATGTCGAGGGCATTCAGCGTCGGTGCGTAGTCCAGCGTGATGGTCGCGATGGATCTTTCTACCGTGTAGTGAATCATTTTGTAATCCATGGGAATACCTCCTTTTTGAATCAGTGGTTCCTTAGAAGTCTGTGTCTATATTATACATCTTTTGAAGAAAATGAGAAATTGAAGATCGCGCTTTTGCGTCAATGGCTTCTATTTTGTCCATGGCAAAAAGAAAAGTCATTGGCGAAAAGGGAAGGGCTTCCTTGGGAATGGATCGGGGGCAGCGTGCAGTCCGACATTCGCGGAGAGGGAGACTCTAAAAAAAGAGAAATGTCCATGTCTGATCTCTCCTTTTGCTGCTTGGATACCATAAATGCATAGAAACCCCGATCTCCCATGCATAACCTGTATTTTGATAGACTCAATGCATGGTGTATACTATAAATCATCGAATCATCCAAAATAAGCATACAATAAAATGGAGGAAATGATTTATGGAAATGCTATTGGGGTTTATTGTCCTTCTCGGGTGTCTCTTCCTGGGAATTAAGCACGGGGGGATCGGACTTGCTGTCATCAGCGGCATCGGTCTTACGCTGTACACGTTTGTTTTCCACTACAAGCCGGGCACGCCGCCGATCGGCGTCATGCTGACCATTCTGGCGGTCGTCACCTGCGCGGGCTTCCTGCAGACGTCCGGCGGGCTGACGGTCATGCTGAAGTATGCGGAAAAATTCCTGCGCAACAACCCGAAACATATCACGATCCTGGCGCCGGTGACGACCTGGTTTCTGACTGTCCTCTGCGGCACGGGTCATGTCGTGTACACCATGTTCCCGATCATTTATGATATTTCTATCAAGCAGAATATCCGCCCGGAACGTCCGATGGCGGTATCGTCCATCGCATCCCAGATGGGGATCTCGGCATCTCCTGTATCGGTTGCTGTCGTTTCCATCGTAGGCTTCATGGCGGTGGCGGGCTACACCTTCAACCTGCTGCAGATCCTGGCGGTGTCCATCCCTGCGACTTTGATCGGCGTCATCTGTGCGGCTCTTGTCAGCTATAAGAGGGGCAAGGATCTTGAGAATGATCCCACGTTCCAGGAACTGATCAAGGATCCGGAACAGAAGTCCTATGTCTTTGGCGAGAATGAATCGCTGCAGGGCAAGGAGCTGCCGTCTTCTTATTATCATGCGACCATCATTTTCCTCGTAGGTATCATCCTCATCGCGATCCTAGGCAATTTCCCGGATCTTCTCCCGCACTTTGCTGATGCGAAAGGCAAGATGAAGGCGATCTCTATGACGACGGTCATCCAGATCATCATGCTCCTGATCTCTGCGATCATTCTCTTCGTCTGCAAGACGAAGGCGAAGGAGGTCGGAAACAGCCAGGTCTTCCGTGCGGGGGTCGTCGCACTGGTCTCTGTATACGGTGTCGCTTGGATGGCGGATACCTATTTTGCAAATCATATGTCGATCCTGAAGACCTTCCTGGGCTCTGTCGTTACGGCATATCCATGGGCGTATGCGGTCGTTCTCTTCTTCACCTCGAAGCTGGTCAATTCTCAGGGCGCGGCCGTCGCTATCGTCATGCCGATGGCACTCAATCTGGGCATGGATCCGATCATGGTGCTGTCTTTCATCCCTGCCTGCTATGGCTACTTCTTCCTGCCGACCTACCCGTCGGATCTGGCGTGCATCGGCTTTGACCGTTCCGGTACGACAAGGATCGGGAAGTTTGTCCTGAACCACAGCTTCATGCTGCCGGGGCTCACCGGTGTCGTGACAGCCTGCATCGCCGGCTTCATCATCGCACATGTGCTGTACTAAGATCGTACTAAGACAAATATGAGAGACTAAGAAAACGCTTCCGTCGAACATTCGACGGGAGCGTTTTTGCATGTGTGGTGACTAGTGACTGGCGGCAGAAGTCAGAGGTCAGAAATCAGAAGTCTAAAGTCTGAAGTCTAATCCCTAATCCCTAGCCACTCATCCCTGCTTTCAAACTTCAGAAGTCAGATGTCAGATGTCTCCCTGTCTAATCCCCAGTCCCTAGTCCCTAGCTACCTTTATTTCACAACTTACTAAAGAGCGGTGAGTACATCATGAAGAGGGTACAGGTGGTGATCGTGGTGGCGAGTGTGATCAGGGTGAGGAGGAGGCCATACTTGATCTGCTGCGTGGCATCGAGTCCGTGACCGATGGGGATGGCGCGGGTGGAGATCGGAAGGACGTAGGCGCAGTTTGCGGCGACGATGCTGCCAAGGATGTAAGGGATAGGATTCACGCCCAAGGCTTTCGTAAGGCCGGTGACGACGGGGATGGAAATGGAGGCGGCGGCGGTATTGCTCGAGAGTTCGGAGAGGAAGGTGGCAAAGCCGCAGGAGATCGCCATGATGGAGAGACTGCCGGAGAGATGCATGGCGGCGATGAGGGAGGCGAGCTGCTCGATCGCGCCGGTCTCGATGACGAGGCGGCCCAGAGCGAGGCCGGAGGCAAAGAGGCAGATCATGCCCCACATGATGTGCGACTCGGCGTATTTCCATGTGAGCATCGGATGGCCTGTCTCATCCTTCAGGAAGAACATGAACAGACCGAGGGTGAGGAAGATGTAGGCAGGCTTCCAGCCGGGGAGCAGGCCTGCGAAGGCAGGGCGGGCGAAGGCAAGGATGGTCGCGGAAAGGAAGAGGATGAGGCCGATCCATTCGCCTTTCTTCAGCGGGCCGAAGGCCTTGTACATGTCTTGAAAGTAGCTTCGTGTCCCCTTCATCTCTTTCACGGGGACGGGGATTGCCCACAGGAAGAGAAGGTTCACGAAGAAAATGATCGCAAGCAGCGGGAGGAAGCGGATGACCCAGTCATAGTACATGAATTCGCGTCCCGTGAGCTGCTCGATGTAGGAGACAGCGACGAGATTGGCAGATGAGCCGATCGGTGAGCCGAAGCCGCCGATGCCGCTTCCCCAGCCGATGGCAAGAAGGATGGGAAGGGCGAGACGGCTCTTTGTGATGTCCTTTTCGCCGACGAAGTGGAGCATGGCGACGGCGATGGGGCAGAAGATGGCAGCGACCACGACATTCGGCAGGAAGACGGAGAGCAGGGTCGAGGCGAGGAACCAGACAAAGATCTGGTTCTTCATCGAGGTACCGATGCAGCAGAGCGTCTTGACGGAGATCCTTCGATCAAGTCCTGTGGTCGTCCATGTAAGGCAGATGAGATCGGAGCCTAAGAGCAGGACGGCGATCTCGGAGAAGTACTGGCTGAGCACGTGGCCTTCGGGGATCAGATCAAAAAAGGAATCCACCAGAATGGGGATGAAGGCGGTGACGTAAATGGAAACGGGGCGGAGGATCCACCATAGCGCCATCCAGACGGCAGTGCCGATCGCAAAGGATTGCGCAGGCGTGAAGGTGCCTGTAAGAGCAAAGGCAGTGAATGCAAAGCTGGCAGGGCCGGCGAGGATTTCGAGTGTATTTTTCATGAGACCTCCTTGGGGAAAACGGGGCGGCGGGCGCATCGGCTCCGATGGGAAGGGGCGGCGCGAAGCCTTCGGAATCGTTTTCTTCCCCTATTATAGGATGCTATACTATAAAAGAAAAACTGTTATATAACGTACCAAGTACAGGGGAATGCCTGTACTATGAAGGAGGAGATCCGATGAATTTTTTGACGATACACTACTTCCTGACGCTGGTCGAAGAGCGGAATTTTACGCGGGCCGCGGAGCGGCTGCATGTGACGCAGCAGACGCTTTCGGGGCATATCGCGATGGTAGAGAGGGAGGTGGGGATGAAGCTCTTTATTCGTCATGTGCCGCTCGAGCTGACGGATGGGGGCGAGGTATTTTATCGCTACGCGCGTATGTTCCAGCGCAATGAACTGGCATTTCGCCGTGCGCTTTCGGATGTGTCGGGAAGTGAGAGCGGAGTGCTTCGCATCGGTGTCGCGCCCGCCCGCGGCGAGGTCCTGCTGCCGCCCTTGCTCGAAGCCTTTCACCGTCGGTATCCACGCGTGCGCATCGTTCTTTGTGAGATGGCGAATGCAATGATCTGGAAAGCGCTGGAACGGGAGGAGATCGATCTGGCGTTGGCGCGGTGGGAAGAGGAGCTGCCCGGTGTCTCGCTCTATCCCTATCAGGAGGAGGAAATCGTGCTTCTTCTTTCCGCCGATCTGTATCAGCGCCTGCCGGGGACGGAGGAAGAGAGAGCGCGCGTTCTCTCTGCGCCGCAAAAGGAGCTGCCTGTTTTTTTGGAGCCATGTGATTTTCTTCTGAACAGCGAAGGGGATATCGCCGGACGTCTGGCGAGGAAGCTTTTCCGTGAGGCCAGCTTCGCTCCGCGCGTGGCGGCGGAGTCTGAGCATATGGCGACGATGCTCCGGCTCTGCCTGCGGGGACTTGGGGCGTATTTCTGCCCGAAAAACCTGGCCGAGGCCATGCTTGCCCCGTCGGATATGCAAAAACTCCACCAGATCGCTTTCACGGAAGGAAAATATATGATTTCCTTCGCGTGCCATGAAAGCTCGCATCGGTGGAGTATGATAGAGAATTTTTTGAAAATAGCAGGAAAGTAGGGGAAAACGGCAAAGGGGATGCACAGCCCCTTTGCCGTTTTGCTTTCATTTGGTTCAGGGTTCAGGGTTCAGGGTTCAGGGTTCAGGGTTCAAGGTTCAAGGTTCAGGGCTCTCGTGGCGGCTTTGCCGCCTTTTTTTAGAAGATGGTATTCTCGTATCGCAGCCTTCCC
>OGPM01002096.1_pt1 | contig 14754 bp, 10 predicted proteins | sample 1552961 | NCBI WGS metagenome assembly OGPM01 (sample SAMEA2580304, study PRJEB22360) | human gut metagenome | biome: human gut; feature: human-associated habitat; material: faeces | place: Denmark | collected 2008/2010
CCATGGAGATGGTGGGCATGAAGATGTGCCAGTGGGAGTTGATGGAGCCGGTCTGGTGGCACTTAGCGCCGCAGACCACGATGCCGTCCGGGCGGCGCTCCACCACGTGGACATACATATCGGGATCAGCCTGCTGGCTGGGAGCCTTGGACCGGTCGCCCTTGGGGTCGGTCATGGCGCCGTCCACAGTCAGGTCGTTGTCCTGGACGAACTTCAGGAAGTTGACAAAGTTCTCATGATACTTAGTGTTATACTTCTCGTCGATCTCATAGGTGGTGGAGAAGACGGCGTTGAAAGCGTCCATGCCTACGCAGCGCTGGAAGCAGGAAGCGGTCTTCTGACCCAGCAGACGCTGCATCTTCACCTTGTTCATCAAGTCCTCGGTGGACTGATGCAGATGGGTAAAACGGTTTACTTTTTTACCGGTCAGATTGGAGGTAACAGTCATCAGATCTGCGTATTCGGGATTCTGAGCCAGCTCATAAGTCATGGCCACGCAGTTGATAGAGGGGCGGATCATGGGGTGATCCACCCAGTTTTCAATCTTCTCGCCAAACATGTACACGCGGGTGTTCAATTTCCGTAGGGACTCAATGTACTCCTGTGCAGTCATAAGTGCCATTTCCTTTTTCCTCCTCTTTAAGTTTAATACAGGCTCTGATAAATGCTTTCGACCAGCTCAGTGGTCATGGGGACGAAGCTGTTCTTCAAAAGACGTTGCTGATTCTCCATTACGGATTCCGCAAAAAGGCGGATTTCTTCCGGCTTCACGCCGTATTCGTGCAACGATTTCTTCGGCAGGAGCTGGTTCAGCAGTTCCTCCAGTTTTTCGTAAACATCAGTGGTCTGGCAGTCGAGCAGATTAGCCAGATATTTGTTCATCACGGCAATCTCACCATCGGATTTAATGCTCATATACTTTTTCATGACACCAGTAAAGATGGCGTAATTGCTTTCACCGTGCGCTACATGATACTGTCCGCCTAAGGGGTATGCCATTGCGTGAACAGTACCGCAGCCTGCCGTACCGAATGCAATACCGGCATAGTTGGAAGCGACCAGGAAATCGTCCAACAGCGCAAGTCGTGCGCCGCGGCCATTGGTCACGATCTTCTTGTAACCAGATACGATCATCTCTATAGCCTTGTAGCCGAAGAGTTTGGTGTAGGATGTGGCATTGGGAGACAGGCAGGACTCAACAGCGTGAACCAGTGCATCGATAGAACTTGTGGCAAAAACACCAAAAGGCAAACCGGACAGCAATTCGGGAATCAGAACTGCCTTATCGGCATACATAGCCTCACCTACTAGGCCCATTTTGGTACCCATACGGGTACGGTTGAACACCGCAATATTTGTTACCTCGCTACCGGTACCGCAAGTGGTAGGAATGATCACCAACTCATATTTACGGGTTAGGGCTGGCATCACACTGTACAGGCTGTCCATAGAAGCATCTTCTGTAGCAACTGCCAGAGCCTTGGCGATGTCGATAACCGTACCACCGCCGATAGCAATGATCCGCTTGCAGCCGGTCTTGGCCGCATCCTGCATGATGCTTTCACACATCACATCAGTGGGTTCCCCCATACCATACTCTTCCTGGAAGATGGTATGGACTTTTAGGCCCAAGGGGCCAAAGTAAGGCTCGAAGATAAATTTGTTGGTCAAAACCAAATCTTCAGCACCCAGCGCAAATCCTTCAGCAAATTCCTTGCAGGTCGCATACTTAAAAATCTCGGGTTTCATAATTACCTGGACCATGGAATATCACTCCTATCGTTAAAATCTCATGAGACTTTCGGCTCTCTGTTTTGTTTTAGCTACGGAATACTTCAGTTGGCCATCATTCTACTTTTGCCACAGCAAGTTCCTTGCGATGCAGGTGGATCATCACCGCCGCCACCACCAGAGGCAACAGACCAGACCAGATTGCGTAAGAACTAAACGCCTTCAAAATCAAGTAGACATACACAACCCCAAAATGGTAAAACAGGAGTGTGCATCCAAAGAATTTCATCTTAGGACGGAAAGAAGGGTCCTTATTCAGATATACTTCTGCAAACGAAGAAGAAAATTGGCGGTAATTGTTACTGTTGAAGATCGTAGCACAGTTGAAGCCCTGCGCACCACAAAATATGGACCACTGAAACGCTGTTGCGAACACACAAGGATACAGACGTGTATATACAGGCCAATTTTGTGGAAAGAAATAGACTGCAGCCAACGATACCGCCTCAACAATGATAACCGCATAACGCAGATCGCTCTTGCTGTGTTTGCTCCAATATGCTGAAAGTGCAAATGCCAAAAAGTACAGGAAAGCACTTCCCACACATAGAGCAAACTCCAGCCAATCGCCGTCTATAAGACGCAGTACAATCTTGATCAGATTTGTTGTGTGTGCATTCCCCAGGTTCGTCCATTGAACTACAGAGTACGCTCCCCAAAGGCCTCCCATAAATGCCATGGTCATATGGATATAGGTCGGCATACGATCGAGTCGCTTCATCCCATTCCTCCCTCGTATAATTAGGTTTCATGGAAAAGGCATTTACATTTTACAAATCGCTTACTTCCACAACTCGTCGGGAGTGGGCACGTGATTGTTCGGCATGAAGCGGGCAATGCGGGAAACGTTCATCAGATGCTTATAGTCAAGGTTTTCGGAAATGCTATTGTGCCCCCAAGAGCCGCAGCCTAATGTATTGGTGGGGGCCAGACCGTTGAAATAGCTGCCACCGGCGGAGCTGGCAGAAACCTGATTAATTACGAATCTGGACACACAGAGACTGCTTCCGACATACTCGATATTGGTCTCAGAATCGGAGTGGAAAGAGACGCTGTGACCCTTGCCATCTTTCTCCAGATTCTGGCGGGCAATATCCACGCCTTCCTCCAGCGTGGAATAGCCATAGGCCGCAATCACAGGACACATTTTTTCGCCGCCCAGAGGATCAACGAGACCTGTGCCGACAGGCTGGACCACGATGGCCCTGGTGCCCTTCGGCACACTGAATCCAGCCATTTCAGCAATCGTTTCAGCGGACTGACCGACGGAATTACTGATGGGCTTACCCTTATCATCAAAAATAGCTGCACGCAAGGCATCCCGCTCCTTATCGTCTCTGACGACATAGCAGTTATTTGCTTCACACTCCTTCAGAACAGCATCATAGTCCTTTTTGTGGCAAATGATGGACTGCTCACCAGAGCAGATGATACCGTAGTCATAAGAACGACCGGTGATGATCTTGGGAACAGCCACTTTGTAATCATAGCCCTCGTCAATGATGCACTGGACATTGCCCGCGCCAACGCCCAGGGCGGGACGGCCCGAGCTGTATGCGGCAGTGACCATGCCGGCACCACCGGTGGCAATGACCACATCAGCGGAGGAAATGAGATTTCTGGTATGCTCTCTGGAGTGCTGATCCAGTATCTGAATTAGATGCTCGGGATAACCCAGCTTCCGCAATTCATCATTGATCATCTCAATGGTCTTACCGCTACAGGCCACAGCTCTGTGGTGAGCGGTAATAATGATGGCGTTGCCGCACTTGAGGGCGAACATGGCGTTGCTCATGGGAGTCACGATGGGGTTGGTGCAGGGGGTAATGGCGGCTACGACACCAACAGGCTTTGCAACCCTGGTGATACCAGTTTTTTCATCGGTATCAAGAATGCCACGGGACTTTTTGCCTCTCAGGTTGTTCCAAACAATACCAGCCTTTTGTTTGTTCTTAGCGATCTTATCTTCAACATTGCCCATGCGGGTCTCTTCCACAGCCAGCTTTGCCAGATACTCCGCATTTTCGTAAACGACCTTACCAATGGTTTTTACGGCCAGATCGACCTGCTCCTGGGTCATCTTCTCAAATTCCGCCTGAGCTGCGCGGGCTCTCGCAATATATTCGTTGATATACTGCACGCTCTGTTCGTGTTCGGTCATTCTTTTTTCCTCCATTATTTTTTTGTGGGATCTATCAAACGCTCATGCTACCAGTCTTCTGGAAACGGATATGCCATGAGAGCGCTTCGTTAAGAATGTGGGGAGTATGTGAGGGATTCCCTTCGCAGGCTCGCTCAAAGTAATCCATCAGCGCATCTTTAAAATCGGGATGCGCACAATTCTGAATAATCTTCACAGCGCGCTCCTTGGGACTGAGGCCGCGCAGATCGGCAAATCCCTGCTCCGTCACCAGAACCATGACTTCATGCTCCGTATGGTCCACATGGGAAACCATGGGAACAACAGAAGAAATCTTGCCGCCCTTTGCGGTAGATGGGGCACTGAAAATGGTGATCGCTGCATTGCGAGAGAAGTCGCCGGAGCCGCCGATGCCGTTCATCATGGAGGACCCCATGATATGAGTGGAGTTGACGTTGCCGTAAATATCCATTTCGATGGCGGTGTTCATGGCGATGACACCGAGCCGTCTGGCAACCTCGGGGCTGTTGCTGATCTCCTGGGGACGCAAAAGAATTTTATCCTTGAAGAAGTCCACCTCGCCCAGAAATTTTTCCAGCGCCTCGGGAGAGGGACTGAGTGCCGTAGTTGAGGCGAAATCGACCTTTCCGCTCCGAATGAGGTCCAGCATGGAGTCTTGAACGACCTCGGTATAGCAGGTCAAATGCTCAAAACGGGAGTTTTGCAGACCGGAAAGCACAGCATTCGCCACATTGCCCACACCCGATTGCAGAGGCAACAGGGAGTTGGTCAGTCTGCCGGCGGCCACCTCCTGCTCAAAGAAAGCGATAATATTCTCGGAGATCTTGCGCGAGACATCATCCGGCGGACTGAATGGCCGGGTCTTGTCGGGCAGGTCTGTCACAACGATGGCGGCGATCTTATCAAAACCGCACTTCATGTATGTAGTGCCAACGCGGTCAGATACCTTGCAGATATTGATAGGCGTTCTGTTGGGAGGATTTGGAACCGTGATGATATCTGCCATGCCCTCCAGTTCCAGTGGCTTCCGCGTGTTCAGCTCCACGATAACTTTCTTTGCCTGAAGCAGATAGGTGGGGGTATTGCCGACAGCGGTCGTGGGAATGATGTCGCCGTCTTCGGTGATGGCCAACGCTTCAACAATGGCGATATCCACAGGTTTCAGAGCACCAGAGCTGATAAGCTGGGCACACTGCGAAAGGTGCATATCCGCATACGCGACCTTCCCACCGTTGATATCCTTGCGGAGTGAGGCGTTCGTCTGATAAGGGAAACGCCTGCGGATGATACCTGCCTCCGTCCATGCGCTGTCAATCTCGGGACCAACAGATGCGCCGGTATAGAGATCGACCTTGAACTTATCGCCTTTCTTGGCTCGTTCAGCCAGTGCAAGGGGTACCGCTTTGGGATAGCCAGACGGAGTAAAGCCGCTGACGCCGATGGTCATGCCGTCTTTGACCAACTGAGCCGCAGCATCCGCCGTCATGAGGAGAGAAAACGCCCGCTCGTTGCGAAGTCTTGCTGCTAAAGTACTTTCATTTTTGTTGTTCATTTCTCCACCTGCCTAACTTGCCCAAATTTTCTTTCTGCACAATACACGCAGAAATTTTGTCCTTTTTTTAACGAAAACTTTTAGGCTTATTTGAAAAATAGCACAACTAAACGCAGAATAAAAATAGGAAAAACTGAGACAGTCATAGAAAAAATCAATGCGCTTAATATAAAAAAGCGCGGTTGTGTTGCTTGCTTTTTGTATAAATCTCACATATACTTGTCATCAAAGAAAGCGTGGTTGTTGGATTAGGACTACGTCCGGAAAGGACACTTATGAATCTGAACCATTTACAATATTTTCTAGAAACGTGTAGATATGGCAGTATAACCAAAGCATCCGAAGTGTGCCATATTTCACAGCCGTCGATAACCGCTGCAATCAATAATCTCGAAAAAGAGCTTGGAGCAAAGCTGTTTGATCGTGTGAATAATCGACTGCGGCTGACGATCGTGGGGGAAGAATTCAAGGATCTGACAGAGGAATTCCTGAAAACCTTCGACGATTACTGCCAAAGTGCGTACGATATTGCCAGCAGCAGATACACAAAAATACGGGTTGGTATTCCGCCGTTCCTCAGCACGATCATCACCAAAAAGCTTTTTCCGGAATTTTCGGTGCAGCATCCAAATATCCGATTAGAAATCGTAGAGGTCGGATTGATCGACGGGCTTAACAAACTGAACAGTTCTCAGTTAGATTGTCTGATTGGCGTATGCCGTTCCAAGACCTTTACATGCAATTCGCGTTGCCTTTTTACGACCAAACTGACTCTGGCTGTCCATCGAGGCAATGAACTTGTACATAGGCACAAAGCGATATCAGTTGCTCAGATAGAGAGCATTCCTTTGGTCACTCCCTCTAAGGGTTCCTATCTGTATAGCTTGATCAATGAAATACTCCCGGCGGAAAAGCCGAACATTGTTATGCAGTCCAATCAGCTTACAACGCTCAAATATATGCTCCGTGTGGACTGTGCCGCGGCAATCATCTATGACGGTCTGTTCAATGACGATGAAGATATCGTCCATATCCCGTTTGAAGAGGATATTTTTTTGGAGACCCATGTTTTCTGGCAGGCGGGACGATATGTTTCGTCTTCTCTGAAATCGTTTATGTCTTATATCTCAAAAGTGGATTTCGGTTCAAATACGGGACTCACAATCATACAACGCAAGGATGTACCCCCCCGTTGCATAAATATACATTTTAGGGATACGCTTGTGCAAAGGTGCGATATGTCAGAAGTGCTGCCACACAAGAACAGAGCACAACAAAACGCGATACTTTTTGCAATTATTTGCCTATTCATTTGTAATTAGTATCAAAAAAAATGATACCAACGTAAAAATTTCTGAGAGTAAAAGTCGGGACTAACGATTGACTTTTTATAGTACCTCTTGCATAATACAAGTAGCAGTTCGCAGAAAAATGCAAAGTAGAATGATGCAAAAAAGGATAAAAAGTAATATGGAAATGGTTTTTACAGGAGGCAATCAGTACGTTGCGTCGGCGGAGCTGATGATGACCGTCAACATCGCCGTAGCGTTGCAAAAGCCGTTGCTTATCAAGGGTGAACCTGGCACCGGCAAGACCATGCTGGCCCAGGCTGTGGCGGACGCGCTGGGTAAAAGGCTCATCATTTGGAACGTGAAGTCTACTACCAAGGCCCAGGACGGTCTCTATGTCTACGATGTAGTGCAACGCTTGTACGACAGTCAATTCGGTGGTCAAGGTGTGGACGATATCGCCAAATATATCAAGCTAGGCAAATTGGGCGAAGCGTTTTCTTCCGACGAGCAGGTGGTCCTGCTCATTGACGAGATCGACAAGGCTGATCTGGAATTCCCCAACGACCTGCTCTGGGAGTTGGACAAAATGGAATTCTACATTCCTGAGACTAGAGAGACCATCAAGGCCAAGCAGCGGCCCATCGTTGTAATCACCTCTAACGCAGAAAAAGAACTGCCCGACGCATTTTTGCGCCGCTGCGTGTTCCACTACATAGAGTTCCCGGATCAGGCTCAGATGGAAGCTATTTTGCGGGTGCACTTCGACAATCTGGAGGAAAAACTAATAAAGCAATCCCTTGCGGCGTTCTATCGGCTTCGCGAGCTGCGGGGTATTGAGAAAAAGCCTTCCACATCCGAACTGGTGGACTGGATCCGGGCATTGGTGGCAGGGGACGTGGACCCGAAGCTCATTGAGGACAATATGCCGTTTGCAGGTGTGCTGCTGAAGAAAGATAAGGATTTGCAAACGCTGCGGAAGCAAAAACGGTAAATCACATGTTTCTTAGTTTTTTTTATTTGTTAAGGCAAAGAGGATTGGATATATCTCCTAATGAGTGGATGACTCTTTTGGATGGAATAGAGAAGGGCTTACATTGTTCCTCTTTAATAGGGTTCTATCAACTTTGTCGTGCGGTTCTTTTGAAAAGTGAGATTGAGTTTGACCGATTTGATCAAGCATTCACGGAGTTTTTCAAGGATGTTCCCTTCAATGGTGAACTGCCCAAGGAATTTTTGAGTTGGTTGAATACTCCTGCTGATGATTTGAGGCGTTCCATTGAAGAACTGCGGGCAGAAGGCGGTTTTACAGATAAACACATGGAAGACCTTCTGCGCGGTCTTGAAAGACGATTGAAGGAACAGGATGATGAACATAACGGAGGCAGACGATGGATTGGAACTCAAGGCTTCACCCCATGGGGTAACAGTGGCTGGAATCCGAATGGTATCCGTATTGGGGGAGAATCCATGCACCGTACCGCAATGAGTGTTGCAGGCGAGCGAAAGTTCAGAGATTTCCGCAGGGACAACAAACTGGATACTCGGCAATTTCAGATGGCTTTTCGAACTTTACGCCAGTTGTCTGTTCAGATTGATAGTTCCGAGCGGGAATTGGACATCGATGCCACGATCCACGACACCTGCGAAAACGGCGGTCTTTTGAAGATGCAGACTCGTCCTCCGCGCAAAAACAATGTCAAGGTTTTACTACTGATGGATTCCGGCGGTTCCATGGAATATTACTCAAATCTTTGTAGCATGTTATTCCAAGCTGCTACCAAGTCTAACTATTTCAAGGAATTGCATACTTATTATTTTCATAACAGTATTGGATCTAATCTCTATACAGAGCCACGTCTTTGGTATGTAGATGCGGTTTCTACCGAATGGATTCTGGAGAATTTTGACAGCAGTTATAAAGTCATAATAGTAAGTGACGCAGCAATGAACCCAAATGAACTCCATGAAAAACAGTTTGTTTGGGGAACAGGAACATATATGCGCTCCAGTTACGAATGGCTATTATTGTTTCGCAAACAGTACCCCTATTTAATTTGGCTGAATCCAGAAACGATTCCTGAGAAGGCAAGCTATTGGACGCAAACGCAGGTTGAACTGGCTGATATTTTTCAGATGTTTCATCTTTCTGCAAATGGGTTGGAAGCAGGGATGAAGTGCCTTCTAGTTAGACAGTAAAATGACGATTTATATATGTGGAGTGGAGCGAATATATGGATTATTACAACTGTTTGCGGAACCAGCTCAACTGTGAGTATGCTTTTTGCAATCAAGGGATTTGTATCAAAAAAATGCAGGAAGGCTACGCACAAGTCGAAAAAACTGTTAAAAAAGAAGACTTGGATATCGACAGAACGCCTAATAACAGTCTCTATTTTCATTTGGCGAATGCAGCCTGTACTGCAGCAGCTGCTTCACATGGATACAATGCAGAGACTGTCAGCTTTAGCTTTACACTTTTGAATAATGCACACGTTGATGATCGACTAACCGCAAATGCGAGAGAGATGTTACAACTGCAGTCCATTCGTGTTTTTGACTTTAAAATTACCGACCAAAAAGGTACTTTGATCTGTAACGGCACTTTTACCATGAATCAAACTTGCGTGGCAATTTGATACATTTAAATTAGTTGGAGGGATTAATGGAATGAGAGATCTTTATGTTGTGAATTGCTGCAGAACCGCGATTGGTTCCTTTGGCGGCGCGCTGAAGAACACCCCTGCCGTCGATCTGGGTGCCATCGTCATCAAAGAGGCTCTGAACCGTGCCGGCGTGAAGCCCGAGCAGGTGGATGAGGTCATGTTTGGCTGCATCCTGACCGCCGCCCAGGGCCAGAACGTGGCCCGCCAGGCCTCCATCAAGGCCGGCATCCCCTATTCCGTCCCCGCTTACACCGTGGGCATGGTCTGCGGCTCCGGCATGAAGTCCATGATCGAGGGCGCCCGCTCCATCCTGGCCGGCGACGCCGACGTGGTTGTCTGCGGCGGCACTGAGAACATGAGCGCCGCTCCCTACGCCGTTCCCACCGGCCGCTACGGCGCCCGGATGGGTCACACCCAGATGATCGACACCATGATCAAGGACGGCCTGTGGGACGCCTACAACAACTATCACATGGGCACCACCGCTGAGAACATCGCGGACATCTGGGGCATCACCCGCAAGGAGATGGACGAGTTCGCCGCCTCCTCCCAGCAGAAGACCGAGGCCGCCCAGAAGGCTGGCAAGTTCGAGGCTGAGATCGTCCCCGTGCCCGTGAAGGTCAAGAAGGACATCGTGGAGTTCAAGGTGGACGAGTTCCCCCGTGCCGGCGTGACCGCCGAGGGCATCTCCAAGCTGAAGGGCGCCTTCCCCGTGGGGCCCGAGTCCCCCAATCCCCAGGTGGTCCACACCTTTGAGCCCACCGGCATCCAGGAGACCGACGACAAGGGTCAGCAGCGCGTGACTGCCGCCAACGCCTCCGGCATCAACGACGGCGCCGCCGCACTGGTGCTGGCCTCCGGTGAGGCTGTGGAGAAGTACGGCCTGAAGCCCATGGCCAAGCTGATCGGCTGGGGCCAGGGCGGCGTGGATCCCAAGATCATGGGCGTCGGCCCCGTGCCCGCCTCCCGTCAGGCCATGACCAAGGCCGGCGTGACCATCGACGATATCGACCTGGTGGAGGCCAACGAGGCGTTCGCCGCCCAGTCCATCGCCGTGGCCCGTGAGCTGGGCTTTGACATGAGCAAGGTCAACGTCAACGGCGGCGCCATCTCCCTGGGCCACCCCGTCGGCGCGTCCGGTGCCCGGATCATCGTGACCCTGCTGCACGAGATGCAGAAGCGGCCCGAGGCCAAGAAGGGCCTGGCTACCCTGTGCATCGGCGGCGGCATGGGAACCGCTGTCGTGCTAGAAAAATGCAGAATGTAATTACAAAAAAGGAGGACAAGAAGAATGTCTACCCCGCTGACGATCAACTCGGTTGAAACACTGGAACAGGCGCTCCCCATTATCCGTAAAGCACAAGAGCTCTACAGCACATTTAGCCAGGAACAGGTAGATGCCATCTGTGAAAAATCCGCCATGGCCGTGTCCAAAATGCGCATTCCTCTGGCCAAGATGGCTTGTGAGGAGACCGGTTACGGTATCATGGTGGATAAGGTTACTAAGAATCAGTACGCCTCCGAGCATGTATGGAATTATATGCGCAATAAGAAGACCTGCGGCGTGATCGAGGAAAACAAGGCCTTCGGCACCATGCGCATTGCTTCTCCAAAAGGCGTCATCGCCGCCATCACCCCCACCACCAACCCCACTTCCACCACCATTTATAAGATGTTGCTGGCACTGAAGACCCGCAACGCCATCATTCTCTCTCCGCACCCCCACGCTGTAAACTGCTCCATCGCTGCTGCAAAGATCATTCGCGATGCCGCTATTGAAGCAGGGCTTCCCGAACACGTCATCAGCTGGGTCTCAGTCCCCTCTCTGGAAATTTCCGATTACCTGATGAAGAACGTGGATCTCATCATGGCCACCGGTGGTTCCGGCATGGTGAAGGCCGCTTACTCTTCCGGTACCCCCGCTATCGGCGTCGGCCCCGGTAACTGTAACGTGGTCATTGATGAGTCGGCGGATCTGCGCATGGCCGTGGAATCCATCATCCACTCCAAAACCTTTGATAACGGTATGATCTGCGCTTCTGAGCAACACATCACTGTTTTGGCTAGTGTGTACGATGAGGTCAAACGGTTACTGAAGGAAGCCCGTTGCTACTTCCTGAAAGATGACGAGGCCGCCAAGGTTGCCGAAGTTTTCTTTAACTCCAAGACCCACGGCGTTAAGCCGGGCGCGGTTGGCCAGACTGCCAACCTCCTCGCAGAAATGGCTGGTATCGACGTTCCTTATGACACCAAGGTCCTGATCTATGAGACCGACGACACCTCTCACGACTGCGCATGGGCCAACGAGAAGCTGACTACCCTGCTGGGCATGTACAAGGCTGAGACGCTGGACGAGGCCTATGACATTTGCTACAAGCTGGTGCTGGAAGGCGGTGCCGGTCACTCTGCTGCCCTGTACATCGATCCCGCCGAGGAAGAGAAGATTACCAAGTTTGGTCTGCGTATGAAAGCTGGCCGCGTCATCATCAACCAGCCCACTTCCTTTGCCGGCATCGGTGACCTGTACAACTTCGACATTGCTCCCTCTCTGACTTTGGGACCTGGCGCCGTCGGTCACTCTGCTTACATGGGCAACACCAACTACGAACAACTGCTGGATATCAAGGTCCTGACCATGCGCAAAGAAAATATGCTCTGGCTTCAGTTACCCAAGAAGGTCTATTTCAAAACCGGCTGCACCCCCGTGGCTCTGAGGGAGATGAAGGAAGTTTATGACTTCAAACGCGCTTTCATTATCACCGACTCCACTCTGTATCAGCTGGGTGCCTGCGACGCCATTATTAACCAACTGCGTGACTCTGGCATTGAGACTGCCGAGTTCTTCGATATCCGTGTCGATCCCCAAATCCAGGACGCTATGAAGGGTTTGCCCAAGATGCATGAGTTCCAGCCCGATGTCATCATTGCCGTGGGCGGTGGCTCCGCCATCGACACTGCGAAGATCATGTGGATCATGTACGAGCATCCCGAAGAAGCCTTCCTGGACATGGCCACCATCTTCCTGGATATCCGTAAGAGAATCCGTTTCTTCCCGCAAATGGGCAAGAAAGCCAAGCTGGTCTGCATCCCCACCACCGCTGGTACCGGATCCGAATGTACACCCTTCACCATCATTTCCGATGCCAACACTGGAATGAAGTGGCCTCTGATTGGCTATGAGATGATGCCCGAAATGGCAATCATCGACGCTGATAATATGATGAAGTTGCCTCCCAGAGCCACTCAGGCCTCCGGCTATGACGTGTTGACCCACGCTGTGGAAGCGTATGTCTCCACCTTCGCTACCGAATACACCAACGGTATGTGCCGCGACGCCACGAAAATGGTCTTTGATTACCTGCCCCGTGCCTATCGCTCCGCATTTCACGATGCGAAGCCCGATCCTGTGGCTCGTGAGAAAATGGCCAATGCCTCTGCTATCGCCGGTATCGCGTTCGCCAATGCATTCCTGGGCATTAACCATTCTCTGTCCCACAAGTTGGGCGGCTGGTTCCACATCCCCCACGGCACCGCCAACGCTCTGCTGTTCCCCTTCGTCTGCCGCTTCAATGCACAGCGTCATCCCTATAAGATGGGCACTTTTTCGCAGTATAAGTATCCCCAGGCCTTTGAGCGCTATGTGGAGTTGGGCGAGTTAATCGGTGTCAAGGGTAAGACCGATGAGCAGACCTTTGAAAACTGGATCAAGGCCTGCGAGCAGCTGAAGAAGGATATCGATATCCCCGAGACCATCCTAGCTTGGTTGCTGGAAGCCCATCCCGAAAAGAGTGCCGAGGAGTGGGAAGCCGAGTTCCTAGCCGCTGTGGACCAGATGGCGGAGTGGGCATTCCACGATGCCTGCACCGGTTGCAACCCCGTATACCCCACCATTGGCGAGCTGAAAGGCTGCTACCTGAAGGCTTTCTATGGCGAGAAGAAGTACGCCGAGAAGTACGGTAATATCTGGGAAGTGGAAGTCAGCCTGCCCACTGAAACCCACGCCGCCTATCCCATGGGCCTCAGCGCCGATTTGGGCGTAGACAAAACTGGTGGCTTCAACTAACCGCTACCTGCTTAACACGCTTTGCACTTCTTTCACCATTCAGGGGGTCGGTGCTACGGCACCGGCCCCGCCCACAAATCTTGTGAGGCGTATATTCATTTCAGAGTGCCTGATATCCACGGAACGGGAGCTTTGATAGGAAAAATAAAGATGGATAATCCTTTGATGTTATCGCTGGATTTTCCTCCACTCTAAACCGAACGTGAATCCTTTCGATTCGTCCAGCTTGCCATCAAGGTATTAGATTGCGTCATACTTCAAACATCTCTCAACATTTGCAAGACTTCTGAGTTTATCAAGTTTTCTTATCTGTTGAGAATCAAGGTTTAGCTTTTTGAGATATTTCCTGATTACTTCGGGATTTTTTGCATGAATAATGTAGGAACTAGAGGTGAATTATGAAGCAAGCGCTGAACCTGCCGAAAAAGATCTATTTTAAAACTGGATCTGCTCCTGTGGCGTTGCGGGAGTTGAGCGATATCTATCATTGTAATCGTGCGCTGTTGATAACAGACCCCAAACTGTATCTGGCCGGAGTAGCAGCTCCGGTGGTAGACCAGCTGCGTCATCAGGGAATTCGGGTGGCAGAGTACTTCACCATTGGTGAGACGGTCTCTTATGAAGACCTCCGGGGTGCACTGCCTAAGTTGAACGAATTCCAGCCTGATGTCATTTTGGGTGTGGGCGGTGAAAATGCTCTGAGCGCAGCTAAGGCATTGTTGGCACTGTATGTCGACTCCGAATTGGATCTGACGGCCGCTGCCGACGATTCCCACCTGATTCCTGCTTGTGACAAAGCGAAGTTGGTTCTGATAGCCGCAGATTGTACGAGCGGTGCGCAGACCTCTCCCTTCGCCGTGCTAAAGGACGATGAGGGCGAGATTCGTGTGCTTAAAAGCATCTATTTGCTGCCTGAACTATCCATTACAGACGCTGATTTTACTCAGTGGTTGACAGCAGAAGGAATTAAGAACGGTGCCCTGAAGGTCCTCTCCTTCGCGGTCCGTACTTATCTGGACCCCAACTGCACAGAATTTACCAACGGTTTGCTGGTGGATGCCATTTCTCTGCTGCTGAAAGACACGAAAGCCGCCATGCACGGCAATCCCGCCGCCAGGGAACATCTACACAATGCGGCGGCACTGGTCGGCGCGGCCTGTGGCAGTGTGTTGGACACTGTGACAACGGATCTGCCCAATTTTCCCACCAATGAGGAACGGCCTACCGGTGAT
>OGPM01002104.1_pt1 | contig 14701 bp, 10 predicted proteins | sample 1552961 | NCBI WGS metagenome assembly OGPM01 (sample SAMEA2580304, study PRJEB22360) | human gut metagenome | biome: human gut; feature: human-associated habitat; material: faeces | place: Denmark | collected 2008/2010
CACTCGCCGAGCGGCAGCAAGAGATAAACCTACAGCACAATCCCATTCCACGCAACCCGACCCCTCACGAACGACCCGTAAACCATTGCAAAACAACACATCCACCGGCGTGTCGAAATTCCGTCCAACTGAATCGTCTTTCTCCTTTTCACAGAAACCAGCCTATCCTTCCGGAAAACATGTTCGTCGTATGAGTCGCCTTATCAGGAATTGACGGAACGATACGTTGAGGGGATTCTGTTATCCTGTGGGGCGCAGCGGAGCAAAATGACCTGCCAAGACGGGATGGTCCCTTTCATGAACAGGCTTTTGACTCAAAGAATATTCCGCAGTGATACCGTGAAGGGAGGGAACGGCATGGAGGCGCAGCCTATGAGGCTACAGGACCTGAGACTCAAGGAAGGAATGTCTCTAGAACAGCTGGCCGAGCTCTCCGGCGTGGATCATGATCGTCTCGTCATGTTCGAAAACAATCCGGAAACCATACGCAATATGCATTTGGACACCGCTCGCCAAATTGCCAAAGCATTGCACTGCAACGTGTTGGAGCTCCATCCCGACGAAGGTTGGAGAGGCGGAATCCACTGCGCTGAATCCGGGCTAAGAGACATTCGTCGGACTCGCGGCTATACGCAAAACGAGTTGTCAGAGATGACAGGGATTCCCCAGCCGAACATCTCTTGGTTTGAGACAGGCTATCGCTCGACCTCAGGCATGCGGCTGGATACAGCCAGGCGTCTGTCGGAAGCGCTTCGATGCGATCCGACAGATTTCCTAAAAGAAGCGTATAGCCGATATGAAAATAAATGTTGTATCTGATTTAGATAAAACACTTAAATTTCATCGGACGCCATACTTCAACAAACGAATGCATCCCGCGCACCTCCCATCTCACCAAAAAGATTAGGCAAGAAAGAAGCCCATCAATCATTGACTTCACAAACCTTTCCCTTCCAGAAAGCTGGATAACGTCCGAGATTTTGCGCACTTTCGGACGTTATCTGGCGCGGAGGACGCATTTGCGCAGTTCGGAAGCGATGAGCACGATCATGGCAAGGCCGAGGCATTCGACCCATGCGCCGACGCTGAGCGGTACCGTACCGAAAGCGGTGTTGAGGAACGGAATGTAAATCACCGCCAGCTGCAATACCATGCTCAGCGCGATCGCGCCCCATAGCCACTTGTTGGAGAACAGTCCGACGAACGCTGACTGCAAGTGCGAGCGCGAGGCAAGCGCGTTCAGCATTTGAGCGAACACGAGAATCGTGAAGCCCATGGTGCGCGCTTCAGTCATTTGCGCGTCGTGGCCGATCGCATCGACGGAGCGGTCGGTGAACAGGCCTCCGGCCAAATGCATGTCCATGCCGATCAGGGTGACGGCCGCCATAATCACACCGATGAAAATGATGTCGCCCCACATTTCGGCGTCAATCACGCGATCGGTGAGTTTGCGCGGCTTGCGCGCCATCACATCGTCGGTGGACGGGTCGACGCCCATGGCGAGCGCGGGTGCCGCGTCGGTGAGCAGGTTGATCCACAGCAGCTGCGTGGCAAGCAACGGCACGGTCACGCCTTGGCTGCCGGGCTGGGTGATGCCGAGGAATCCGGCGAGCATCACCCCGCCGAACACGGTGAACACTTCGCCCACATTGGAGCTCAGCAGGTAGCGCAGGAACTTGCGGATGTTGTCGAAAATGCCGCGTCCTTCACGCACGGCTGCGACGATGGTGCTGAAGTTGTCGTCGGCGAGGATCATTTTCGCGCTCTGCTTGGTCACTTCAGTGCCGGTAATGCCCATGGCGACGCCAATATCGGCGGTTTTGACTGCGGGAGCGTCGTTCACGCCGTCACCGGTCATGGCCACGATATTGCCTTGCCGTTGCAAGGATTCAACGATCTTCAGCTTGTGTTCCGGCGCGACTCGCGCGTAGACGGACACTCCGCTGGTCACCTTGTCGAATGCCGCTTCGTCGGGCAGTTCGTCGAGTTGGCTGCCGGTCATGGCCGTGCCGCCCTTGTCGATAATGCCCAGATCGGTGGCGATGCGCGCCGCGGTCAGCGGGTGATCGCCGGTAATCATTACCGTACGAATGCCGGCGCGATGCGCTTCGGCAACCGAATCACGCACTTCCGTGCGCGGCGGATCGATGATGCCAATCATGCCGACCCAAATCAAATCGTTCTCAAGCACATCGCTTTGTTCCGCAATATCGGCAACATGACCTGCGGAATTCAGCATGATTCCCGGCACTTGCGCAAGAGAAGCGGTACCGAGCGGACGATAAGCCTGACCCAACGTGCGGTATGCGTCGGAGGAAAGCTGTTCGACAGTCGCAAGAATCTGCTGACGATCACCTTCCGTAAGTGGGCGAACGGCACCGCCGACCGCAATCCTGCTGCAATATCCAAGAAGTACATCGGGGGCACCCTTGGAGAAGACGGTCAGACGGCCGGCGTCAGCGTTGTCTTGTGCCACAATGGACATGCGCTTACGTTCGGAAGTAAACGGGATTTCGCCAACGCGCTCGTAGTTGGCGTACTTGCGATCCGCCTTCACTTTTCGTGCTGCGACGATGAGTGAGACTTCGGTCGGGTCGCCGACCGCCTCCCACGTTACGTTTTCCGCATTTCCGGCAGAAGCAGCAGATTCGCGCAGTTCGCCGTCGTTCGCCAACGCGCCCACGGCAAGGGTCGCAACGGCTTCCGATTCGATGATACCGCGTATTTGCGCATGTTCCATGGTCTGTGGATCGACCACCATGCGGCCTTCCGGCGCATAGCCGGTGCCAGTAAGCTGCACTTCGCCGCTCGGAGTGACCACGCGCTCCACGGTCATCTCATTGCGGGTGAGCGTGCCGGTCTTATCGGAGCAGATCACCGACGCGGATCCGAGCGTTTCCACCGAATGCAGCTTCTTGACGATCGCATTGTGCATGGCCATGCGCTGCACGCCGAGCGCGAGCACCACCGTAAGAATTGCAGCCAAACCTTCCGGCACGGCCGCGACCGCCAGCGAGACGGCCAACAGTAGCGAATCGATCACATCGTGAACGTCTTGGAAGCCTTCGGTAAGCGCGAGCGCGACCAGCACCACGACCGCGATGATGCATACCGCGCTGCCGAGGATTTTGGAAACGTAGTTCATTTCCTTTTGCAGCGGGGTTTCGTCGTCTTCCGTGGCTTGCAGCAGATCGGCGATTTTACCGACCTGCGTGCCCATGCCGGTGCTGGTTACGATGGCGCGGCCGGTGCCTTGCGTTACGGACGTGCCGTTGAACACCATGTTGGCGCGGTCGCCGAGGGCCTTCGCCTGTGCGAGGGTGTCGGTCTTTTTGCCGACGGGCACGCTTTCGCCGGTGAGGCTGGCTTCCGCGATTCGTAGGCTGGCGGCGGCGAAGAGGCGTCCGTCCGCGGAAACGGAGTCGCCTTCGCCGAGCACGATGATGTCGCCGGGCACCACGTCAACCGTGTTGATGCGTTCGATTTTGCCGTCACGCAGCACGTTGGTTTGCGGCGCGGTCATGCTGGAGAGCGCTTCGACGGCGGCTTCCGCCTTCGATTCCTGGATGTAGCCGAGCACCGCGTTGACGATGAGGATCAGCACGATGACGATGGCGTCGAACGGCAATGCTTCGCCGCCTTCCGCACCCGGTACGGCGTTGGCTCGTTCAATGAACCATGCGACGAGCGAAATGCCGGTCGCAGCCAGCAACAGGTAGACAAGGGGGTCTTTGAATTGTTCGAGGAATTTCTTCCATTTCGGCACCGGTGGTGCGGACGCGAGTTCGTTCGGTCCGTACTTGTCGAGTCGACGCTTGGCTTCCGCTTGACTCAGGCCGGTATTCAAATCGACACCAAGCGATTGCGCTACGGTTTGCGCATCGGCGAGCGACGGATCGACTTGCGTTTGCGTCGCGGTTTTTGCTGCTTGTTCGAAATTTCCCGAACTGGTATCGCGGAATTGGGTGGATTGATCTTCCTTGCGATCAACCATGATGATCTCCTTGGGAGCGCCGCGGAGTAGTCAGCACTCCCCTGCCGTTGCGATAGTGCGAAAACTGCGGAAAATTGCGATTTTCGCAACCACTCGCCGAACTGGGCAATGCTGCGCGGTTGCGGACACCGGACGTGCGCCATCGGTGCATTCCTGCCATTATTACACACCGTGACCATTTTGCAAGAGCGCAACGCACCGTCTTTTGTCAAGATTTCACAAAATCGTGAAACATAATCTGCAATCTTATTTCGACCGCGCATTCGATTACACGGCAACACCGACGGCAATGTCGCTACCATCTTTGGCGGAAGTGTGATATGTTATCGGATGTTAGTAAACAAAATTACTTACGCTATGATTCGTAGCGTACATTGGCAACGTCGCAATGGATAGGGGTAGTTATCATGGCAGCTCAAGAAGCCGCGCAATCACAGCAAACGCAAGGGGTTCCGGAATCGCGCATCCTGCAGGCGCGGCAGGCGAACGCAAGCTGGCTCACCGATCCGACCGTATTCGCGGTGAATCGCAAGCCCGCGCACTCCAATCATCGGTATTTCCTGGGCGAAGCCACCGAACCAAAGCAGAATCTCGACGGCGAATGGAAAGTAAACGTCACTCAGGCAGCCAACGTCGACGTGGAAAACGCGCCGTTCGCCGCAGCTGACTTCAACGATGCCGGTTTCGGCGCGATCAACGTGCCCGAACACCTGCAGATGGCCGGCTATTTGAAGAACAAATATGTGAATGTGCAGTATCCATGGGATGGCCATGAGGATCCGCAGGAGCCGAACGTTCCCGAAAACAATCATGTGGCGATCTACCGCCGTTCCTTCACGCTTGACCGTCCGCTCGCCGCGACGCTGGAAAATGGCGGCACCGTCAGCATCACGTTCCACGGCATGGCCACCGCGATCTACGTGTGGGTCAACGGCACGTTCGTCGGCTATGGCGAGGATGGTTTCACCCCGAACGAATTCGACATCACCGAAGCGTTGAACGTTGACGGCGACAACGTGCTCACCGTCGCCTGCTACGAATACGCGAGCGCCTCTTGGCTGGAAGATCAGGATTTCTGGCGTTTGCACGGCCTGTTCCGTTCCGTGGAGCTCGCCGCACAGCCTCGCGTGCATGTCGAAACCGTGCAGATCGAAGCCGACTACAATCCCTCCATGGCCGCCGGAACGCTGAATGCAACCCTGCAGTTGCGCAATGCAAACGACGCGGCCACCGTCAAGGCGAAACTGCGTGACGCAAACGGCACTGTGGTGTGGGAATCCACGCAATGCGCCAACGAAACCATCACCCTCAATTCCGGCGCGCTGAAGAACATTGCGCCGTGGAGCGCCGAAGAGCCAACCCTGTATGAGCTGACGGTGCTTGTCGTCGGCCACGACGGCCCGCTGGTCGAAAAAATCGTGCAGCGTATCGGCTTCCGCACATTCCGTATCGAAGACGGCATCATGAAGCTCAACGGCAAGCGCGTGGTCTTCAAGGGCGCCGACCGCCACGAATTCGACGCGAAGCGCGGCCGCGCCATCACCAGGCAAGACATGATCGACGACATCACGTTCTGCAAGAGGCACAACATCAACGCCATCCGCACCTCGCACTACCCCAACCAGGAATACTGGTACGACCTGTGCGACGAATACGGCATCTACCTGATCGACGAAACCAATCTTGAAACGCACGGCAGCTGGGTCGCGAGCAACATCGAAACCCCCGAAACCGCCGTGCCGGGCAGCAAACCGCAGTGGGAGGGCGCGTGCGTGGACCGCATCAACAGCATGATGCGCCGCGATTACAACCATCCGAGCGTGCTCATCTGGTCGCTCGGCAATGAGTCGTTCGCCGGCGAAGTGTTCCGCGCGATGCACGCCCACGCGCACGCGATCGACCCGAACCGCCCCGTGCATTACGAAGGTTCCGTGCATGATCGCGCGTTCGACGACGTGACCGATATCGAAAGCCGCATGTACGCGCACGCCGACGAAATCGAGGAATACCTCAAGTCCAACCCGAAGAAACCGTATATTTCCTGCGAATACATGCACGCCATGGGCAATTCCGTCGGCAACATGGACGAATACACGGCTTTGGAACGCTATCCGCAATATCAGGGCGGATTTATTTGGGATTTCATCGACCAGGCGATTCTCGACAGCAACGGTCGCATGTGCTACGGCGGTGATTTCGGCGACCGTCCGAGCGACTACGAATTCTCCGGCGACGGCCTGCTATTCGCCGACCGCACGCCGTCGCCGAAGGCGCAGGACGTCAAGCAGCTGTACGCGAACGTGCATATGACCGTCGATGCTTCCGGCATTACGATCACCAACGACAATCTGTTTGTTTCGACGGCTGATTCCACGTTTGTGTTGCGTATTTTGGCTGATGGCAAGCCCGTTTGGTCTTCTTCGCGCCGCTTCGACGTTGCCGCAGGTACAAGCGAGCATGTTGAGATCGATTGGCCGATCGACGATTACCGCGCAGGTGCGCAGGAACTGGTTTTGGAGGCGTCCCAGCAGTTGACTTCCGCTTGCGATTGGGCTCCGGCTGGGTATGAGCTTTCGTTCGGCCAGTGCGTGGTTGCGGGTGGCAAGATTGCCGATACTGTTACGGCCGCTTCCGCCGCTTCCGATGGAGCGATCACCTTGGGCCGCTGGAATATCGGCGCACGCAGTGCGGGCCGTGAAGCCCTGTTCTCCCTTGCACAGGGTGGCATGGTGTCGTACAAGCTTGGCGAGCGCGAATTCGTGTTGCGTAAGCCGCTGATCACCACGTTCCGTGCGCTGACCGACAATGATCGCGGCGCGGGCCATGCGTTCGAGCGTGCGCAGTGGGCGGTTGCCGGAAAGTATGCGCGTTGCGTTGATACGAAGGTTGAGCCGCTCGGCGAAACCGCAGTTTCCGTCACTTACACGTATGAGCTTGCGATTGCGCAGCGCACGAAGGTCACCATTCGTTACGTTGCCGATGTGCTTGGCCACGTCGATCTGCATGTTGCATATCCGGGTGAAAAGGACGGCGATCTGCCGACGATTCCGGCGTTCGGCATTGAATGGATGCTGCCGGTCGAGTATTCGAATCTGCGATTCTATGGCGTAGGCCCGGAGGAAACGTATGCCGACCGCAAGCATGCGAAGCTGGGCATTTGGGATACGAACGCCTTCCGCGATCGCGCGCCGTATCTGCTGCCGCAGGAAACCGGCAACCATGAGGACGTGCGTTGGGCTGAGATTACGGACGATTCTGGTCATGGCTTGCGCGTGAGCCAGACTGCGAATACTGAAACCGGCGTTACGAAGCCGTTTGCGATGAGCCTGCTGCCGTATTCGAGCACGATGCTTGAGGAGGCGCTGCATCAGGACGAGCTGCCGGAGCCGAAGCACATGTTCCTGCGCGTGCTCGCCGCTCAGATGGGTGTCGGCGGCGACGATTCCTGGATGAGCCCGGTGCACGAGCAGTATCAGCTGCCCGCCGACCAGCCGCTCAACCTCGACGTAGCCCTCGACCTGTTCTAGTTTCAAGGATTCAGTCGATTCCTACGTGCGAAATGCCTCCCGATTCTTGATTTCAAGGATCGGGAGGCATTCGTTGTGCCGCAAGTTGACTTTCGGCCTCACGATTCGCAGTTCTGTCTCACGATTTCGCAAGATCGTGCGACAATTCGGAAAAAACATGCGATCAGACCATCAAAATGGACGATGAGGGGGATTTTGTTGATGGCTTAAATTAGACGGATTGCCTAGAATGAGGGCAGAACTTCCGAAACGTTCGAGCGCAGGCGGGCAAATTCACGCGCGTCCGAGCGTCACGAAGCACGCTCTTCCAGGAAAGGGGCCATCATGAGCGACGCAATGAACAACCCGTATGCGAACAATCCGAATCAAAATGGCAGCAACGGACAGCAGCCGCAAGGCCAGCCGGAATACGGGACATACGCACCAAACCAGCAATCGCAATCCCAGCAGCAGGGCGGCAATCCCAACAATTCGGGCAATCCGTATCAAAGCGAGCCTCAGACCCCATGCTACTTCGACGGTCCCAACGCCAACCCGAATCCCAACCAGAACGGCTTCTTCTACGCGAGCTACACCACCGGTCAGCCGTACGGCCAACCATACGGACAGCAGAACAGCCAATCCGACGCTGACAACGGCACCAACAATTGGCAGCCGATCAGCCCGTTCAAGCTCATGGAGGAATGGCTCCCGAAGAAGGCAAAGAACGCGATCCGCGGCACGTATGCGGTACTCGGCATCGCCGCCGTCATTCTCGGCCTGGCACTGCTGATTTGGCCCGGTGCCACACTGAAGGTCGCCGCAATCGCGCTCGGCGCATACTTCGTGGTTTCCGGTGTGGTCCGCATTGTGACCGCAATCGTGGAACTCGGGCTTCCGGGAGGATGGCGCGTGCTTGACATTCTGATCGGCCTGATGCTGTCTGTCGGCGGTGTGGTCATGCTGAAAAACGCGGCGCTTTCCGGAGCCACACTCGCCGTGCTCATCACCATGGTGGTCGGTCTCGGCTGGATGCTGGAAGGCGTGATGGCGCTCGTGGAATCGTGGCGCATGCCAAGCTCCGCATGGGCCGTAATCTACGCACTGCTGTCGATCGTCGCCGGCTTCATCGTGCTGTTCTCCCCCGTCAGCTCCACGACCTGGCTGATCCTGTTCGGCGGATGCGCGCTTGTGGCGATCGGCATCGTCGCGATCGTACGTGCGTTCACCTTCGGCAAGTCCAAGCGCAAGTAATTTTTTGCGGCGCGGGCCGTAAAGTCTGATTATCTCTGTTTTCCCAGGGGCACCAAGCAACAGCTCGGTGCCCTTTCCATAGCGAAATCGCTTTTTATACCAAGATTCAAAGTCGCACAACCATGAATCTTGGTATTAATACTGGTATATAATTGGGTATGAAATTCGGTTTTAAGAAAGGTTTATCATGGCAAGCGCACTTGACATACTCGATGACCTTGCTCCAATCAGCGAGCTCAGCAATGGTCGTACTTCCGCATTGTTGCAGCGGGCCGACCACGATCCAGTCATTCTGATCAAACGAAACAAGCCGTCCTACGTTCTCATGAATATCGAAAACTATCGCGCTCTCATGGAACGAATCGAAGACAACGAAGACTTGCTTCTTGCCGAAAAAAGACTCGACAACAGTACTGGCACAACTATCAGCAACGAAGAGGTCATGCTCGATCTCGGCATTTCCCCAAGCGACCTCGCCGAGGCACCTGAGCCGGAACTCGCATGAACTGGCAAGTTGAATGGCTTGACGAAGCCAAGAAAGACATGCGCAAACTCGGCAAAGCCGAGCAAATCCAAGTACTCAAGGGAATCGAGAAAGTTCGCACAAACCCACTGCCCACCTCGCAAGGCGGGTATGGCAAACCGTTACGCAATGCCGAACGAACGAAACTTTCCAGGCTTTGCAAAATCAAATTCAGGGATATCGGCATTCGCGTTGTTTACAAGCCGTTACTGCGAAATGGAATCATGACCATCATCGTCGTTGGCATTCGTTCCGATAGTGACGCTTACATCAAAGCCAACAAGAGACGCAAAGAATATGGACTATAAGATGCGTCCGCCAATTTTCAGCGAACGTTACTTTTTCTTCAAGATTAGCCGATGATTTTACAAAAGAAGTGACGATCGTCGCATGACATTGTCGACTTGCCCGACGTAAGATGAAGGCACAACAGAAGAACGAAGAAAAGAAAATAGACAACAAACACAGACTTACGGCAGCGGCCAGAGGAATGGACAAGAAAACAGATACGCGCCGCCAAGCCGAACGAAAGGAAACATCATGAAGAACAACACTTTCAACCAGGTCATCAACGCCAACCTCGCTTCCATCGATCCGGGCTTCGGCCAGTTCGCACTCGCCAAGGCTTCCTCCGACCTCTTCAAGAAGGTCCTCAACAAGTAAGACCGCTTCCTAGACGGGAGGCAAGGCGCAGGCGCCACAGCACCTCGCCCCTCTTCTTTCCAATCCTTAAATCACATAGCGGGAGGCCGCGGTTCCAAACGGAATCGCGGCCTCCCGCTTTTCACGTACGCCGGCTACCCCTCCTCAACAGCGAGATTGCGGGCGGCGGCGCGTTCGCGTGGGCCGCGCGTCACGTAGAAGCCGATTGCCACGATGACGAACATCACCGTGCAGCAGATCCACAGCACACGGCTGCCGAACGCGTTGAGAATCCAGCCTCCGACCAACGGCGAGAACGCGTTCGACAGCGACCACACCAGGTTGTATAACCCTTGGTAGGTGCCGCGCACATCCTTTGGCGCGATGTTCGCCACCGTTGTGGCGGCAATCGGGAACGTGCCCAGCTCGCCAAGCGTCCACAGCACGGTCGCGATTGCGAACGCCACCCACGAATTCGCGCCGATCTGGAACGCGTATCCGACCGCCGTGATGGACATGCCGAGCACCAGCACTCGGGTGTTGCTCATCCGCTGGAACAGACCGATCGCGGGAATCTGCAGCAGACACAGCAGACCGCCGTTGATGGTCAGCAGACTGGAATATTCATCCGTGCCAAGGCCGATCTGCGTCATGGAAATCGGCAGGCCGCTGACGATCTGGTAATACGCCAGCGTGTACAGGAACATCAGCACCACCATCGACATCAGCGCGCCGTCGGCGCATGCGCGACGATAGCTGCGCCATACGGAGAACCGCTGCGGCCGCTGCGATTCGCCGGTTTGTTTCACAGCATGTTCCACGGCATTTCCCGCAGCTGATTCCGCGGCTTGCGACGCCCGCGCCGGCGCGACCTCGCCCCGCGGGCGTTTGCCCAGCCCGACTTCCTTGAAGAACACGATCATCAAGATCGTGGCGAACACCAGCACCACGGCTTCCGCGTAGAACATCAGCGCATAGGAGATCTTCACCAACTGGTTGGCGATGATCGGGCCGATCGCGAAGCCGAAATTCGCGGCCCACGTCTGCAGCGAATACGCGCGCTTCTGTTTGCGGAACGGCACCACGTCGGACACGTACGCCGCGACCGCGGGCGTCGGCATGGATGAGATGGCGCCGTAGGCCAGCAGCGCGATCGCCATGATCCACGGATTGCCGATGAACGCCAGCAGGACCAGCATCGCGGCGGAGCCGAGATTGCCGATGACGATCATCGCCGGGCGGCCGAAGCGGTCGGACAGCGCGCCGCCATACAGGCAGCCGAAGATGCCGCCGAAACCGTACATGGAGACGATGGTGCCGGCCACGCCCGCGCTGACATGCATGTCAGACACCAGATACATGGAAAGGAATGACGTGACGAAGCGGCCCATCCACAGGATAAGCAGCGTGACCCACAAGCCCCAGAACATGAGGGGCAATCCGAAAATCTCTTTGTTCTTCTCCATTCTTGCTATCATATCGAGCAATATCGAGCGGACGCGACGCCAGTAGCCTTTTCCCGGGGTGCTGGGAGAATGGACAACTATGGCAATGAAAAAAGGACCGACCAAGGGGTCGGGTGGAAAGCATCGTAACGCGCTGAGGGGCAAGGGACCGACCCCCAAGGCCGAAGATCGCGTATATCACAAGGCTTACAAGGAAAAGCAGGCTACCAATCGTCGTAAGATGGCTGATCCGCGACTGGCGGCACGCCGTCGCGCGGCAAAGTTCAGCTCAGAATCCGACGATCTCGTCATCGGTCGCAACGCCGTTCTCGAAGCGTTGCGCTGCGGCGTGCCCGCGAGCACGCTGTATGTGGCCGCACGCATCGAGCACGACGATCGCACGCGCGAAATCATTCGTCTCGCCGGCATTCACGGACTGAACCTCATGGAAGCCGACCGACTGGAAATGGACCGTATCGCACGCTCCTCCAACCATCAGGGCGTGGTGATGAAGGCGCAGCCGTTCCAGTATTCCTCGCTCGCCGAGCTGGTGGAACGCGCGGACAAGAAGTCTCGTGCCATGGAAGCGGCCAACTCCGCAAGCGCACGCATTGCGGCACGTCCGCTGTTCATCGCGCTTGACGGCGTCACCGATCCGCAGAATCTGGGCGCGGTCATCCGTTCCGCAGCCGCATTCGGCGCCAACGGCGTGATCCTGCCGGAACGTCGTTCCGCTTCGGTCACCGCAGCCGCATGGAAGGTGTCCGCAGGCGCAGCCGCGCACATGCCGGTCGCCCGCGTGGTGAACCTCACCAAAGCCATTGAAAGCCTGAAGGAACGCGGATACTACAGCGTCGGTCTCGACGGTGGCGGCGACGCCCTCGTTGGCGAAACCGGTTTCGAAACCGATTCGCTGGTTGTGGTGCTCGGTTCCGAAGGCAACGGCCTGAGCCGTCTCGTACGCGAGACATGCGATTCCATCGCCGGCATCCCAATGTCGAACATGGTCGAATCGCTGAACGCTTCCGTCGCAGCGGGCATCACGCTGTATTCCGTCGCACGCGCCCGCCGCGAGGCCGGTGCCGCCGCTGACGCGAAGTAATCAACACGAAGCAACAGGAAGTAAGCACAACAAGGCAGCAAGTCCGAAATACATATGAGCGGATAGTCCATACGGATTATCCGCTCATTTTGTTGCGCAAATCTGTACTTGGATTGATTTTGCGCTTACCGCAGACCCACTCCCCCGCCAACGATCTCTCGCAACACGTTCTCTCACTTTCAAAAGTCAAATTTTTTTGAGTTTTGAAAGTGAGGAGTGTGAAGGGATAACAAAAAGCGGAGGATTATTAGTGGTCCTCCGCTTAACGGCTCGGCCCTGCAATTTTTGACTGCGGCTACGCCGCAGACTCAATACTGCCTTCGACTCGGCTATCGCCTCGTCTCAGGGCGCATTGATAGAAAAAGCTCCACTGGAGCTTTTTCTATCAATGCGCCCATACAGCTGCGTCGGGATCGTCGTCGGGGTTGTAGCCGTCGTCGGGATCGTCGTAGGTGTATTCGTCGTCGATCACACCGGAATCGGCTTCGGCGTTCAACGCGTCCACATCCTTCGTGGTGAGCTTGTACTGCGGAAGCACCTTCTCCACATAGCTTTGCACCGCCTCGGCCATCGGCACATCATGACCCGCCTTCTCGGCCAGGAACCAACGGTGGTCAAGCACTTCATGGAAGAACTGAGCCGGTTCGATCTGCGAACGGTATTCACGCGGAATCATGCGCACGGTCGGTTCGAACACTTCGCGCATCCAATCAGTGGCGACAATCTCAAGATCCTCACCCTCACGCCATGTGGAAGCGCGGTAGGCATCCAAATCGTTCAACAGTCGACGAGCCTGATTCTCCTGCACATCAAGACCAGTCAATCGCAGCAGCTTACGATTCGCATAGCCGGCATCGACCACACGCGGACGCACCAGCACACGCTTGCCATCTTCGGCGGTCTTCATTTCCAGCTCATCCACATCAAAACCAAGCTCATTGAGCTTGTTGACGCGCTTCTCGATCTTCCACATCTCATCCGGACCGAACTTGTCGGTATCAGTCAGCGCGCTCCACAGCGAATGGTAACGATCCACCAAACGGTTGCCGATCGCAATTTCGTCAACACCGCTCGGCAGCAGCGAACCGGACGAAAGATCCATCAATTCGCCAATAATGTTCGTACGGGCCAAATCAACGTCGTACTCGCGCTGGCCTTCCGTCAGATTAATCTGCAGATCACCGGTTTCCGCATCAACCAAAAATGCGGAGAACGCGTAGGCGTCGCGCAAGAACAACACGTTCGACAGTGACACATCGCCCCAATAGAAGCCAGCCAAATGCAAACGCACCATCAGCACGGCCAACGCGTCGATCAGTCGTTCCGCGGTATCAGGGCGCAGATTACGCGCGAACAGCGCACGATACGGCAGTGAGAACTTCAAATGCTTGGTGACAAGGATCGCTTCCAGCGGCTCGCCTTCACGGCTATGACGGCCTGTGACCACGGCGATCGGCTGCACGGTCGGCAGTTCCAGCTTCTGCAGGCGACGCAGCAGCTCGTATTCTCGTTCCGCCACATTGCGCGTGATTTCCTTCATGGCGTACACTTCGTCGCCTACGTGCACGAAACGCACCACATGCCTGGAAATACCACGCGGAAGATTAGCCAGCAGGTCTTCCGGCCAAGTAGCCAGCGGCTTTTCCCACGGCAGGGTGAACATCTTTGGATTCGAGCTTGCGGCGGTGATTTTCAGCGCATGCGGCTCCGGAGATGAGGCAGCCGGATCTTCGGCCTTCACGGAAGTTGCTTTCAGCACACGGGGATCCATCTGTGGCAATTCAAGAGATTCCATGAATCAACAATTTACCTGTTGACCTACCCGAAGAAGCAAGTATGGACGAATCCGTTTCACCTGCCGATATGCGATGATCTCAATACTGGAATCTCACTATCCCTCTCATATTACGATCGAATATTGCGATCGATGCTACAAACAGACATTACAAGCCGATATCGTGCTTGCGGAAAACAAAAGAAGCCCCGCACCGACGCGGGGCTTCTCCAACGAGACGATAAGAGAGGAAGAGCACGTCTCGTTTAATGGTTGACGGAAGTTCGAGCTTCCGCCAAGTTTTTATTCAGCCACCCGCCAGCCGATTTCCGTAAAGGATATTCCCTTGAAGAAACAGCCAACGGTTGGTTACTCGGCATCAGCTCAGTTCAGACGCAGCTCGGTCGACGGAGCGAACAGGTGCATCTTGGACGGGTCGATCTTGATCTTGACGGTATCGC
>OGPM01002131.1_pt1 | contig 14564 bp, 16 predicted proteins | sample 1552961 | NCBI WGS metagenome assembly OGPM01 (sample SAMEA2580304, study PRJEB22360) | human gut metagenome | biome: human gut; feature: human-associated habitat; material: faeces | place: Denmark | collected 2008/2010
ACACAGGCGGGCGGCGTTCTTCATCATGACCGTGGGGCCGCACACCAGCACCACATCGTAGTCGGCGGGGTCGTACAGCTGGGTGACAAAGCCGTGGAAGCCCACCGCGCCGGTGTCGGTGGACACCTTGACGAGGTTTGCGATCTCGCGGTACTCCTCCATGCAGTAGGGGGCATCCCGGAAGCCGAAGAACACATCCGGCTTCACACCTGCCGCTGCCAGTTCACGGGTGAGCTGGAACATGGGCGCGGTGCCGATGCCGCCGCCCACCACAGCGATCTTTTTGTACTTGCTCAGGATGTCCGGCACATCAAAGCCGTTGCCCATAGGGCCGGTGAGCTGGAAGGTATCCTTCATTTTGAGCTGCGCGATCTTTTCCGTGCCCTCGCCCACCACCTGATACAGAAACTCGATGGTGCTGCTGTCCGGGTTCCAGCGGTGCACGCTGATGGGCCGGGACAGGAAGGGGGCTTCGTCTGCGCCCCATGCACGCAGGGTAAAGAACTGGCCTGCGTGGGGTGCGTGATCGCGGTCCGGCCAGACCACCGTCAGCAGGCGGATGTCCGGGGCAATGACCTCATTGCGCAGAACAGTGGCTTCACAGCAGGCTGCACGCATGAGCAATGGCCTCCTTCATATTCACACATTCGTTGTAAGCGGCTTCGTCAAAGGCAGTGCCCGGCTGCTTCTTATAGGCCAGCAGGATGCCGCGGCTGGAGTTGACCACGCCGCCGTTGCCCTTGGTGAGGTACTGGGCAATGTCCTCGGCCTTGCCGCCCTGTGCGCCGTAGCCGGGGATGAGGAAGAAGCTGTCCTGATACTTGGCGCGGATCTCGGTGGCCTCCTCAATGTGGGTGCCGCCGATGACCAGACCGATGGAGGAGTAGCCATGCTCGCCCATGTAGTCCTTGCCCAGAGCGTTCAGCTTGTCACCCACCAGGTCATAAACGTGACGGCCATCGGCCAGCTTCTCGTACTCAAAGTCCTTGGCACCGCCGTTGGAGGTGCGGCAGAGCACGAACATGCCCTTGCCCTGCTTCTCCGCGTAGGGCAGGTAGGGGCTGATGGAGTCCAGACCCATATAGGGAGCCAGCGTGACGAAGTCGGCCTCAAAATCACCGGTAAAGTGGCCCATCGCGTACATTTCAGCGGTCTTGGCAATGTCGCCGCGCTTGATATCAGCGATGACGGGCACGCCTGCCTCACGGACGGCTTTCAGGGTGTCGGCGTAGGCTTTCAGGCCCTCCAGACCCAGAGACTCATAGTATGCGATCTGCACCTTGTAGCAGCCTGCTACTGCCTTGGTGGCGTCGATGAGCTTTTTGTTGAAGCGGACGATGTTCTCGCCCTTGGACAGGGTGCTATCCACAAAATCAGCGGGCAGGTAGCTGAAATCGGTATCCAGACCCACGCAGACCGGGCCCCGGGCCTCTACTGCCTCGTACAGCTTATCCATGTTCGTCATAATTGGTTCCTCCATACTCTCTTATCTATAAATGAATCTACTAAACTGGGTCACTCCGCCTGATAGGTCAGCTGGCCGCCCTTGACGGTGGCGTACACCTTGCCGTACAGCTCGGCTCCGTCAAACGGGGTGTTGTGGGATTTGGAGTGCAACTTGTCCTTATCCACCGTATAGGGGTGCTCCAGATCCACCAGCACAAAGTCGCCGTCGTAGCCCGGCTCCAGCTGACCCTTGGCCAGGCCCAGAATTTCTGCCGGGCGGGTGCTCATCAGGTGGACCAGCAGCTCCAGCGGCAGGCCCTCCTCTTTGCAGAGCTTGGTATAGCAGACGCCGAACGCCGTCTCGCTGCCCACCATACCGGCCATGCCTTTCAGCTTGTCCTCCTCGGAGTGGGGCGCGTGATCGGTGGAAATGGCGTCCACCACACCGGCCCGGATGGCGTCCACCAGTGCCTGCACATCGTCCGCCGTCCGGATGGGCGGGTTGACGCGGTAATCGCAGACATCGTTGGTGAACCACAGGTGGTGGGGCGTCACCTCGCAGGTAACGGGAGCGCCGTGCAGCTTTGCCATCTGGATGGCCTCGATGGCGCCCCGGGTGGAAACGTGGCACATGTGGAGCTTGGTCTGGTAATACTCGCTCAGCCAGCAGTTGCGGACCGTCTCCAGATCCTCGGCCAGGCGGTAGTCCCAGGGGCTGATCTCCATATCCTCGGCGTGGCTCATCACCGTGATGTCCCGCTGGGTGCAGATGGCGAATGCCCTAGCCATCGTGGCGTTGTCCTGCACGCCGTGGCCGTCCTCGGTGATGAACTTCACGCTGGCGGGCAGGGTCTTGAGGTGGTCCAGCGTCTTGCCGTCAAAGTCCTTGGTGATGGAGACGGTCTGGTTCACGTCGCACAGACCGATTTCGGCGGCTTTCTGTTCCACCATCTCAGCCTGTGCCGCCGAGGAGCAGACGGGCTTGGTGTTGGGCATCAGGTTCACGAACGTGTAACCGCCTGCCGCAGCCGCCCGGCTGCCGGTCTCGATGTCCTCTTTGTACTCAAAGCCCGGGGTGCGCCAGTGACAGTGCAGATCTACAAAGGCGGGCAGCACCGTCAGGCCACCTGCATCGAGGACGGTCTCGCCCTCACCGGCCAGTGCGCTCAGATCCTGGCCGACGGCAGCGATCTTGCCGTCCCGAATGTAGATTTCGAGGGGGTGCCCCTCGGTGTTCACAGCATTGATGAGCAGCATCTCAATTTACCTCCCTGTTTCGGTTTCAATGGGCGGACTGCCCGCGGACGGGCAAAAAAAAGAACTTTTCCACAGCGGAAAAGTTCAAAATGCGAAAAAAGGAAACAACGAACCCACAGCAAAAACGGCTGCAAACTGCTTTTTCAGTTTTGCGCGCATCATTTTAGCCTGCATCGTGTTTTCTCCTTTTCAGTTTGCGATTTATTTCGATATATTTTATCATAGAAACGCAAAATGTGTCAATGCTTCTGCGCTTTTTTCCTGTAAAAAGGTTTGCCGCTCATTGCCCGGATTTTTAGCTACTCTACCGAAAATCCGCCACGCTCCCCCGCCGGGCAGGCAAACCGCAAAAAAACCGGTCTAATTCCTACCATTTCACTGTACATTAAAGTTCACCTGTGCTATTATAAAGGAGCACAAAAGAGAGGGCCGCCAAGAGACGGGCGGCGTTGCATTGGGAACATTGTATATAAAGGAGGGCTCTTCCATGAGCTTATTGGAGGACGCACGCAACATCCAGCGCAAAGACCCCGCCGCGCGCAACGTGCTGGAGGTCATTCTACTCTACCCCGGTTTCCATATTCTGGTGTATCACCGGGTAGCACACTGGCTGTATGAGCACAAGCACTTTTTCCTGGCCCGGTGGGTCAGCCAGCATGGCCGCCACAAAACAGGCATCGAGATCCACCCTGGTGCCAAGATCGGCAAGTGCCTGTTCATCGACCACGGTATGGGCATCGTCTTTGGCGAGACCACCGAGATCGGCGACAACTGCACCATCTACCACGGTGTGACCCTGGGCGGCACCGGCAAGGACACCGGCAAGCGTCACCCCACCCTGGGCAACAACGTCCTCATCGGCGCGGGCACCAAGGTGCTGGGCCCCGTCTTCATCGGCGATAACGCCCGTGTGGGTGCCGGCAGCGTGGTGCTGCGCAACCTGCCCGCCAACTGCACCGCCGTGGGCGTCCCCGCCGAGGTGGTCCGCATCAACAACAAGGCCATCGTCCCCTCGGACGACCTCGACCAGCAGGACCTGCCCGATGTCACCGCCCAGCGCCTCACCGAGCTGGACCGCCGCATCAGCGCCATCGAGCGCGCCGCCCAGGGCGACACTCCCCCTACCGCCGAGCAGCTGGCCAAACGCCGAAAGAATTGACCCTTATTTTAAGATGCAAAAAGCAGGTACGTCTGAGTTTCCTCAAACGCACCTGCTTTTGTTATTTCCGCTTATTTACAGCCTGTGGTGCACAGCTCTTTTACTTTTTGAGCCGCAGTCTGCACCAGCTGGCTGACGGGCCCCTCCGGCACGCCGACCACAAAGTTCTCGCAGTGGTTCACCGGGATGAGCACCCGCTTGGCGTCCGCCTGGCAGATGGCCGCCGCCATGGCGGGAGTGATCTCGCCCAGCAGGGCATCCGCAATGACGATACCGATGGGCCCCACGATGATGTCCGCGCGGCGGGCGTTGACCACCACGGCATTCTCACCGGTAGCCGCCCGGGCGGCACAGGCTGTCCCCCCCGGTGCCCCCCGGGCCGCCCCCCGCCTTGAGCATGGCCGAAGCGGCCATACTGTTGGTGCCCACGGCGGTCAGCTCCACCTCCGGGCAGAGGGCCGTGATGGCCGTCACCAGCTGACGGCCCAGCCCGCCGCCCTGTCCATCAATGACCAGCACCCGCATAGCTTAGAAGTCGATCTCTTCCAGCCGCAGCAGGGCCAGAATGTAGATCTTCAGGGCCTCCAGCAGCTTGTCGATGGGAGCGGACTCATTGGCACCGTGCATCGGGCCGCCGAACTCGGGGATGGGCAGCTCCGCGTGCTCCGGGCCAAAGCTGACGGCATAGGGAAAGTGGCGTGCATAGGTGCCGCCGCCCATGGTAAACGGGGTGGCGTGGTCGCCCGTCACCTCATTGTAGGTGTCGATGCAGGCCTTGATGGCGGGGGTGTCCGCCTCGATGTAGAACGGCTTGTTCACGCCGATGTCGGTCAGCTCGGCACCGCTGCCAATGGCAGCCCTGATCTGCTTCTCGATGGTCTCGCCGTCGGTACAGGTGGGGAAACGGCTGTCCAGCGTCTGGACGATGCGGCCATTCTCCATATAAATACGCCCGCCAATGATGGTCAGGGGGCCAAAGGGGCCATCGGCGCACTGGATGCCCAGGCCCTCACCGGCCGTGGAGCTGTGCAGCTTCTGGATGGCTTTCAGATACTCGCGCTCGGCGTCATTGCAGAGGTTATTGTCCAGCAGGTAGTTGACCACCAGCCCAATGGCGTTCACGGTACCCTCCGGCATGGCGGCGTGGCCGCTCTTGCCCCAGCCGCGGATGCGGACGCCGTTGCCCTCCGGCTCCAGCGTGATGTTGGGGGCATTGCTCAGTTTGGTGATATCGGTCTCCACCAGAGCGCTGGCACGGTCCGGCACCGCGTTGTTGGCGACACCGCCCACAAACTCCTTGATCTCGCCATTGCACACCGGGCTGACCAGCTTGCCGTTGAACTGGCCTTTCTCACCGTTGCAGACGGGGAACTCCGCGTCCGGGGTAAAGCAGAAGACGGGAGCTTTGTAGTGCTCCAGATAGTAGTCCACATCGCGCATGTGGGTCTCTTCGTTGTCGCCGACGAGGGCGCGGATGGGATAGCGCAGGGAGACGCCCTCCTCCTTGAGGAACTTCAGGGCATACAGGGTCGCCACCATGGGGCCCTTATCGTCCGCCACGCCGCGGCCGATCATGTAGTTGTCCTTGATCTGCATGGTAAAGGGGTCTGCCGTCCAGCCATTGCCCTCAGGCACCACGTCCACATGGCAGATGGTTGCCAGATACTTTTCCGGGTCCGCGCCCGCCAGCTCGGCATAGCCGATGTGATTTTCACAGTTGCGGGTGGCAAAGCCCATGCCTGCCGCCAGCTCCAGGGTCTTATCCAGGGCTGCACGGGGGCCCACGCCGTAGGGAGCGCCCTCCGCGGGCTCCCCCTCCACGCTGTTGATGGCAACGAGGGCTGCAATGTCCTGCAAGATCTGTTCTTTGTTCGCCGCAATAAACGCGTCGATCTTCTGGTTCAATGCCTGATCCATGTTGGTTCGTCCTTTCTTTGTCGTAAGCGACACATCGTACTCATTCTAGCATATTTCATAGCAGATTGCCAGTCATTTCACTGCAAAAAGCGTGCTCACAGCTCCCAGCAGCCCGGCGCTGGCCAGACCCATGATGATGCCCGCCAGCAGCACGCCGCCCATGCAGGCAATGAGCACATCTTTAAATTTCATATCCAGGATGGAGCCCGCCAGCGTACCGGTCCAGGCACCGGTGCCCGGCAGCGGGATGCCCACAAACAGCAGCAGCGCCACCACCAGGCCACGCCCGGCCTTGGCTTCCAGCGCGCGGCCGCCTTTTTCGCCCTTGTTGATGCAGAAGCGGCAGAACGGCCCGATGACCGGCTTGTGATAGCCCCAAATGAGGAACTTGCGGGCAAACAGGTAGATGAACGGCACCGGGATCATGTTGCCCACCACGCAGACGAGGTAGGTGGGCAGGATGGGCAGGCCCAGCCCCAGTCCCACCGGGATGGCACCGCGCAGCTCGATGAGGGGGAACATCGAGATCAGGAAGACCAGAATGTAATTTTTTATCATAAAAATACTCCTTGTTTACAGGTCAATGACCAGCTCCACCGGGCAGTGATCCGAGCCAAACACCTCGTTGTGGATCTCCGCCACTTTGATCTTATCGGCAACGCGGTTGGAGACAATAAAATAGTCGATCCGCCAGCCCGCGTTCTTCTCCCGGGCATGGAAACGGTAGCTCCACCAGCTGTACTTTACCTCGTCCGGGTGGAGGGCACGGAAACTGTCCGTAAAGCCAGCCGCCAACAGCTCGGTCATCTTGGCCCGCTCCTGGTCGGTAAAGCCGGCGCTCATCCGGTTGGTCTTGGCGTTCTTGATATCCATTTCGGTATGAGCCACATTCAGGTCGCCGCAGAGGATGACCGGTTTTTTTGCGTCCAGCCCCAACAGGTAGGCCCGGAAATCGTCTTCCCACTGCATCCGGTAATCCAGCCGCTTGAGGCCGTCCTGGCTGTTGGGGGTGTAACAGTTGACAAGATAGAACTCCGGATATTCCAGCGTCAGCACCCGGCCCTCGTGGTCATGCTGGTCGATGCCAATGCCCGTCGTCACGGCCAGCGGCTGGGTCCTGCACCAGCAGGCCGTGCCGCTGTAGCCCTTTTTCTCCGCCGAGTAAGTATATTCTGTGTAGCCTTCCGGCGCAAAATCCGCCTGGCCCGGCTGCATCTTGGTCTCCTGTACCGAAAAGACGTCGGCGTCCAGCGCGGCAAAGCTCGCGGCGAAATCGTGGGTCAGGCAGGCCCGCAGGCCATTGACGTTCCAGCTGATGAGTTTCATATCCGTTGCTCCAATCTGTAATTTTTTACGTTGTGGTTACGCAATGTATTTCGTTTTCCAGACGCCGCTGCGGAACCGCAGCACAAAGCAGACCACGCGGCAGACCCAGTCCACCACCATGGCGATCCAAACACCAATGGCACCCAGCCCCATACGCACGCCGATGAGGTAACTGAAACCCAGCCGCCAGATGGCCATGCTGAGGATGGAGGTCACCATGGTAAATTTCACGTCGTTGGCGGCACGCAGGGCGTTGGGTAGCACAAACGAGGCCGGCCAGAGCAGGATCGCAAACCCGGCGTGGATCTGCACCAGCAGGATGGCCAGCTGCATCGTTGCACCGGACAGCGCATAGATGCTTACGATCTGCGGCAGGAACAGCAGAATGGCCCCGTTGAACACGCCCATGGCGATGTAGGCCCAGACCAGCAGCTTTTTGGTGTAGTACACGGCCTGCTCACTGTCGCCCGCACCGATGCAGCGGCCCACCACCGTGATCATGGCAAGGCCCAGCGCCTTGCCCGGGATGGTGCCCATGCCATCGAGGTTGTTGGCCACGGCATTGGCCGCGATCTGCACCGTGCCAAAGGTGGAGATCATGCTCACCACCAGAATGCGCCCGGCCTCGAACAGGCTGTTCTCAAAGGCAGACGGGATGCCGATGCCCAGGATGCGCTTTGCCATCTTGCCATCCAGCTTGATGGTCTTGGGCACGGTGAGGGCGTGGCCTTTCTGGTAACAGCGGGCCAGAATGAGGGCCGCCGCCACCACGCGGGAAATGACGCTGGGCCAGGCAACACCGTCCACTCCCATTTTCAGGCCAAAGATGCAGACCGCGTTGCCCACGATGTTGATGATGTTCATGAGCACACTGATCTGCATGGAAATTTTGGAGTTGCCCATACTGCGGAAGAGGGCCGCGCCCGCATTGTACAGCGCCAAAAAGGGGTAGCTCAGGGCCGTGATCTTTAAGTACAGCACGCCCGCGTCCAGCACGTCAGCTTCAATGGACCCATAGCAGAGCCGGAGCATGGGCCGGGCCAGTACAAAGCAGAACAGCGCCACACCCGCGCCCAGCAGTGCGCTGAGCAGGATGAGCTGGCCGGAGCTTGCGTCGGCCTTTTTCTGTTCCCGTGCTCCCAGATATTGGCTCACCACCACCGCGCCGCCGGTGGCCAGTGCCGCAAACAGCACGATGATGAGGTTGTTGATCATATCCACCAGGCTGACACCCGAGATGGCCGCCTCGCCGCAGCGGGACACCATCATGGTATCCGCCATGCCCACTGTCACTTCCAGCAGCTGCTCCACCAGCAGCGGCCCCACCAGCAGCAACAACTCCCGCTGACTGAATAAAAGCTCTCGCCCGCCAAAGAGCGGCGCTTTTGTACTTTGTTTCGTTTTTTCTCCCATGGGTTTTGTTCCCTCTAAAATATGCTCTCTGATTTTATGCAATACAGGTTTATCTTAGCACAGCGCCCGGTGCTTGTAAAGCGCTGGATGCATCTTCCCACTGCAAAGCCCGCCCGACTTTTGAGGCACATGGCTCCCCGCCGGGAGTGCTGTTCCCCACGCGCCGCTTTCCCCGGTCACTCTTTGCAACATTTTATGGAAAAGTGTGATTTTTCTACTTCTGTAAGAAAAATTTTTCAAAAACCTCTTGCATTTTTCCGGCAAGCGTGCTATTGTTGTATCCAACAGGACAGGCTGTTGAACACAACGTTCCATCCCTGTTTCTGTGTTCTTTCTTCTTTCTTATATATTGCTATTTTCTTCATTTACCTTCTTATCATTTACCCTGTTGTCCCACCGTAGGGACAAAGAAAAGCGATGGCCTACCTGCAAGGGCCATCGCTTTTTCTTTTTGCATTTTTATTGGAAATAAAACCTCTCAGGCCGCGCTTTGGCGCGTCCAGCTGGCCTCCCTCTGTCGCGAACGCGACATCTCCCTCCGGCCGGAGGGATGCAGGGTAGTGCGGTTAGGTGACTCAAGAGAAAGAAAAAAGAGACCTCATCTCGTCAAAAATCAAATTTCAAAATCATTAAAGGAGCTATTCAAATGAAACGAAATCAGAATTTCGACCATAATCACTCTCAAAAACTGCTTTCCTTCCGCTACAACATAGACACCAACCGAGTGGAAGCCCGGTTCACGGATGGCTCTGCCGTCGCCAACAGGATGCCCAACTGCCTCAGAACATCCTCAACCCGCTACTTTACAGTGGGGTTGACACGGAGGATTGAGTGTCATCGTTTTTTCATGGCTACCGCCGAAAATCATTGTAACGTATTTTGTGTTACAAATTGGTCAAGCGAATGATTATGATTAAAATTCTCTTACTCGCACAATAAGTCATTTGATAAACTGGTTAAAATGCCAAATAATTTCAAATCATAGTCCAACACACAACAAATGTGGTATAATAACAATATATTTAATGCTTTAACTGTGTTTGCAAAAAGGAAAAGAAGATAAGTATGGAGATTACATGGTTGAAAAATGAAGATAATGCCATTCAATACGTCTATGCCTCTGCTGTTCCCCAAAAAATACCATTAGACATTTTTAAAGAAATTGTTCAGAGCAGTAAAGAAAACTGTCTACCTGAATTTTATGTGATATCTGAACAGGGAAAGTATATCGGATATATTTTATTATTGGCCGATAAAAAAGAAGACATCCCTAAACCTTTTACATTTCTTGCATGTCATAATGGCGATACTCTGCCAAAAGAAACTCACAAAAAAATATTGGAATTTATCGGCAAACGGTGTCGTGTAAACAACTGGAATAAACTCGCTTGGTTGGCCGAACAAGAAATTCAGCAATTGTGATATCATCGTTTTTTAAGCTATCTCTCTATAAAAACTCCTTAAAGACATAAAGGCAAACTTGAATAAATAAATTTATCTAAAAGCCCCACCTACAATAGATATTCCAAATCGAAGAATCTACTGCAGGTGGGGCTTGTTCTATGTGATAAGCTATTTTGTAAAAATCAAATACGTAGATTATATGGCAGAATCATTTGGTGACACTGAAAGCTAATGTTGCGCCATCAACGACACTATACATATCGCCGTTAGCCGCAGTAGCAATTCCAGTAAACTCAACCTCCCATTTTCCTTTAGAGAGTCCATATTTTACATCTTCCGTACCGATTGTGCCGTATGCAGAAATGGCATGATCAAAGGTTCCAAAGGGTGTACCAAGTTTATTGAAATGCAGGTTACCTTCAAAGGAAACAATTACTGCACCCGGAACGGTAATCGTCCATTGGATATACCCTTCAGACAGATAATCAAGTGTACATGAACCAGCATCGCCCCAGAAGGTTTCGCGAGAAATTGGGACAAGTTTGAATGTTGCAGAGTTTACAGTTGTTCCTTTATCAATTTCGATACTAGATTTTTTGGAAGAAAGTGCTACAACGCCTGGTTCAACTGCAACAGCAGCAGGCATCAAAACTGTGTTGAAAACAACCAACGCAGCACTCGTTCCAGCCATTTTAAGGAATTCATTTCGGGTCATCTTTTTCATGTCGATTTGCTCCTTATATTTTATTGACTGTTACAAGTCACCCAGCTACAATTTGGATTCTTTTTCGCTTAATTCTGCACTGGAATCACCTCTTACAAAATTTTAGTATATTGGCATCATCGTGATCAAAAGCAATATCACTAACAGCCACCTCATCACACTATAAAGCCGCAAATTTTCAACTCAGGTGTATGCTCATCGGCAAATAAATGTGAACCATACGAATGCCGCTGTTAAACAACCTGCCAAAACCACTAAAATACAACTTGCCAACTTTGGCTCAATAGCAACTTTTTGATTTTCGCACAGCGCAAATTTCTGAAGTTCCTGAAATGTTGTTTGATTGACATTGCCGTGTATTGCTTTCCATGCAACGAAATGATTTGTAATCAGAAGATAATCTGAAACGATTCCTACAAAAACAATGGCAAAAAATGCTGCGGAAAAGAACCACATTCCATCGCATTGATTCACCGTCAGGATATCCTGAAGGCTTGCTGGCTTCAATGCCCATAAAGCCACAACATATAGCAATACTTCGCAGAAATCTCTTTGGAGTGGCCCTTTTTGCTTAAAGAATCCCATTACATGTTCTCCCTGTTCTTTGAAGTCACTATCAGCCACCAATGGCCTGATAATAATCCGTTTTAGACCGAATCAAAGAGCCATTTGACTTATATTCCTTGACAGTTTGATGATAGCAATGTGTATAGTAGCTATTGTCATAGGAAAATAGGACTTCATACGTAATAGAAGATATTGTCACTTTATAGCAGTCCGAGGACATACTCTGAAGCATCTGATCGAAAATAAACGATGCTGTAGAAGAAATAACTGCTGCTGGTGTGCTTCCCCATGCAGTTGCTAAAATACTGGCTACATCAGATGCTTTTTTGCATTTACGCAAATCACTAGCATAAACCGTATCGGTTGCACTTGTGCCAACATAGCGGTGCTTGAACTGCGACCCTGTCACCTCGCTTCCAGTGAGTGCAGGAATTTGTGCCAGCTGTCCGTTTTTGTAATTTTGCTGATCTTGATAAATTTCATAGAACAAGCTATAGTCACTTCTTGCAGTTGATGTTGTTGATTCACCAGATGCACCTACAACAACAATGTCCATCACATCATTAGGATGCACCGTACGCGTAATTCGTGTGATACCTCCATCACGAATTGTAAGCTGTTCAACAACATCTTTTCCATTCATCGAGTACGAAACAGAATAATTTGATCCTGTCAAAAGAGATTCGCTATTGCCATGATTTGTTGAATCTGCAAAGGCAATGGGCATAATGGAAGCAACACAAAGCAGCACCGCTAACACGCAGGAAATATAACGCAAATATGTTTTTGTTTTCATTTTGTTTTTTCCTTTCATGCATTCCTATAGAACAACGGACTCTCATCTGTGCATCGGAAACACCTCCGAAGTACATTGATTATCGATGCTCTCACTTTTTCAAGAGATATTTTCCAAATGCAAGGACGCCTAGAATATAGAAAAGCTGACGAACAATCAACATAATGAATGAAAGCAGCTCCAACATAATCGAACAGTTCCTTTTAGAAAATTATCAAGAAATATATCCCGTAAGAGTATCGCTATCTTACCTTTCATATGAATTTCAGTCATGCTCAAGCGATTCCGGGACATCCGGCTGATATGCCGTAAAGCCACAGGTGCTGTTCACGCTCAAGACTGCGAGAGCCATTGCCATAATGCAAGTGACCTTGCTCAAGAGCAACATAATCTTTTTCATTTCTGTTACCTCCGTTTGATATTTTTTAGAGCATTCATCTTCTGAAAACACATGAACGCCCTCGTACCTTAGGATATCTTCGCTTGTTTCTGAAAAAACGGAATGATTGCAAAAATCACTAAAACCCATTTTGAAATGTAGTATACCGTTATACTGCGGGTGTCCGGAAGCACATTGAAAATGGCAAACAGGAAATCTATTGACGAAAGAACAGATGCGACCATCTTATAGCTTAACCGCTTCTTTTTGCCTAAAGGCTTATTCGTTGCTTCTATCGGAGAGAAAAAGATAGCGATGCCCATAAGAGCTGCTGTTGTCAGGATACGAAAAAGGTGATTGGCTGCAATTACTTTACTCAGCAAAATGCAGATAAGTGCCAGTCCGGTAAATGCCAGATAGCATCTGGTGTGCGACGTTGCATGATATCCACCAATGTAGATTCTCTGCGGGATAAACCCAATCAAAAATGAAAGTGAGTATCGAACATCACCACACACGGCAGAGACGAGGATGACAAGCAAAACACTTACAACAGACGATATGAGCAACTCGTACCCATAGACATACGCATCCGCTTTTGATTCGTCTACCACTTTTTGTTCGCAGAAAAGACGGACTAATTTCTGAGACAGCGTGCGTTCCCACATTGCAGTTGCGCCACCTTATCTTCTGATTTTTGCTTCACTGTATCATAAATTTCAGCAAAATCAAGAGGTTTGGCAAAACTGGTCGTTCTGGTGACAAAAGTGGTAGGTCAGGCTACTTGTAAGGAGCCTTTGCACAGTCTATAATAGTAGCAGGACATTATTTTGTGGAGGTTGTCGAAATGCTGAAGTACCACGTTGCAGTCTGCGATGATGAGAAGTCAGACCTTGATGGTATTGTTCAAAGCGTCCAGCGATACGATGTGCAAGGTTGCTTTGACATTGAAACTTACATGGACGGAAACGAACTTCTGAGCGAATTGCAAATGCAGAAGAAATCCTTCGATTTGCTGCTGCTCGACATTGAGATGCCATCCAACGGTTTTCAGCTGGCACAATCCCTGATTCAAATGGAGAAGCATCCCTTGGTGGTATTTGTCACGAAGCGGCACGAGTATGCTGTGCAGGGATATTGCATTGCATTCCGCTACCTTGTCAAACCTTTGGATCAGACGCTGTTCGCTGCGGCGATGGACGCTGTCCTTCAGGAACTGAACTCCAAACATTTCACAATCGAATACGATGGTGTCACCATGTCCTTGGAAACATCAGATATTTACTTTCTGGAAAGCCACGGACATAAAGTTCTGATCCACTGCAAGGAGCAAGACCTTACATTGAGAATGAGCATTCCTGAAGCCTTGGAGCAGCTTCCCAAACGATGCTTCGTGTCGCCACACAAAAGTTATCTTGTCAATATGGAACACATTGTTTACGCTACTGGAACCGCTGTTTTTCTTTCCAGCGGACATCAGCTACCGATCAGCAGGAGGAAGCGTCAGGAGTTCAATCAGAACTTTAACGCTTATTTGGGAAGATGATACTTTATTATTTCGTTGAGTTTGCAGGGAGCTTTGCCAACATCGCTCTGTTGCTGCTTTTTATCGGTCGGCTATTTCCTAAAAAGGAGCCCGTTTCAAAATGGTTCTATGTGTATGTTGTGCTTATGATCGCTGGCCAGTGTGCACTAAGCTTATTCCCGGACTGGGTAACGCAGCGCACGATCTATCTTTTAGTTGGCGGATTTTTCCTCGCACTGCTGTTTTACGAAGTGCGACCATGGCAGGCGGTTTTTGCAAGCGGAGCTTTCTTTACGCTGATTGCTTTGGTGGAAGTGCTTGCAATGCTCCTGATCGGGCTGCGCATCCCTGATACCGATATTCTGATGCAGGCTGGGGCAGCACGGTTGGTTTATGTCGTTTTTTCAAACCTGATTCAAATTCCACTTGTAGTCCTGATCTCACATTTTTTCAGTCGAAAGGGAAATGCTCTGCGCATCCTATGGCTGTTGCCAATCATTATAATCCAAATCTCAAGTATTGCTGTCTGTTATGTGGCACAGTATCATGCTGCGGATGAGTATTTCCCGGATTATATGGTCGGCCTTATGGCTGTGCTTCTCCTTATAAACATCCTGATCGTGTTCTATGTGGAAGCTCTCCGGGAAAATG
>OGPM01002133.1_pt1 | contig 14558 bp, 10 predicted proteins | sample 1552961 | NCBI WGS metagenome assembly OGPM01 (sample SAMEA2580304, study PRJEB22360) | human gut metagenome | biome: human gut; feature: human-associated habitat; material: faeces | place: Denmark | collected 2008/2010
GCCGCTTTCAGAAGTCATTCTTTCCGGCGGCCCTTGGCGCTCAAGTATAATACCATATCCCGACACGTTTGGCAACCCCTTTTTTCACTTTTTTTGTTTCTTTTTTCGTCTTTGACTTTTTGACTAGTTTTTCAACTGCAATTTACACGTTCCTTGACGCGGAGGCTGCGGCGGCCTCAGAGGTCATTTTTCTCTATATAATAAGGTATTGTTCTATCCAAACTTCCAGAGAAGTATACACCGCCGTGGATATTACGCCCCGGAATGCAAACACTTTCCTTGCACAGTTTGTCAAGAGCTTTGGCCTCAAATTTTGCTCCAAGATTCTTGGCTCAATTTTGGCGAAACCGCCAAAACACAAAATGTAGTGGTTTCTCCATTGACATATCACTAAATAGTGATATCATAGAATCACATCAATTGAACGCATCCCAAGACTGCTTTGCGGGTGCCTCTTTCGCAAGAGGCACCCGTTTGAACTGTACACAGATAGAACGACGGAGGAACACTATGAAGATCATCAAACGCAACGGTTCGGAAGTTCCATTTGATATCACCAAGATCATCACTGCGGTCACCAAGGCCAGCGATTCGGTCAGCCGCAAGAGCAGCCTGACCCAGGAGCAGATCCTGTCCATCGCCAACGATGTCACGGAGCAGTGCCAGGCGCTGAACCGTGCCGTGAGCGTGGAAGAGATCCAGGACATGGTGGAGAACAAGCTGATGGACATTCAGGCCCACGATGTAGCCCGCCATTATATCACCTATCGTTATGTGCAGAGCCTGAAGCGCCAGACCAACACCACCGACGAGCGCATCCTCAGCCTGATCGAGTGCCAGAACGAGGAAGTCAAGCAGGAGAACGCCAACAAGAACCCCACCGTGAACAGCGTCCAGCGTGACTATATGGCTGGTGAGATTTCCAAAGACCTGACCGCCCGCCTTCTGCTGGACCCGGAGATCGTCAAGGCACACAATGAGGGCCTGATCCACTTCCACGATTCCGATTACTTTGCGCAGCACATGCACAACTGCGATCTGGTCAACCTGGAGGATATGCTGCAGAACGGCACCGTGATCTCCGGCACCTATATTGAAAAGCCCCACAGCTTTTCCACCGCCTGCAACATTGCCACCCAGATCATTGCGCAGGTGGCATCCAACCAGTACGGCGGCCAGAGCATCAGCCTGACCCATCTGGCTCCCTTTGTAGATGTCTCCCGCAAGAAGATCGCCGCTGAGGTCGAAGCGGAGATGGAAGGGCTGGACGTTACCCCGGAGCGCAAGAAGGAGATCGTGGAGCGCCGCCTGCGCAACGAGATCAACCGCGGTGTCCAGACCATCCAGTATCAGGTCGTGACCCTGATGACCACCAACGGTCAGGCTCCCTTCATCACCGTGTTTATGTATCTGGGAGAAGCCCGCAACGCACAGGAAAAGGCCGACCTTGCCATCATCATCGAGGAGACCATCCGTCAGCGCTATCAGGGCGTGAAGAACGAGGCCGGTGTCTGGATCACCCCCGCCTTCCCCAAGCTGATCTATGTGCTGGAAGAGGACAACATCCGCCCCGGCACTCCTTATTATTACCTGACCGAATTGGCTGCCAAGTGCACTGCCAAGCGGATGGTGCCCGACTACATCTCTGAGAAGAAGATGCTCGAGCTCAAGGTGGACAAAAACGGCGAGGGCCACTGCTACACCTGCATGGGCTGCCGCAGCTTCCTGACTCCCTATGTGGATCCCGAGACCGGCAAGCCCAAATACTACGGCCGCTTCAACCAGGGTGTTGTCACCATCAATCTGGTGGATGTAGCCCTTTCCTCCGGCGGAAACTTCGAGAAGTTCTGGAGGATCTTTGACGAGCGTCTGGCTCTCTGCCACAAGGCACTGCAGGCCCGCCATCAGCGCCTGATGGGCACCCCCAGCGATGCCGCCCCCATTCTGTGGCAGTACGGCGCACTGGCCCGCCTGAAGAAGGGCGAGAAGATCGACAAGCTGCTCTTTGGCGGCTACTCCACCATCAGCCTGGGCTACGCTGGTCTGTATGAGTGCGTGAAGTATATGACCGGCAAGAGCCACACCGATGCCGGTGCCAAGCCTTTTGCCCTGAGCGTGATGCAGCACATGAACGACAAGTGCACCGAGTGGAAGAAGGCCGAGAACATGGATTACTCTCTCTACGGCACCCCGCTGGAATCCACCACCTACAAGTTTGCCAAGTGCCTGCAGAAGCGGTTCGGCATCGTGCCCGGCATCACCGATAAGAACTATATCACCAACAGCTACCACGTCCATGTTTCGGAGCCCATTGATGCCTTTACCAAGCTCAAGTTTGAGAGCGAGTTCCAGGAGCTGTCCCCGGGCGGTGCCATCAGCTATGTGGAAGTGCCCAACATGCAGGACAATCTGGAGGCCGTGATAAGCGTGCTGCAGTTCATCTATGATAACATCATGTACGCCGAGCTGAACACCAAGTCCGATTACTGCCAGTGCTGCGGCTACGACGGAGAGATCAAGATCGTTGAGGATGACGGCAAGTTGGTGTGGGAGTGCCCCAAGTGCGGCAACCGTGACCAGAACAAGCTGAACGTTGCCCGCCGCACCTGCGGTTATATCGGCACCCAGTTCTGGAACCAGGGCCGGACACAGGAGATCAAGGATCGGGTGCTGCATCTGTAACCCTCTCAGTCAACGCTTCGCATTGACAGCTCCCCCGAGAGGGGGAGCTTTTTATATGGAGTTTTATCTATGAATTACGCAACAATTAAGTATTACGACATTGCCAATGGGCCGGGGGTGCGCACCAGCATCTTTGTTTCGGGCTGCAGGCACCACTGCCCGGGCTGCTTCAACGAGGTGGCATGGGATTTCGGGTACGGTCAGCCCTTCGACAAGGCTGTGCGCAACGAGATCTTTGCATCCTGCCAGCCCGACTATATTGCAGGCATCTCCCTGCTGGGCGGTGAGCCTTTTGAGCCGGAAAACCAGCGGGAGCTGCTGCCCTTCGTCCGCAACTTCAGGGCGTTATACCCGAATAAGAGCGTCTGGTGCTATTCCGGCTACACCTGGGAGCAGCTGACCGGCAGTGTTCCCTGCCCGGCCCGCTGTGAGGTCACCGATGAGCTGCTGAGCCTGCTGGATGTTCTGGTGGACGGCCGCTTTGTGGAAGCCCAGCACGATATCTCCCTGCGCTTCCGGGGCAGCTCCAACCAGCGGCTTCTGGATGTGCCCAAGAGCCTTGCCGCAAAGGCCCCTGTCTGGTGGGAGGACGAACAGGTGTTTGCCACTCATACCATGGAACGGTAAGGAGATTTGACCCTCTCAGTCATCGCTGCGCGATGCCAGCTCCCCCGAAAGGGGGAGCTTTTTGCATCTTCCGGTCAGCACAAATAAAGCTCCCCCTTCGGGGGAGCTGGCTGCGAACATCGTGAGCAGACTGAGAGGGTTTGCCCCGCAAAAACAACAGCATCTGCAAAATTCGCCAATTTTCTGAATTCAGAAGCGAACCTTGCAGATGCTGTTTCTTTTCTCACTCCCGGCTGCCCACGGCATCCTCGATCACACTGAGGAACTCCTGGCCATAGCGGGCGGCCTTTTTCTCGCCCACACCGGGGATATTGAGCAGTTCCTCCACGCTCAGGGGCTTTTTCAGCGCCATCTGGCGGAGGGTGGAATCGTTGAACACCATATAGGCAGGAAGCTTCTGCTTTGCGGCCAGCCGCTTGCGCAGGGCATAGAGGGCAGCCAGCAGCTTCTCGTCCGCTTCGCTGAGGGCATCTTCGTCGGCACGGCGGCGGGAGGCCGAGGCCAGCCGCTTTGCACTGGCCGCGGCACGCTGGCGGGCTTGTGCCGCCTGCTCCTCCACCTGTTCGGCGGCCTGTGCTGCCAGCAGACAGTTGGAACAGTTCTCGCACTTCTGGGGCGCGGCCTCGCCGAAGTAGCTCAGCAGATACCCCCGCAGGCAGCGCGGCGTGGTGGAGTAGAAGGTCATGTACTTGAGCCGTTCCTCTGCCTTGCGTGCCGCTTCGGCCTTGACATCCGCAGTCAGGCCGTTGTCAGCCTCCATCTCCTTGTCGATGAAGAACCGGATGGTGCGCACATCGGTGCCGGAATAGAGCAGGGTGCAGCGGGCTGGCTCCCCGTCACGGCCCGCGCGGCCCGCCTCCTGATAATAGCTCTCCAGATCCTTGGGCATATTATAATGGATGACGAACCGGACGTTTGGCTTATCGATGCCCATGCCGAAGGCATTGGTCGCCACCATGATCTGCACCCGGTCATAGAGGAAATCGTCCTGATTCTGCCGCCGGGTATCCGCATCCAGTTTGGCGTGGTAGGCTGCCGCACGGATGCCCCGGCTCTGCAGCAGGCGGGTGGTCTCGTCCACCTGCCGGGTGGTGCTGCAATAGATGATGCCCGCATTGTCCCGCTCCCTGAGCACAAGGTCGAGCAGAACTTTGGGCTTCTCGCTGGGCAGGGCCCTGCGGGTGGCAAAATAGAGGTTGGGCCGGTCGAAGCTGGTGGTCACCTCGTAGGGGGTGTGGAGTTCCAGATGGGTGCGGATGTCCTCCCGCACATGGGCCGTGGCGGTGGCCGTAAAGGCTCCCACCACCGGGCGCTTGGGCAGGCTGTCCACAAACGCCTTGATGCGCAGGTAGCTGGGGCGGAAGTCCTGCCCCCACTGACTGATGCAGTGGGCCTCATCCACCGTCACCATGCTGATCTCCCGCTCCTGCGCAAACCGCTGGAAACCCGGCATCTCCAGCCGCTCCGGAGCCACATAGATGATCTTATACCACCCCTCCCGGGCGCGGCGGAGCATCAGGGCCTTCTGGTTGTCCGTCAGGCTGTTGTTCAGGAAAGCTGCCGCCACACCGGCCTGTACCAGCGCCCCCACCTGATCCTTCATCAGGCTCACCAGCGGCGAGACCACGATGGTGATGCCCGGCAGCAGCAGGGCCGGCACCTGATAGCAGATGGACTTGCCCGCACCTGTGGGCATCACGGCCAGCACATCCTGCCCGGCCAGCAGGCGGGAGACGATTTCCTCCTGCCCCGGGCGGAAGCTGTCGTAGCCAAAGACTTTTTTCAGAATACTATGCGGACTTTCCATGGTTCCTCCTATCCATACAAAACCGCTCCGTCATTGCTTCGCAATGCCAGCTCCCCTACTAGGGGAGCTGGACGCAAAGCGGCCTGAGAGGTTTATAACCCAATCAGTATACCACAACTCCCCGGATAATTGTAAAACATCTCTGACATTTCCCACGTTCGATAGCATTTCCTGCACAAAAATGCTATAATATGGGTACATATCTCCATCCCGGCTCCTGCCTTGCGCATCTGCCGGAAAAGAGCAAAGGAGTATTTTGTATGGCTCAGAAATTGATCACCTTCGCCGTCCCGTGCTACAACTCGGCGGCATATATGCGCCACTGCATCGAGACCCTGCTCTCCGCCGGGGAGCAGGCCGAGATCATCCTGGTGGACGATGGTTCCACCAAGGATGACACCCCCGCCATCTGCGACGAGTACGCCGCCAAATATCCCACCATCGTCAAGGCCATCCATCAGGAGAACGGCGGCCACGGCGAGGGCGTGAATCAGGGCATCCGCAACGCCACCGGCCTGTATTACAAGGTAGTGGACAGCGACGACTGGCTGGACGAAGCAGCCCTCAGGACCGTGCTGGCCAAGCTGAACACGCTGACTGCCCGGGGCACCGCGCCTGACCTGATGATCTGCAACTACGTCTACGAGCATGTGGAGGACAACACCAGCCACACCGTGCGCTACACCAACGTGTTCCCCCAGAACCGGCTGTTCAACTGGACGCATGTCGGCCACTTCCGGCCCGACCAGAACCTGCTGATGCACTCGGTGATGTACCGCACGCAGGTGCTGCTGGACTGCGGCATGGTGCTGCCCAAGCACACCTTCTATGTGGACAACATCTTTGTCTACCAGCCCCTGCCCTTTGTCAAGAGCATGTATTATATGGATCTGGACCTGTACCGCTACTTCATCGGCCGGGCCGACCAGAGCGTGAACGAGAGTGTGATGGTCAAGCGGGTGGATCAGCAGCTGCGGGTGACCCGCCACATGATCGACTGCCAGGACCTGGATGCCCTCAAGGGTCAGAAGAAGCTGCGCAGCTATATGCTGCACTACCTCTCCATGATGATGGCCATCAGCGACATCTTCCTGCTGCTGGACGGCAGTGCCGCCGCAAAGCAGAAGGAGAACGAACTGTGGGCCTACCTCAAGGCACACACCAGCGCCGGGGTCTACCGCTCCATCCGTTACGGCTTTGGCGGCGTGACCAACCTGAAGATCCCCAAGGGCGACAAGCTCGTGCTGGGCGGTTACCGCCTTGCACAGAAGATTTTTAAATTCAATTAACAAATGTTGCTTTTCCTCCTCAGATAAGATATACTTTTTAACGTATCTTAATTCCTGAGGAGGATCTTGTTTTATGGAGCAATTGCTCATTGGTGCCGTCTATATCGCTTCCCGCTCTCTGGGCAAGATCTCCGGCTCCTATGTCAGCTGCAAGGCCACCCGCTGCAGTGAGAAGATCCAGAAGTATCTGGGTATCACCCTGCTGCCGCAGGCCGGTGTGGCACTGGGCATGGCCGCCGAGGCTGCCGAGCTTTCCGATGGCCACATGGTGCGCAACGTGGTGCTCTTCTCGGTGCTGGTGTACGAGCTGGTCGGCCCGACCCTGGCCAAGCTCAGCCTGACCGCCGCAGGCGAGATCATTCCCGAGGGCCGCACGAGCGCCCGTACCACCAACAAGCCGGAGGAGCCGGTCAGTGTAGACTGATTTCCCCCATCAGCCTCATCGCAGGTGACGGAGCGTTCTTACACCACAAAAGCCGCTGCACAGTTGTTACGCTGTGCAGCGGCTTTCTGTTTGCTCTTTACTTCAGCACGATCTCATCGTTCTCAGCATCCACGGTCAGGGTGGAGCCGGAAACAAGGGTGCCGTCGATGATCTTTTCAGCGGCGGGGTCCTCCACAGCCTTGCGGATGGTCCGGCGCAGGTCGCGGGCACCAAACTTGCCGCCCTGGCTCTTGTGCACCAGCGCTGCCAGTGCCGCCGGAGTATAGCTGTAGGCAATGCCCTTGGCCTCCATACTGGGCTTGTACTCGTCCAGCATCAGGGCGGCAATGCCCTGCAGGGTCTCCTCGCTCAGCGGCTTGAAGGTGATGACCTCATCCACACGCCCCAAGAACTCCGGGCGGAGGAACTGGCTCAGTGCCTTGCGGCTCTTCTCCTCGTTCCGCTCCTCCTCGCTGCGGTTGAAGCCCAGACTTGCGGTGGTCTGGTCGCTGCTGCCCGCATTGGAGGTCATACAGATGACGGTGTTGGAGAAATCCACAGTGCGGCCCTGGGCATCGTTGATCTTGCCCTCGTCCAGGATCTGCAGCAGGATATTCATCACATCGGGGTGGGCCTTTTCGATCTCATCGAACAGCACCACGCTGTACGGGCGGCGGCGGACCTTTTCGGTCAGCTGACCCGCCTCCTCGTAGCCCACATAGCCTGGAGGGGAACCAATCATGCGGGACACGGCGTACTTCTCCATATACTCGCTCATATCCAGCCGGATCAGCGGGTCGGGGCCGTCAAAGAGCTGGTTTGCCAGCTGCTTCACCAGCTCCGTCTTGCCCACGCCGGTGGGGCCCACAAAGATGAAGCTGGCCGGACGGCGGCGGCCCGAAAGATCGGCGCGGCTACGCTTGACCGCCTGGGCCACCAGATGCACGGCATCGTCCTGACCGATGATCTTCTTTTTCAGCTCGGTCTCAAGGCTGGCGAGCTTTGCATACTCGGTCTCCCGGATCTTCACCGCCGGGATGCCCGTCCACAGCTCAATGACCTTGGCCACATCGTCCATGGTCACCTGGATCTCCCCGGCTGCAGCCTGCTTGGCGGGCAATTCCCGCTCCAGCTGTGCCATCCGGGTCTTGCGCTCTGCCACACGCTCGTAATCGATGGGCTCGTTCACATCGGCGTTTTCCATGTCGGCCTCTTCCTGCTTGAGGGCCTCCAGTTCCTTCTGCATGGTCAGGTACTCGGAGATGACCGGGTGGGCCAGATTACAGCAGGCACAGGCCTCGTCCAGCAGGTCGATGGCTTTATCGGGCAGGTAGCGGTCGGTGATATACCGCTCGCTCAAGGTCACGGTGGCGTTCAGCACATCGGCGGGCACCTGCACATGGTGGTGCTCCTCGTAGTAGTGCTTGATGCCGCCCATCACGGCCAGCGTATCAGCAACGCTGGGTTCCTCCACCCGCACGGGCTGGAACCGGCGCTCCAATGCCTGGTCCTTCTCGATATACTTGCGGTACTCGTTGAAGGTGGTGGCACCGATGACCTGGATCTCGCCGCGGGAGAGGGCGGGCTTCAGGATGTTGCCCGCATTCATGGCACCCTCGCTCTCACCGGCAGAGGTAATGGTGTGGATCTCGTCAATGAACAGGATGACGTTGCCCGCCGCCTTGACCTCGCTCAACAGGCCCTTGACCCGCTGCTCGAACTGGCCGCGGAACTGGGTGCCTGCCACAAGGCTGGTCAGGTCGAGCAGGAAGATCTCCTTATCCTGCAGCCCTGCCGGCACCTGCCCCTTGGCAATGCGCTCAGCAATGCCCTCGGCAATGGCGGTCTTGCCAACGCCCGCCTCACCAATGAGGCAGGGGTTGTTCTTCTGGCGGCGGCTCAGGATCTGGATGGTGCGGTAGATCTCCCGGTCGCGGCCGATGATATCATCCAGCTTCCCCTCCCGGGCTTTGCGGGTCAGGTTCTCGCAGTAGGTATCCAAAAACTTGCGGCGGGGCGGCTTTTTGTCGTTTTTGCCCGCCTTCTTCTCGTTTTTACCGTTCTGGGCACCGCCGTTCACCCCCAGCGGGAAGGTGGCGCTGGAGCCGGGCACAAGGTCGCCGTCCTCTTCGCTCTGGTCCGGCTGGCCCATGCCCATCATCATGGAGAAGGGGTTCATGCTGCTCATGTCCCCCATCTCCTGCATCATGTTTTCCATCCGGTCTTCCATGGCATCCATGTCCTCATCGGACATGCCAAACTGCTTCATCAGGTCATCGACCGGTTTGATGTGCATCTCCCGGGCACAGTGCAGGCAGTACCCCTCGTTTTTCATCTGGCCATTTTCCATCCGCTGGACAAAAATAATGGCAGGCCGCTTCTGGCATCGAATGCAGACCATTGTTCCTCCTTTTCCCTCCCCGCTCAGACAAACGGGTTGAACACATTGAATACTTTATAGTAAAGGCTGCCGCTCATCACCGTGTCGTTGAGCATGGTGAGGTTGCCGCCGGTGATCACAATGAGCGCCCAGACCACGCAGAGCACCAGATAGATGTCCACAAGGCTGGCAATGCCGCCCACGCCCCAGCCCAGCCAGTGGTTCACTGCACCGATCACGGGCAGCTTGTTCACCAGCCCCAGCACTGTGACCAGCAGGCTGACCAGCATCCGCAGCAGGGCGAACGCCACAAAGAACAGCACCAGCGAGATCACCGGGGTCAGCAGCGGAGCCAGCACCTTCTGGACGATGGTATCCGCCAGCACAACGGCGTTGTCATTGAGGACGGCAGAGATGGAGCGCTCGCAGGCATCCACGATGGATGCCCGGAACGCCTCGGGCAGAAAGCCCGCGTACCGCTGGGCAATGCCATCCAGACTGACGGCTCCCCCGGCGGCGATATTGGCAGCGATCTGGTCCCGGAAGCTTCCGGCGAGGAAGCGCTCGAACACCTGCCCGGCTGCCCAGCCTGAAAAGGCTCTGGCACCGAACAGGCTGATGAGGCTGCCCGTCAGCTGCACCACCGAGGCCAGAAAGCCTTTGCGGGCATACCGGACGGCCAGCACCAGCCAGACCACCGTACATAGGATATCAAAAATAAATGACGGATTCTTGAACATACGTTTAACCTTATTCCGAACTGGCTCACCCTCTCAGTCACGACTGCCGTCGTGCCAGCTCCCCCAAAGGGGGAGCCAACGCTTCTGACAGGGGAAGCCACAAAATAAATTGCACTCTTTTTCCTCAAAGCCGCAATTGCCTCTCCCTTTGGGAGAGGTGGCAATGCGCAAGCATTGACGGAGAGGGCTATTCAGCGGGTGCCTCCAACTTCTGCACCGTGTTGCCGCTGAACAGCAGCAGATCCTTGCTGTTGGCCAGCAATGCCTGCGGGCTGGTGTCAAGGTTCTGGCTCCACTGCTGGGTGCCGGACGCATCAAAGCACTCCACGGCGTTATCGGCCAGCAGATAGAACAGGTTCCCCGCCCGGACAATGGAATTTGCCGCCGAGACAGCGGCGCTGAACTGGACGTTCAGGTTTTTGTCCAGCGTCACAGCCTGAGAGACCTGCCCCGATGCCAGCAGCAGGGCCACATTGCCTGCCGCGTCCACCGAAACATCTTTCAGCTCCGTGCCCGCAAAATCATAGACCGCACGCTCGCCGCCGCCCGCATTGTAGAGCACAGCCCTGGTATCGTAGACAGCCAGGATCGTGGAAGCAGAGGTCCACCCCAGCCACTGGGGCACACCGCCCTGATTCACCAGACTGACGGGATCGCCCGATGCCAGATTGATGAGGTAGAGGTTGGTCATCACCTGTCCCCCGCTGACGGTGACGGCTGCCGCCGCCAGCTTCCGGCTGTCGGGGGAAAAGGCCATCCGCAGGGGGGTGCCGTCGTTGGAGGTCATGCTCCAGCTGAGCTGCTGCTCCATGGAGGGGCTGTATACCAGCAGCTTCGCCATGCTGGTCTGGTCCTCCGTGACCACGGCCAGCGTGCCGTTGTCCGACATGGCGCAGAGGAAAATGCTGTTTTCCAGCTGCTTTGTGTAGAGGTTCTGGGTGCGGCTCTCCACCCGCAGCTCGTTTCCGGAGCGGTTGTAGAGGACAAAGCGGGTCTTGCCCGCGGCCAGCGCCGGGCGGGCATAGCCGCTCTGGATGCTGTTCAGCTTTTTGCCGGTGCGCGACCAGACCACACAACCCTCGTCCCCCAGCTCCACAAAGCTGCCGGTCAGGGGGGCCATCTGTTCCAGCTCGGCCACACCGGTCTGCTGGGGCCAGCCGGAGCCGGGCAGCAGGGCAATGCGGGCCGTATCGGTCAGGTCCTTCAGGGCCGCCACCGAGCTGCCCGCGATGCCGGTGGCAAACAGCACCACCGCCGTCAGCAGCACCAGCAGCACCGCCGTGCGGCGGATGCGCCGGTTCCGCACACGCTGGCGGGCAGCTTCCAGATATTCGACCCGCCCTTCCGAAAGCGGCTCGTCACTCTCCGGACGGTTGCGATTTTTTCTCATAGGTCGTAGTCCACCTTCTCCAAAAATAGCCCTTTTGCGGGCAGCGTCGGCCCGGCCTGGCTGCGGTCCCGGCTGGCAAGGATGCCGGGGATGGCATCGGGCTGCATCCGGCCCGCGCCCACCTCACACAGGGTGCCTGCCAGAATGCGCACCATGTTATAGAGGTAGCCGTCCGCTGTCACCTCAATGTCCACCTCGTCGCCCTTCCGGGTCACATGGCAGTCAGTGATGGTGCGCACGGTATCTCCGTGGGCAGCAGCAGAGGAACCCGCCGCGCACAGGGCCAGAAAATCGTGCTTTCCCACAAACTGTTCCGCCGCCCTCTGCATGGCATCCACATCCAGCCGCCGGGGCACCCGGGTGTAATATTTTTCATCAAAAGGCGAATCGATGGGGTGGTTGTGGATGCGGTACAGGTAGGTCTTGGTATGGGCGGCATAGCGGGCGTGGAACTCCTCCGGCACCACCCGGGCGCACAGCACCCGGATATCCGGGGGCAGGTGCTGGTTGATGGCCAACGGCAGCTTTTCGGGGGGGATGCGGGTCTCCGCGTGGAAGTTCAGCGCAAAGCCCAGCGCGTGGACACCGGCATCGGTGCGGCTGCACCCCTTGATATCGGGGCGGCTGTGGAGCACCGCTTCCAGCCCATCCTGAAAGGTCTGGGCCACGCTCCGCCCGTTGGGCTGCACCTGAAAGCCGCAATAGTTGGTTCCGTCGTAGGCAAGGGTCAGTAAATAGTTCTGCATGGAACTCCTTCCGTCACGGCTTTGCCGTGCCACCTCCCTCAAAGAGGGAGGCTATAAGGCCCCCTCCTCGAGGGGGCTGTCGCCGCAGGCGACTGGGGGAGTTTTTAAAAATTCGGGAACACCAGTCTCGAGCTCAGGATCACCATAAAGCAGACGATGCACACCGCCAGGTCGATATAATCCTGCCGGGTGCAGCGCAGCACCTTCAGGCGGGTGCGGCCATCGCCGCCGCGGTAGCAGCGGCACTCCATGGCCATGGCCAGCTCATCGGCGCGGCGGAAGGCCGAGATGAACAGCGGGATGAGCACCGGCACCAGCGCCTTGACGCGCTCCATCATGGAGCCGTTGTCCAGCATGGCACCGCGGGCTTTCTGGGCGTTCATGATCTTGTCGGTCTCCTCGATCAGGGTCGGGATAAACCGCAGGGCAATGCTCATCATCATGGCCAGCTCGTGCACCGGGAAGTGCAGCCTGCCCAAAGGCTTGAGCAGCTGCTCGATGGCATCTGTCAGCACAATGGGGCTGGTGGTATAGGTCAGCAGGCTGGTGCCCGCGATCAGTGCCATCACGCGCACCGCCATCAGGATGGCATAGCGCAGGCCCTCGGCGTAGATGTTCAGCACCCAGAAGTGCACCAGCGGCTCACCCTCGCCCGAAACAAAGAAGAGGTTGAGCACCGCGGTAAAGAGGATGATGGGCAAAATGGGCTTCAGGCTCTTGGTGATGAGCTTGAAGGGGATCTTTGCCACGCCGTACATGGCCACGAGGAACACAAGGGACAGCGTCAGGCCCAGCGGGTTGGACGCGGCAAACAGCAGGATGATGTAGACGATGGTCAGCACCAGCTTCATGCGGGGGTCGAACTTATGCACAAGGCTGTCGCCCGGGAAGTGCTGGCCGATGGTGATATCTCTCAGCATGTGGCAGCGCCCCCCTTCTTTGCATCCACACGGGGCAGCACAAGGCTTTCGCCTGCGTCCCGGCGCTTCTTGGCTTCCAAAATCATCTTGACGGCATAGGGCACGGTGTAAACATCCGCCGGGACATCCACCCCCATCTCCCGCAGCTTGAGGAAGATCTTTGTGACCTGCGGCACGCTCAGGCCCAGCGCCAGCAGCTCGGGTGCACGGGCAAACACATTCTCCACAGTGTCGTACATGGCGATCTTCTTGTTGCTCATCACCAGCACACGGTCGGCATATTTGGCAATATCCTCCATGCTGTGGGAGACCAGCAGCACGGTGGTGCCGGTCTTTTTGTGGTACTCCTTGACCTCAGACAGGATCTCGTCCCGGCCCTCGGGGTCCAGACCGGCGGCAGGCTCATCCAGCACCAGAATGCGGGGCTTCATGGCCATCACACCCGCCACGGCCACCCGGCGCTTCTGGCCGCCGGACAGCTCAAAGGGGCTGCGCTGCAGCAGCGCCTCATCCAGGCCGACAAAGTCCGCTGCTTCATGCACCCGCCTGTCGATCTCGGCCTCGTCCAGCCCCATGTTTCTGGGGCCAAAAGCGATATCCTTATAGCAGGTCTCCTCAAACAGCTGGTACTCCGGGTACTGGAACACCAGACCGGTGAGGAAACGGAATTCCCGGATCTTTTCCGGCTCGGCCCACAGGTCGCGGCCATCGATGATGATGTGGCCGCTGGTGGGCTTGTTCAGGCCGTTCATGTGGGTGATCAGGGTACTCTTGCCGGAGCCGGTGGCACCGATGATGCCCACAAAGTCTCCCTCTTCCACCTCAAAGCTCACGTCATCCAGCGCGGTGACGGCATTGGGCATTCCCGGGTTATAGACATAACTCAGGTGATCTACTTTGATAATGCTTCCCATCTTCCGTCCCCTCCCTTACTTCAAAAGCTCATACAGCGCCTGTGCGCACGCGCCGGTGTCAATGATGCCCTCGGGCATGGGGATGCCGGCCTTGACCAGCTCATCCCGCAGCTCGGCAGCCTGCGGCACATCCAGCCGCAGGGCGCGCACCTTTTCGGTCTGGCTGAACACCTCTTTCGGGGTGCCCTCCATGACCACATTGCCCTTGCTCATCACCAGCACGCGGTCGGCCTGAGCAGCTTCTTCCATATAGTGGGTGATGGACACCACCGTGATGCCCATGTTCTTGTTCAGGTGGTGGATGGTCTGCATCACCTGCTCCCGGCCCCGGGGATCAAGCATGGCGGTGGCCTCGTCCAGGATCAGGCAGTCGGGCCGCATGGCGACCACGCCCGCAATGGCAACGCGCTGCTTCTGGCCGCCGGACAGGTTGTGGGGCGCACGCTCCCGGTATTCATAGATGCCCGCCATCTTCATCGCTTCATCCACGCGGCGGCGCATCTCCTCCGGCGGCACGCCCAGATTTTCCAGCGCAAAGGCGACATCTTCCTCCACCACGGTGGCAACGATCTGGTTGTCCGGGCTCTGGAACACCATGCCCACGGTCTGGCGGATATCGTAGATCTTGTCCTCGTCTTT
>OGPM01002138.1_pt1 | contig 14536 bp, 9 predicted proteins | sample 1552961 | NCBI WGS metagenome assembly OGPM01 (sample SAMEA2580304, study PRJEB22360) | human gut metagenome | biome: human gut; feature: human-associated habitat; material: faeces | place: Denmark | collected 2008/2010
TGGTGTTGCGCAAGCCGGTGATCCGGTTGAACAACTGGGTGAGCCGCAATCTGGAATCCACCAAGGTGATGTGACGAGGCGGATTTGAACGGGCTGGTTTAAGCCGGTTTAGATCGGTTTCGGCTGGTACACGGTCTGGGAGTCCGATTCGGGAGAAACGGACAACCAAGATGGGCGCATTACACCTTAGACGTCCGATTCTGCAGAATCGGACAATCAGCGGCGTCGCGCAAACCACACGTTGATCAGCGAGCCGACCACCACCAGCGCGACACCGATCCAGAATGGCATGCCCAACGTCACGCCCAATAGGAGCGTGCTGGAAGCAGTGGAGAACAGCGGCGTCGCATACGAACCGATCGCAAGCGTTTCCATACTGCCATGTAGCATGCCATACCCCCAGCACGCGTAGCCGCCAGCAATCGACGCGGCACATGCGAGCAGCGCAATATAGCCGCCGATGCCAGGCGCTACAGCTGGCAAACCGTCGTCCGAAACGAAATGGATAATCCACAGCACAACAGCAACGCAACAGAAGAAAATCGTCGTACCATCGTAACCATCGGACATTGATGGCGTCACGGTCGCGTAAATCGCCCAAATAAAGGCGCCTGCGAACGCGAGCGCGTACGGCAATGGATTGCTGGCGATATTGGCAACCGCTTCCTGCACGTCAAGGTTTTCACCGCCGACCGCCATTGCCACGCCGACGGTGGCTACGATTGCACCCGGCAGCGCTTCGAAGACCGAGCCGCGTTTGTGCGACACGGCGGCGGTCATCAGTACCAGCAGCGTTGGCCACAAATAATTGACGAGGCTGACTTCCACAGATTGCGCGTTCGTTGTGGCCAGACCGATCGACAGCGAGATCGACGCCTCGTATGCGATGAACATGAGTCCGCCTGCGACGAGGTACTTGCGTGGCGCTTGGCTAATCGGTTTCGGCCGTCGCATGATGAGCAGGAGCATGCCGCCGACAGTGTAGATGAGCGCCGAGCCGAGCGTGGCGCCGAACGATTCGGAAACGAGTCGCACGAGGCCGGCCATGAAGCCCCACAGGACGATTGCGAACAGGCCGATGAGTGTCGCCGCGTGTGATATGGCATGACCAAATAGGGGGGTACTGGGGCGTTCGCCTGCGGATTCGGCGGGAAGTTTCTGATCCGTATTCACGGATTCCAGCCTACCTGCCGCCCACCCCGCATGTCCGATTCTGCAGAAACGGACACTATTTGTTGGTTTACCGCCGCCTGGCCTCCTTAACCAATGGCACGATGATGCCCACGACGCCACACAGCACACCGCCGATCGGCCACGGGACCCAGAACACCTTCATCCACGCGTCAACATCACTGCCCGCCGTTCCAAGAAAAAGCATAAGCAACGCGATAACAGTCGCTAACAACATGATCACGCCACAAATTGCACTGGTAAGTCTTCTGTAAAATCTGTCCGACTCGCTCATCGTCGGGTGCGGCACGGAACGTCCCTCGCGCGCGCTTTCCTCTTCGGCTTCACGATTGTATTTGTCCACATTCACCTTGTCATGCGTCATCCCAGACATAATGAAACAGAACACCGCCGCGGCCACGCAAGCCAGCAGAACGCTGTCCGGCCACCCCGCGTCTCCGTCGGCAACAAACTCGTCACAAAACACTCGCACGCACACGCCCGCCAAAATCAGCACGGCACCAATCGCAACACCAATCGCCAATACGACCGACGCACGTGACTTGTCCTCATTCGTGTAAAAATCCTGCACATACGGGTGGCGACGGCGGAAATCGCCATGCATGATTCCGGCCGGTATCAGCAAAGCGAGACCGACCATCGCGCCAACCAACGTGCATACCGTGACCAGCACGTCGTTCACCGGCGACGGCCCCAAGACAGACCCCTCCGGCGAAAACAACATGCCAACCGCGACGCCGAGGATGATTGCGGCCACACCAATCGCAATAAGCCACGCAAAACGCCTCATATGACTGTCGTAGCCAACCACATCCTGCACGATATGTCGGGGCACGCTTTGCGGAATGTCCGTCCCATCTCGCGTGTCCGATTCTGGAGAAACGGACAATTGAACACCGGTTTTGGCACCTTGTGCGTCCGATTCACCAGAAACGGACGCACAAACATTCGGATTCGTATCCCTCACGTCCGATTCACCAGAATCGGACATTCCTGCGACCTGCGATGCCGCAAACCCGATTACCCCCGGAACCGCGCCAACAGCAGCGTCGGCCACCCCAACCGACGCAGCCACACCATCCGTATCAGCAGCCAAGTCCACGCGTCCCGCACCCCCACAGCCCGCCGACGCGCGCACGTCGCCCATGACCAAATCATCCAACGTCACGCCGAACATGTCGCAAAGCATCAGCAGCTTATCCATTTCGGGGTATGCCTTCTCGGACTCCCATTTCGAAATTGCCTGCCGGGAAACGCCCAGCAGCATTGCCAGCTGTTCCTGCGTCATGTTGCGCGAACCGCGCAGATACTGCAGATTCTCTTTGAAACTCATGTCCGCCCTTTCGTCGAGTTTCCATATCGCCTCGACTTGCGATTATTGGCGATTGCCAAGCAACAGCTTGTCATAAACGTCTCGTTCCACGCCACCATCTTTCGGTTGCATTGCGACTCGCAACCGAATTTTGCGACGCAACCGACAGTTGCGCGGCGCGAAGTTGACTTCACGGGTCTTTTACGGCAATAGAAAAACCCTTGGAATTCCAACGATTCCAAGGGTTTCGAATGGAGCGGATGACGGGAGTCGAACCCGCCTTTAAAGCTTGGGAAGCTTTCGTTCTACCGATGAACTACATCCGCAAGGTTGTGCCTTTTGGGCACAATCATTTAGTCTAGCATGCATTCGCAGAATTCACGGCCATCGACCGATATTCGATACCGTCACCCACTTGCCAAATCGCATATCAATCAACGCGCAACAACCACAACAGCATTAATGTCATTCATCAGATGACATCAAAATATTCTGCAATGCATCCCCACAGGAAACACACACAATTCGCGTCAGAATCAGCGGAATCCTATGCAATCACGCATGACTTGCGCAACCTGCGCACATTGCAATCGCCGCCGATCAGCGACCATACCCGCCTTGCACGGGATGCTGCGAATAATCTCGCGAATAGCCCCCACCGGAGTATCCCCCTGCACCCGCACCGGCGCCGGCACCAGAGACACCCCCATTCTGCCGACGAATATCCTCCGAAGCATACCCGCTCGTCGCATAACCGCCAGCCAAATAGCCGGACTGCACGCCCCGCGCCTTCATCTCCTGACTCATCTGCATCAACCGGGCAATACGATCCTCAGTCGCCGGATGCGTGGAAAACAAGCGAGAAAAACCTTCCGCAGAGAACGGATTCGCAATCATCATCGCAGCAACCGACTGCGTACCGGCAGTCTTCTGCATCGGCATCGTCTCAGCGCCGTTCGAGATCTTATTCAATGCGGACGCGAGCGCTTCCGGATCTTCCGTAAGTATGGAACCATCTTCGTCGGCATCATATTCTCGCGTACGCGAAATCGCCATCTGAATAAGCGAAGCGGCAATCGGCGCAAGAATCGCGCTCAACAGCACACCCAGCAATCCAAGACCATTAGAAGATGAACCATTGCGATCGTCACGCGAATTGCCGCCGCCGAAATACATGAGCGAATAGCCGAGATACGAAATGACCGTCGCCATTGCGGAAGCGATCGCAGACGTCAGGATATCGTGATTGTACACGTGCATAAGCTCGTGCCCAAGTACGCCGCGAATCTCGCGTTCGTTCAGCATCTGCAGAATACCCTGCGTGCAGCAGACCGCCGCATGACGTTCATTGCGTCCCGTTGCGAACGCATTGGGGCTCATGGTCGGAGCGATATAAATACGCGGCATCGGCTTGCCCGCCTTCGCCGACAGTTCGCGCACAATTTTGTACAGTACCGGCGCTTCCTGCTCGCTGACTTCCTGCGCATGCATGGATGCAATCGCAAGTTTGTCGGAAAACCAGTAGGATGCGAACGTTGAGCCAAGTCCGATGAGAATGTAGATACCAAGCGTACGCTGGCCGCCACCGGTCGCCCACCAAATGAGCATGATGACGCCCCACATCAACGCGAATAACAGCGTTGTCTTCAAGCCATTGCAATGGCCATGCACCCGCAATTTGCCGTTCATGGTCACTAGCGTAGAAACGGAGCCTGAGTTTTTGCTGGATATGTGCTGGAGACTGGACTGCGGAAAAGGCTAGGGGGCAGTTGCGGAAGTTCGCATGCTCAGCTTCTCCCCGGATGTCCGATTCTGGAGAAACGGACATCCGATGCATGCCAAGAGGCCTTTGGCGACCGAATCGGGAGAATCGGACAAGTAGCAAGTCCTTCGTCCACATCACATGTCTAATTCACCAGAAACAGACATACAGAACATGTTTCGGACACTCCAGATGTCCGATTCACCAGACACAGACAAGCACAGGATAAAAAATGCGTCTTGGGTGACCGATTCTCCAGAATCGGACATCCAAGACGCATGAAAGAAACCTGGGACCTATCAGATCAGATCCCAAACACCCACCTTAAGCGTGAGCCAGGGCGCGCATCTGCTCCGGATCGATGACCTTCTTGTGCTCACGGCCTTCCTTCGCACCCTCGGCACGTTCGAACGCATCGATCTTCTTCCAGCCAGCGAAGTCGATCGGCTTGACACCGCGCGATTCCAGCAGCCGGTCGATGGACTCCGGATCACGATCGGCAGCCACACGACCGCCTTCAGCAGCCTTCGACAAATCCTCCAGCATATTGGTCACGATCAGCAGTGCGTCGGACTTGGTGGAGCCGATCAGGCCAACCGGACCACGCTTCGCCCAACCGGTCGCATACAGACGCTCGCGCACTTCATCCGTGGCTTCAGCGGCCGTAGTGATACGACCGTCACCGTTCGCGTTCGCCAAGTGCGCATGACGCTCGTCGTACGCAATGCCCGGCGCGGTGGCCGGTTTGTAGCCGATCGCATGGTACACAGCCTGCACCGGATACTCTTCGAATTCGCCGGTACGGCTCATCTTGCCGTCCGCCGATGTCTCGGTCTTTTCCACACGGATGCCAACGACCTTGCCGTCCTCACCCAACACTTCGACCGGAGCGGAATTGAAGTGCACGTAATATTTGCGGTCAGCCGGATTACCCTCATAATCCACGTCACCGTCATCTTCCATGTCTTCCGCCATCTCACGAATCGTGAACAGCTCTTCGACCATCTGACGAGTCAGCTTGTCTTTGCCGGCCTCTTCAATCGTGTCTTCATCCAAATCGAAATCGTCTTCGTTGATGATCAGCTGCACTCCCGGCAGCTTCTCCATCTCACGCAATTCCTGCACGGAGAACTTGGCCTGCGCCACACCGCGACGGATGAACAAGTGAAGCACACGCGCCTTGTTGGACTTGATACCCTCATATACGTTGTCCGGAATGTCGGTGCGCTCCTTCAGATCATCGGCATTGCGCATGAGTTCGCGCGCCACATCCATGGCCACGTTGCCGCCGCCGATCACGGCGACTTCCTCAGCTTCAAGCGGCCATTCGCGAGCGCCGGTCGGATAACCGTCGTACCATTCCACAAACTTGGCTGCGCCGTACACGCCGTCCAGATCGGCGCCCGGCAGTCCGAGCGGCTTGTCTTCGACGGCACCGGTGGCGAACAGCACGGCATCATAACGTTCGAGCAGTTCGTCGAGCGTCACGTCCTTGCCGAATTCCACGTCGCAGTACAGGTGGATGTCCGGATTGTCGAGCGTCTTTTCGAGTGCCGACGCGATGAATTTGATGGACGGATGATCGGGGGCCACGCCGTAGCGCACCAGACCGAACGGCACCGGCAGCTTTTCGAACAGGTCGATTCGGGCGGCAGTGCCGAGGCCGAGCTCCTCGCCGAGCTTCTTCAACTGGCGCAGGAAAATGTCAGAGGAGTAGACGCCTGCAGGGCCGGCGCCGATTACAGCAATACGAAGTTCATTAGTTTCAGTCACGCGCTCTAGCCTAATGCATTCCCTGCATTTGCAACAGGGGTGCTTACGTACTTTCTTACGACTTCTTCGCCTTGTGTGCACTGGCGTTGGTGTTTGCACTGAATCCAGATGAATCCAACGTATGGCTGCATTAATCGTACGCGATGAGCGCGGCAGATGCACGTACAATCGCAAGTAGTCGCAAAAGCGCGGGATGCAGGAATCCGGAGTATCGAATTCACTCATCCCGCAATCGCAAGCAAGTACTTATTAAGTACCAGGCAATCGTAAGAAGGTGGCAATGCGCATTCACATCACATATACCGGCGGCACTATCGGCATGATTGACTCGCCGAACGGCCTGATTCCGGGCGCCGACACTCGCGGATGGCTGTTCCGTCTGCTGGAGGACGCGCACATGGACGCGAGCCTGTTCACGTTCACCGAGCTTGATCCCCTTATCGACTCGTCGAATGCGACTCCCGACAATTGGCAGACGATGGTCGACGATTTGCGTGCGCACCGCGATGATGCCGACGCGTTCGTGGTGTTGCATGGCACCGATACGATGAGCTATTCGAGCGCCGCGCTTTCGTATGCGTTGGCTGATTTTGGCAAGCCGGTGATTTTCACGGGTTCACAGCATCCGCTTGGCAAGATCGAGTCGGACGCCACTGCGAATGTCACGGGCGCGCTGAATGCCGCGATGAGCGGACGATTCCACGGTGTGGGACTGTTTTTTGGACATCACCTGTTTGCGGGCAATCGTGTGAGCAAGTCGTCGAGCTGGGCATTTGAAGGTTTTTCGGCGCCTTCCGTCGGCCCGCTGGCACGCACTGGCACGCCATGGCATTGGTATGCGGGCGATTCCGCTGCGGTTGGCTGCGGTTGGACGTCGCCTCAGCCTTACTCTCGCCATGATGTTGCGGTGATCGATATGGCACCCGGCATTTCCGCGGCACGGTTGGAAGCGATGCTTACGCCGCGGCCGGAAGCGGTTTTGTTGCGTGCGTACGGCGTCGGCAATGTGCCAAGCGACGAGCCTGGACTGACTGACGTGATTGCCGACGTGCTGCATGATGGCGTTCCCGTTGTGATTGCATCGCAGTGCCAACAGGCGGAAGTACTGCTCGGCCATTACGAGACGGGTGATGCGATCGCACGCGCCGGCGCAATTGGATCTGGCGATATGACGCTGGAAGCCACGTATGCGAAAATCATGTTCCTGCTGTCTCAAGGCGTGACCGGAGCCGACTTCGGCAAGTGGATGCACGCATCGATCGCTGGAGAAATCTCCCCGAGCTCGCTGTAAACAATCCCAAAACTTCCGAATCTGCCTTATATATGCCTTATGTATGGCAGATTCCGAAGTTCGTCCGGAGCTATCTGCGTTATATATGGCAGAGCTGTTTTGAGAAACCGGACTTAGAGGGTGTATCCTCACCCCCTAAGTCCGGTTTTCTCATATGGACCTGCCATATATAAGCGAAATACTTGCTGACAGACCTCCAAATCTGCCATATATAGGCGAGATACGGGGTTTCGAGGCGCAATCAGGCTGATTCGCCACGGTCGAAAAGCGCGGTGAGCGCCCACAGAATGCTGACAACATCAATCGCTTCCTGCATGAAAGCGCCGACAACCACGGGAATCAGATTGAACGCGGCCGCGATCATGCCGATAATCGCAAGGCCGAGGCCGATCAGCACCGCCTGCAACATCACCTTTTTCGTGCGGCGCGCGATGGCGATGGCCCGCGGAACGGACGCGATGTCGTCATTCATGATGACCACTTGCGCAGATTCGGAAGCCGCGGTGGACGTGCCGTCGGTCATGGCCATGCCGATATCGGCAACCGCAAGTACGGGTGCGTCGTTGACGCCGTCACCGACCATCATGGTGATTTGACGATTCTTGGATTCGCCGGTTGCGCGTTGCTTGATGCGATTCCACAACGACAGCTTCTGGTGCTTGGCTTCGGTGGCGCTCTTGACGGCGGCAACCTTGTCTTCAGGGAACAGTTCGGACTGCACGTCGTCGATACCGACTTCGTTTGCGATGATGCGGGCGGACGCAGCCTTGTCGCCGGTAAGCATGGACAGTTCCTTGATACCCAACTCGTGCAGGCGAGCCAAAGAACGCTTCGCATTCTCGCGAGGCACGTCACGAAGTACGATGCGGGCGGCAAGACGACCGTCAATCGCCACGTATGCAGCCATTTCGTCAGGAGCGAGCGGGGCAAACAGCGAGTTTGCGGTTTCAGGCTTGCGAGCGGCGGATTGGGTTGCGACGGACGCGGAAGTAGAGGGCGCGGCTGCAGGCTGTGCATCGTCAGGCACCCCGTTCCTCGCTCCCATAGTGTCCGATTCTCCAGAATCGGACAAGTAAACACGCGTTTTAGCCCTCTGGATGTCCGTTTCTGGTGAATCGGACATCCGCAGCGCATTCTGAGCCTCCCGTTTGTCCGATTCGGCAGAATCGGACACGTGATACGTCGCATCCGGCATATGCAGCACCGGCGTGAATCCGGATTCGTCAGCCGTCACGTATGCGAACCGCCCCACGCGCACCTGATGCCCGTTCACTTCGCCGGATATACCCTTGCCAGACTCCTCTACAATGTTCTTCACCACCGGATAGTCGCGCCCGTGCCCCGGCAAATCGCGCTCGACGCACAGCCTCTGCCCCGCCGCATACCGCGCATACAAATCATCCATAGCCTTGCGTCCGGCCGCCGCGATGCCTTTCGACAGAATGTGCACCGAATAGCCTTCCACCACGCTGGCCATCATGAGAATATGGTCCTCATTGAACGGCGAACTCGTCTCAAACGGCTTCTCTACACGTACGACCTGCGGCTGCTTGACGGTGAGCGTGCCGGTTTTGTCGAAGAAAATATGCGATACGCGACCTAGATTTTCCAGCACATCCTGCGCTTTGATCAGGATTCCCGCTTTGGCAAGTCGCCCGGTTCCAGCCACATATGCGACCGGCGCGGCAATCAACAGCGGACACGGCGTAGCAAGCACCAATACTTGCGCAAATCGCAGCGGCAATCCGGAAATCGCCCATGCAAGCCCAGCAATCGCAAGTGAAAGCACAGTAAACGGCACCGCAAGCACGTCCGCGGTCTTCACAACGGCAGGACGCGAATCCTGCGCCGACGAGACCAGCTCCAGGATCTTCTGGTATTGCGAATCGTGCGCAAGTTGCGTGGCGCGCATGGTCAATGTTGTGGAGCCGTTGACCGCACCGGACATCACGCGAGCGCCCGCATATACTTCGCGGGGAACGGGCTCGCCGTTGATGTTGCTTAGGTCCAACGTGGCCACGCCCGACAGCAGCTCACCGTCGACCGGCACCGTTTCGCCGGGCAGCACCAGGATCACGTCGCCGAGCTGTACCTGATCAACGGGGACCGTTTCGAAATGCTCCCCGGCCGCATCATACGTTTGCGAAGCACCTTTTGTGTCCGTTTCTGGAGATTCAGACGCAAAAGCACGCGTTTTGTCACCCTGGTTGTCCGTTTCTCCAGAATCGGACACTCTGACAGTACGAAATCCGTCGGCTGTCACGTCGGCCGTATGCTCGCTGCCCGACGCGTGCACATGCCCCCGCATGCCGGGCAGCACGACCACGTGCGCGGTTCGCGGTGCCGCGTCGATCAGCGCGGTCAGGTTGCTTTCGGCCTTTGACTGTGCGAATTCCTCGATCGCCTCGCCGGACGAGATCATCAGCACCACGGCCCATGCAGCCCAATATTCCTGCACTGCGACCGTCGACGCAATCGCGACGACCGCCAGCAGATCGACGCCAACATGCCCATGCCGCAGATCGTCGATCATGCCGTGTACCGTCACCACAATCGTGTACGCAACCAACGCGATCACAATCCACTGCCCAACGCCCGGATTGAACGCACTCAACCCGTCAACGCCGACTTGCGAAATCCACGAATCCCACGCAGCCTCGCCCCACGGCTTCCACTCCCCCAGCAATGCCAACGGAATCGCAGCAAGAATAGTAATCGGCAATAGCGAAACCTGCTTGCACAGTCGCCAGCAAATATCGATGATTCTGCGCATGAGAATCTCCTTACGCTCGTATCGGACGCCTTGTTAACCCATCGGCGCCTCGCCTGCGCGAGCCATCGATACACGGCGTAAAAAGATATTTTCAGCATAGCAAATATTTGCGATTTTTGTGCCGCAATACAGCAATAAGGGCTGTGCGATTGCTCACACAGCCCTTATTGCATTCTTCTTTTGGCTTGCTTTTTGTTGATTTTCGCGGTTTTCGTTGTACTTGCGATTTCGTGGTGCCAGCCGCGTCTTCGCCGTCAGCCTATCGGGTGGCTTCCGTCCGTTCGCATGTCGCGAAACGTTTTAGCCAGCCCAACAGTCTTGACTTGCGCACCGCAACAACTTGCGTCCGTCAATTCACGCACCGCATCAACATCTCGCTTTACCACAGGCCGAACGGGTCGAACAGGCCGCCACCGTCACCGTAGCCGTTGCTACCGTTGCCGTCGCTCTGTCCATTTCCGTTGCCGCTGGTACCGCCGTTGCCGTCATTACCGTAACCGTTGCCATTGCCGTTCTGGCCCTGGCCATCATTGCCGTTGTTCTGCTGGTTCTGGCTGTTGGAGGAGTTCGTTTGGGATTCCTCCTGGTCGAGTGTCACGTCAAGCTCCATGGTGTTGCCGTCGCGCACGACCGTCAATGTCGCCTTGTCGTTCATGGCGGAGGCACGCACGTAGCCGAGCAGTGAGTAGTTGTTGTTCACCGCCTTGCCGTTGAACGCCACGATGGAGTCGCCGGCCTTCACTCCGGCCTTGGCCGCCGGGCTGTTGTCGACCACGGACTGCACCTGCGTGCAACCGCGGGTCACGCCGTCCGCCTCGACCGTGGAGCTCTTGATGGTGACGCCGAGCGCCACATGCTGCACGGTGCCGTTATCGATGATCTCGTTGGCCACGCGCTTTACCAGGTTCGACGGAATGGCGAAGCCGATGCCGATGGATCCGGCTGTGCCGGAAGACGTTGTGGTGGATGCGATGGATGAGTTGATGCCGATCACCTGGCCGGCCGCATTGAAGGTCGGACCGCCGGAATTACCCGGGTTGACGGCCGCGTCAATCTGCACGGCGTTGGTGACGATGTCGTTGTTGTTGTCATCGGACACGGTCACCGGGCGGTTGAGCGCGGAAACGATGCCGACGGTTGCGGTGTCATCGTAGCCGAGCGGGTTGCCGATGGCCATCACGGATTCGCCCACGGCAAGATTGTCGGAATCGGCAAATTCCGCGGCCTTCAGATCACTCGGCGGATTGTCGAGCTTGATTACGGCCAGATCGGTGGTGGTGTCGGTGCCGACGATTTGCGCTGAGTAGATGGTGCCGTTGGCGAGCGTCACTTGAATCTGCTTCGCGCCGGAAATCACATGGTTGTTGGTGACGATGTAGCCTTTGTCGCTGATGATTGCACCGGAGCCTTTGGCGCTGCCGTCGCTGGTCTCCACGTCAATGGACACCACAGAATCGGACACTTCCTTCGCCACCGCGCTCCAGTCCGCGGCCTCGCCGGATTTGGCTTTCGCCGAACCGGATCCGGACGTGTTGGACTTCACGCTGGTCAGTGAGCTGGAGGTGGGTACGGTCACCCATCCATTGGTGATTGCCGCGTAGCCGACGCCGAGGCACAATGCCGCGGAGACGAGGGCCGCCACCACGCCGGTCATCACATGCCCGGTCACGCCGGAAGCGGACTTCGGCTTGGTCGCTGCGCCATTCTGCTGCGGGGCACCGAACGGATTACCGTTATTCGGATTCCCAAACGGGTTGCCGCTATTGGGAGTATTCGGCGCGGCTGGCGGCACGTTGGCTCCGTCTTGCGCAGCGGGCTTCATAAATGGATTGCCGTTATTTGATTGCGCGTTCTGCTGATCGTTCTGCTGATTTCCGCCCACATACGGATTACCGAAGAAAGGATTGCGACGCTGCTGCGGCTGCTGCGGAGTCTGCCCGTACGTTCCATATTGCGGCTGCGGAGGCATGTTCGGCGCGCCATTCGCAGTACCGTTCGCGGAGGCGGTGCCACCAGCCGGCTGCGTCGGTACGGGACCGTACGCACCATATTCCGGTGCCGGACGGTACTGCTGGGTCGGCGCATCCTGCGCGGAGCCGTCGACCACGGTACGTTCACCCGCTGCGGAAGCATAATCCGGCGTATCGTCCGCCGCAGCTGCGGATTTCTCCGAAGCGCCATCGTTTGCAACAGGCATGGCGGCCGTCGGCTGATCCGCAATACCACCCTGCACGTCAATCGGTTCGGTAGCCGACTCTGCGGCATACGACTCGCCTGCGTAAGTTTGCGTCTGTTCCGCATCAACCGGCGGCATCGGCACGGTCTGCTGCTCGTCATTCTGAGGCTGCACGGCGTTCTGGTCGTTCTCTTCAGCCATTTTCGCTCCTTATTCGTCTCGCGGCATTTCACAAATCAGCAATCGTGCCGCTCGAACTGCTATCTATGAGTAAAGATACTCGCTCTGGAAGTTTCCTGAATGTTTGTTGAAAGTAGTAATCAAATACGTTCAACATCGACAATGAATCTGAAGATCACGTAAATTGCGATTCGCGCTTTTGCCGCATTTCTTCGAATCTTCCGTATCTTCATTTCACCAAACGCGTATTTTGCAGCACTTTTAAGAATCGGCGCTATCGCATAAAGTATTTCGCATGACAAGCCTTACCGAATCATCTATCGACACAGCGCAAGACACGCAAAACGCGGCAACCGCAGTGTCCGAGAATCTCATCGAACATCCGCGTGGAGCGGAACCGGGCAAACCGGGCCGTCGCGACGCCTTCTATTTCGAGCAGAAAACCCGTCTTCCCGACGCGGCGGACGGTAAGGGGCGAGGCGGCGCACGATATGGTCGCACCGGCATCATTCATACCCCCCACGGCGATATTCACACTCCGGCGTTCGTGCCCGTGGCCACGCAGGCCGCGATGAAAGCCGTTCTGCCCGAAACCATGAAGGACCTCGGCGCGCAATGCCTGCTGTCCAACGCGTTTCACCTGTATGAACGCCCCGGCGAGCAAGTGCTCGACGAAGCCGGCGGCCTTGCCAAATTCATGAACTGGAACGGTCCGACCTTCACCGATTCCGGCGGTTTCCAAGTGCTTTCGCTCGGCGCAGGCTTCAAGAAAACCCTCGCCATGGACGTGACCGGCATGAAATCAGACGACGTGATCGCCGAAGGCAAGGAGCGTCTCGCGTTCGTGGACGAGGACGGTGTAACGTTCAAATCGCCGCTCAACGGCTCACTGCACCGTTTTTCCGCCGAAATTTCAATGGGAATCCAACATAAGATCGGCGCCGACATCATGTTCGCGTTCGACGAGCTGACCACACTGATGAACACGCGCGGCTACCAGGAGCGTTCCGTGGAACGCACCTACCGTTGGGCGCAGCGTTGCGTTGCCGAGCATAAGAGACTTACCGAAGAGCGCGTCGGCAAGCCGTATCAGGCGCTGTATGGCGTGGTGCAGGGCGCGAATTATGAGGATTTGCGCAGGCATGCGGCCGAACAGATCGCTTCGTTGGACTTCGACGGCGTCGGTATCGGAGGCGCGATCGAGAAGCGCATTATCGGCGACACTTGCGCTTGGATTTGCGATGCGATGCCGGAAAGCCGACCGCGCCACGTGCTCGGCATCGCCGCAGTCGACGATATTTTCGCATGTGTCGAGAATGGTGGAGACACGTTCGATTGTGTCGCTCCGGCGCGTTGCGGCCGAAATGGCGCGATTTTCACGCGCGACGGGCGCTACAACATCAAGCGCGCGCAATTCAAGCATGATTTCGGTCCGCTTGAAGAGGGCTGCGATTGCTACACGTGCACGCATTATTCGCGCGCTTACGTGGATCATGCGTTGCGTGCCCGCGAATTCAACGGTTTCACATTGGCGACGATCCACAACGAGCATTTCTTCGTGAAGCTGCTGGACGACATTCGCGCGTCGATCGACGGCGGATATTTCGACGAATTCCGCGACGAAACCCTGGCCCGCTTCTACGCCAACGGTTCCCGCGGATAATGCATTTCACTTGGGCTTTCCGCCCAAACGAACGCTGATCCACACTTCCGCATTCCAAGGCGCTGACGAACAAACCCGTCGGCGTCTTTTTTCATGTGTTCCGCGCATGTCATGCATACACCCATCCGTCTCACCCCATCCACCACCCAATGTGTCCGTTTCTCCAGAATCAGACATCTAATGCCCGTACCGCCCCTCCCGGTTGTCCGATTCTGGAGAATCGGACAAGCAAGCGCCCTAAAACATTCGTCGAATGTCCGAAACGCCAGAATCGGACGAGCCGTGTCGCGCCGCTTGAATTTTCCTACGGAAAATGGCGGAATTTAAGGATGGCTCCGTCGTACGGAAGCTCCCAGAGCTTCCTCCCTCCTCGCGTCGCGCCGCTTGAATTTTCCTACGGAAAATGGCGGCGCGA
>OGPM01002157.1_pt1 | contig 14443 bp, 10 predicted proteins | sample 1552961 | NCBI WGS metagenome assembly OGPM01 (sample SAMEA2580304, study PRJEB22360) | human gut metagenome | biome: human gut; feature: human-associated habitat; material: faeces | place: Denmark | collected 2008/2010
CTGCCCTGGCTCTTGTCATCGGACTCTTATACCTGCTGGTGTCAAGGACCTTTGTCCTGCTGCGCCAGTTCATCATAGATCTGCCCGGCCTCTATGCCGGCATTGAGGGAGATGTGGCCCGCAGCATGGAGCAGCTGGAGCATTTGTTTGATTTTATGCCCGACAGCATACAGCAGAGCTGGGCCCAGTTTGGAAACAATCTGGGAAGCTATATGGGGACGGTTGTGGAAAAGATTGCCTCCCCTACCGTGGAGGCGGCGGGAACCGTGGCAAAAAGCCTTCCGGCCATGCTGGTCTACACCGTGGTCACTATCCTGTCCGCCTATTTCTTTATTGTGGACAGGGACCGGATTCTGGCCGCCATAAAAGCCCATATGCCCCAATGGGCGGGCCGTTACGGGATGTATCTGAAGGGGGAGGTGCGCCATCTCATAGGCGGTTATTTCATGGCCCAGTTTAAGATTATGGCAGTGGTATGGCTGATACTTACGGCGGGGTTTATAGTGCTGGGAGTTGGTTACGGCCCGCTGTGGGCGTTTCTCATCGCGTTCCTGGATTTTCTGCCGGTATTTGGAACAGGTACAGCCCTTCTTCCATGGGGGCTTATTAAGCTTCTGGGAGGCGAATACGCCTTTGCCGCGGGCCTGCTGCTGATTTATGTATTGACACAGGTGACAAGGCAGATTGTGCAGCCAAAGCTGGTGGGTGACAGTATGGGTCTGCCTCCACTTCTCACGCTGTTTTTACTGTATCTGGGATTTAAGACGGACGGAATCGCGGGAATGATTCTGGCCGTGCCCATCGGCCTGCTGTTTGTGAATCTGTATCATTACGGAGCCTTTAAAGGCATTACGGACAGTCTGGCTGTCCTTGCGGGGGACATAGAGCGGTTCCGCCGTAAAGAGGTATGAGGTTCCGGCTATTGAGGTAAAAGGAAATAAAATCTAATCAGGAGAAGACGGAGTTGAAGGTGGAGAATAATCTGGATACAGATAAAGTCAGAGGGCTGGTGTGGAGGCTGGCATTTCCTTCCATGCTGGCTCAATTTGTGAATGTGATGTACAGCATCGTGGACCGTATGTACATCGGAAATATTCCGGAAATCGGCGCCCTGGCCCTGGCCGGCGTGGGAATATGCGGTCCCGTGGTCACCCTTATATCATCGTTTGCCAGCTGGATAGGAGTGGGAGGAGCGCCTCTTATGAGTATCCGTCTGGGACAGAAAAATGAGAGGGCCGCTGCCCAGATGGTGGCCAACTGCTTTGCCCTTCTGACAGGAATGGCCCTTATTATCATGACGGTGTCTTATCTGTTTAAGGATCAGCTCCTGGTATTCTTTGGCGCGGGCCCGGCCATATTTCCCTATGCCAACCAGTACATGAGCTGGTATCTGACAGGCACAGCCTTTGCTTTGATTTCAGCCGGCATGAACCAGTTTATCATATGCCAGGGATTTGCCACAGTGGGTATGAAATCAGTGGTGCTGGGTGCTGTCAGCAATATTGTGCTGGATCCGGTGTTCATTTTTGTTATGAATATGGGAGTCAGGGGTGCTGCCATTGCAACCGTGCTGTCACAGATGGCGTCCTGCATCTACGTGCTGCTGTTTCTGTTCGGGAAACGTCCCCTGGTGCGGATTACCTTTGGCGGTTACAGGTGGAAGACCATGAAGCAGGTGCTTTTGGTGGGTTTGTCCCCCTTTTTAATCATTGCCTCGGACAGCCTGCTTATCATTGTCATGAACATGGTTATAAGCAGCTATGGAGGACCTGAGAGAAGCGATATGCTCCTTACCTGCAATACCATTGTACAGAGCTTCATGCTGATTATCACCATGCCGCTGGGAGGAATTACCGGTGGAACGCAGACCGTCATGGGGTATAATTATGGTGCGGGCCGTGCTGACAGGATACGGAAGGCGGAAAAGCATGTGCTGCTTTTGTCGGTTGCCTTTACCACTGTCATGTTTATAATTGCCCAGGCAGGACCGGGGTATTTTGTCAGGATATTTACAAGGGAAATGTCCTATGTCCAGGTAACGGAGTGGGCTATCCGCATATTTACCCTGTGTATCATCCCGCTGGCCGTGGAATATACGGTGGTGGACGGATTTACAGGCATGGGAATCGCAAAGGTGGCCATCAGCCTGTCCATGTTCAGAAAGTCGGTTTATTTCCTGGGAATGATTCTGCTGCCCCGTTATTTTGGGGTGGAGGCCGTGTTTTATGCTGAGCCGATATCGGATATCATGGCCTGCGCGGCTGCGTCCACAACGTTCATCATGTTGAGCGGAAAGGTGCTGAAGGACAACCGCAGGCTGTTCTGATGGAGCGGTTTGCGGACAGTCAGACAGAAATATACATAAATGGAAGGAAGAGGAATATGAATATACTGGTAAGCGCCTGTTTGCTGGGGGTGGAATGCAGATATAACGGCCGCGGCGCGCTCATTCCCCAGGCAGAGGAACTTTTAAGCAGACATCACCTGATTCCGGTATGTCCGGAAATCCTGGGCGGCCTGGCCACGCCCAGGATACCGGCGGAACGGGTGGGGACAGGAGTCATTACAAGGGATGGCGGGGATGTCACGGCAGCATATGAAAAAGGCGCCGGGGAAGTGCTTAAGCTGGCACAGCTGTACGGCTGCCAGGCAGCTATACTAAAGGAGAGGAGCCCTTCCTGCGGAAGCGGGCAGGTCTATGACGGCACATTTACCGGAACCCTTACTGAGGGGGACGGTGTCTGCGCCGCATGTCTGAAGGAACATGGGATTAGAGTATATGGGGAGAGTCAGGTGGGGAGACTGTTGGAAGACATAGAAAGGTAAAGGTGCATGAGGGAAGAAAAAAATAAGACAGAATCTGTACCTGCCCGCAGCGAGGCAAGGCGTCCCCGCCGAAGCCGAAGCAGGGAGGCTTTCAAACAGCGCCAGAAGGAGCTGGCAGAAAGCAGGGCGCAGGAGCGCAGGGTACATGAGAATAGGATACAGGAAACCGGAGGGGCAGGCGAAAACAGAACGGGTGACGGACATCCGCAAAATGACGGTCAGGGAACCTTGAATACACAGGGAAAAGGTTCTTTTGATAAAATCCTGAGCTGGAAGGCAGCTGCCCTGATTCTGATTCTGGCCGGTATTGTGCTGGTTGGAGTCTATGTGTACAAAGCCCTGGGTTACAGGAATACATATTTTCCCCATACAGTTATTAACGGGATGGACGTATCAGGGAAAACCGTAGAGGAGGTAAAGGAACTCATAGCCTCCGGCGTAAACGGGTACGGGCTTGTACTTAAGCTGCGGGACGAGGAGCAGGAGACAATCACCGGTGAGGAAATTGGTCTTCATACGGTGTTTGACGGAAGCCTGGAGGAAATCATTCGCCAGCAGAATCCTTTCCGCTGGCCCAGATATCTGCTTAAGGGACCGTCCTACGATATAAAGACCATGATTGCCTATGATGCTGATGCTCTGGCTCAGACCCTTGGCGGTCTGTCCTGTTTTGACAGCAGCAGGGCCGTCCTGCCCTCAGACGCTTACCTGTCAGACTATGTGAGCGGCCAGGGATATTCCATTGTGCCTGAGACAGAGGGTACCACCCTTGACATGGATAAGGTCAGGGCCCAGGTGGATGAGGCCATATCCAGCCTTGCCCCGGAATTGGACCTGGACGCCCTGGGATGTTACAAATCTCCGTCCATCCGAAACGGCAATACCTCTCTGGCAGCGGCCAGGGATGCCAGGAACCGCTATGTGAACATGACTGTGACCTACACCTTCGGCAGTAAGACAGAGGTGCTGGACGGGGATGAGATACATGAGTGGCTTGTGTCTGACGGGGAACAGGTTTCCATTGACCCGGACCAGGCCGCAGCCTATGTAAAGAGCCTGGCATCCAAATATAATACGGCATACAGGAAGCGCTCTTTTGCCACCAGCTACGGACAGAATGTGGAGGTATCCGGTTTTTACGGCTGGAGGATCAATCAGTCAGAGGAGACAAGAGAGCTTCTGGGTATTCTGGAGGCAGGAGAGAGTGTTTCCAGGGAACCTGTATATTTGCAGACAGCAGCAAGCCATGACGGGCCGGATTACGGCAGTACATATGCAGAGGTGAACCTGACGGCCCAGCACCTGATTTTTTACAAGGACGGACAGAAGGTGCTGGAATCTGATTTTGTGTCCGGCAATGTTTCCAGGGGGCATACCACGCCGCCGGGAATTTTTTCCATTACATATAAGCAGAGAGACGCGGTGCTGAAGGGAGAGGGGTATGCCAGCCCGGTGAAGTTCTGGATGCCCTTTAACGGAGGCATTGGTTTCCACGACGCCAGCTGGCGGTCCAGCTTCGGCGGATCCATCTATAAGAGCGGCGGGTCCCACGGCTGCGTGAACATGCCCTATGACAAGGCGAAAGAATTATTTGAAAATGTATATGCAGGCATGCCTGTTATCTGTTATGACCTTCCGGGAACAGAGAGCAAGAAATCCAGCCAGTCCTCCGGCAGGGCGCCCCAGGAGACAACGGCACCTGCGCAGCCGGCGCCTGTACCCACACAGGCCCCTCCGGCGGTCCCACCATCCGTTCTGCCGGAGAACGTGCCGTCAGAAACACTGCCGTCAGAGACAGCGCCGCCTGAAACATCACCGCAGCCGTCACAGCCTCAGGTAATCATACAGCCTGCGGACCAGACTACGGCAGCGCCTGCCCAGACACAGCCGTCCCCCAATACTGAAGAAGGGTATGGTCCGGCCTTCCAGACACCCCAGTCCGGCTCAGCAGCCGGACCGGGTGTCAGCTGACGGGACCGGTCCAGGAGGGGCTGAACCACAAGGAATTTTGCAGGAGGCAGTCGATTTTTCAAGTGAATTTATTGACAAATGGAAAAAACCATTTTATAATGCCCTTAATGCATCTGGGGATTACTCGTAAAGCCATTATTCAAAACTAGGGAGGATATGGACTATGGTAGAAAAGAAAGATGTTAAGGCAACTGTAAAGGCAGCAGCACAGGCAGCGCAGCCGGCAGAGGCCAAGGCAGAAGCAAAACCAGCAGTTCCGGAAAAAGTAGAAGCAAAGGCAGAGGCAGCAGTTCCGGTGAAGGCAGAAGCAGCTCCTGTTGAGAAGGAAGCAAAGGCAGCTCCGGCTAAAAAGACAACAGCCAGGAAAACAGCTGCTAAGACAACATCCAAGAAGGAGACAGCTCCAAAGGAAGCATCTAAGAAGGAGGCAGCTCCAAAGGCGGAAGCGAAGAAAGAGGCAGCCCCCAAAGCGGCAGCTAAGAAAGAAACCGCGAAGAAGGCACCTGCCAAGAAGGCAGCAGAGCCAAAGGCAGCCGTACATTTCCAGTTTGACGGCAAGGACCTTGTGGCAAAGGATGTGCTGGACAGGGCTGTGAAGGCATTTAAGAAATCACACAGAGGCGTTGAGATTAAGACCATTGATCTGTACATTGTCGCAAACGAAGGGGCAGCCTACTATGTGGTGAACGGTGAAGGCGGAGATGATTACAAGATAATACTGTAATTCAGAATAAAGGATTGAAGGATGAAGTGGGTTGCTGTATCATAGATGCAGCAGCTCATTTACTTTATGCGCAGCAGACAGGCATCATGTCAATAAGGACATAAAATCAATAAAGATATAATATCAATAAGGATAGGAAAAAGGACAGTATGGCAGATTTACCGGTACGATTTGAAGAGCGGATGAAAGCATTATTAGGAGAAGAATATCCGGCTTTTGCGGCCAGCTATGACAAGGAGAGGGTCCAGGGATTAAGGTTTAACAGCCTCAAATTCCCGGACAGGATACGGATACAGGATGCCGTTGGAAGCAGGGAAAACAGGGAAGCGGGGAAAAACGGAGAGGCCAAAGAAATCCGTGAGGCCAAGGCGGTCTGTGAGGCCAAAGTAACCTGGGAAGAGGCCGGTGCCGCCGAAGCAGCCAAACAGATCGGGCAGGAGACCGGATTTACACTTGAGCGGATTCCGTGGGTGAAGGAAGGGTATTATTATTCCGGCAGCAGCAGACCAGGAAAGCATCCCTATCATGAGGCGGGGCTTTACTATATCCAGGAGCCAAGCGCCATGGCCGTGGTGGAATTATTAGACCCCAGGCCGGGAGAGCGTGTGCTGGATTTGTGCGCAGCGCCGGGAGGAAAATCCAGCCACATCGCCAGCAGAATGAAGGGAAGCGGCTTTCTCCTGTCCAATGAGATTCACCCGGCCAGGGCAAGAATCCTTTCCCAGAACATGGAGAGGATGGGTGTGCGAAACGCAGTGGTGTCCAACGAGGATGCCCAAAGCCTGGCCGGGACATTTGACCATTTTTTCCATAAGATTGTGGTGGACGCACCCTGTTCAGGAGAAGGAATGTTCCGCAAGGATGAGGAAGCCAGAAGCCAGTGGAGTGAGGAGCATGTGAAGATGTGCGCCGCCCGTCAGGGCGAGATACTGGATCACGCGGCGTCTATGCTGGCACCCGGAGGCAGAATGGTATATTCCACCTGCACCTTTGCCCCGGAGGAGAATGAGGGTACGGTTCTGGCCTTCATGAGACGCCATCCGGAATTTTGCACGGAACAGGTGCCTGCCTATTCTGGTTTTACGAAAGGAAAGCCTCAGTGGGCCGGGCCGGAGGCGGAAGGCTGGGGCCTGGAGCGGACCTTTCGCATTATGCCCCACATCCTGGAGGGAGAGGGCCATTTCATGGCTGTCTTAAGAAAAGAAGGAGAGCCGGAAACTGCGGTAAAAGCCGGAAACCGGGACCAGCTGTATCTGGACGGCAGAAAGAGAAAAGAAGTGTTCAGGGATTATGAACCCTTTATCCGGGATACCCTGTCAGAACCGGATACCTTTCTGGAAAGGAAGGAATACGTGCTGTTCGGGGACCAGCTGTATCTGATGCCGGCCGATATGCCGGACATGAAGGGACTTAAGATACTCCGGCCGGGGCTTCATCTGGGCACCCTTAAAAAGAACCGTTTTGAGCCTTCCCATGCCCTGGCCCTGGCGCTCAGGAAAGAGGAGGCGCAGTGTTTCTGGGAACTGTCCCCCTCCGGAGACAGCATAATCCGGTATCTGAAAGGAGAAGCTCTCAGCGAGGACGCAGGAACACCTGAGGGATGCCTGAAAGGCTGGGTGCTGGTATGTACCGGCGGTTTCAGCCTGGGCTGGGCCAAGTATGCGAAGGGCATGCTCAAAAACCATTATCCCAAGGGGCTGCGGTGGAATTAAAAACAGTCAGATGCCGGACGGAAGAAGCTGTTTCATATCTTCAGGCAGTCCGGCCGTGAACTCCATCTCCTTTCCTGTAATGGGATGCTCAAACCTGAGAAGATAGGAGTGGAGCGGCTGACGGTTAATATACCGGTAATCCGGACAGTATAAGAAGTCTCCGGGAAGCGGATGCCCTATAGACCTCATGTGGACCCGTATCTGATGTGTCCTGCCTGTTTCCAGGCTGAGACTCACCAGAGACAGGTCCTTTACTTCATTGTAGAGCAGAGTACGGAAATGGGTGACTGCCCTTTCGCCTGTTTCATGGTCCACCCGGCGCTCGATGGTGGAGCCCTCTGCCCTGGCAATGGGGCTGTCAACCGTGCCTTCCTCAGGTGTATGTCCAAGTACAATGGCCCTGTACTCCCTCCTGATTCTGCGCCCGGCCATTTGTTCCGATAAGATACAGGCGCTTAGCATATGCCTGGCCAGGACCAGCAGACCGGTGGTATCCCTGTCCAACCGGTTAATAACCCGGTAAGTAAAAGCCTCCCCCTTTTCATGGAAATACCAGGAGACGGCGTTGGCCAGGGTATTGTCATAGTGGCCCTGGGAGGGATGGATGGGCACGCCTGCATCCTTATTGATTACCAGTATATCCTCGTCCTCATACACAATGGAAAGAGGAAGCTTTACCGGCACAATGTTCCCGGAAACCTCCTCCTCAGGCAGCGTTACCTCCACTGTCTGCCCGGTCTTAAGCCGGTAACCTGCGTACACCGCAATTCCGTCCACGGCAAGTCCATGTGCGGCCTTAATGCGCACCGTCAGCCGGTGGGAAAATCCCTTTGCCTTTAAAAACTGTCCCAGGACAATCCCGTCCTCTCTTTCTCCAATGGTATAACTTATAACGCTCCGTCTCATGTCCGTCCCTCAAATCTGTTTTCTGCATATAATCCCGTCAACTGCACGGGTAAGGTGTTAGGTCAAATGTTTTTTCTTGCTGGCAGCGTGGTCCACGATGGAGTCCTTACGCAGGAAGCTGGCCCGTTTTACGCTGTCGATTCCATATTTGCTGCGGATGGCATCCACTGCCTTTTCAAAATCCTTTTTCTTCTGAAGTCCGGGGTCGTCAAAAAGGCTCATCTGTGAGAAACCGTCATCGGATATCTTACCGGCCCGCACACCCATGAGCCGCAGCGGCGTCATGTGCCAGGATTCCCTCAGCAGACGGCAGGAATATTCATAAATCACGGAGGTGGAATCCGTTGGTTCGGGTATGACCATCTGGTGCGACTGGTTCCTGAACTCCCAGTCACGCAGCTCCACGCAGACATTGTTGCACAGCACATGGTCCGCCCTCAGCCTGGCGCCTACGGTTTCACAGAGGGAGAGCAGGACCTGACAGGCGCTTTCGTAGTCAGATATATCCCTGGAAAGGGTGATGCTGTTGCCATACGCCTTATTGACAGGTTCCTTTTCAGCCACAGGATCATCATCAATGCCATTGGCGTACTGTCGGATGAGGACAGCATACTTCTCGCCCAGGTGGGACTTAAGCACCTCCAGGTTGCAGCATGCCAGCTGTCCGATGGTATGCAGCCCCAGGTTTTCCATTTTCCTCTGTGCAGCACCTCCCACAAAAAATAACTCCCGTATAGGCAGGGGCCACATCTTATCAGCCACCTCTCGGGGAAACAGGGTATGGCATTTATCCGGTTTCTCAAAGTCAGAGGCCATCTTCGCCAGAAGTTTATTGGTGGAGATTCCTATATTCACAGTAAATCCCAGTTCCTTCCGGATTCGTTCCCGGATTTCATTGGCCACCTCCATGGGACTGCCAAAGAGATGGATAGTGCTGGTCATGTCCAGGAAAATCTCGTCGATACTGAATTTCTCATGGTCCGGCGTATATTCCTCCAAAAGATCCATCATGCGGCGGGAGCATTTAATGTAAAAATCAAACCGGGACGGGACAACCACCAGATCCGGGCACTTACGCAAGGCCTGAACCAGGGGCTCACCTGTGGTGACTCCATACTTCTTGGCTAAAGGAGACTTGGCCAGCACGATTCCGTGGCGGGACTTGGCGTCCCCTCCAACCGCAGAAGCAATCGTTCTCAAATCCAGGGCCTGCGGGTCTTTAGAAAGCCGGTACACACATTCCCAGCTTAAAAATGCTGAATTCACATCAATATGAAAAATAAGACGCTCCCCATGTCCCATCATAAAACACCGGCCTTTCTGTGTTGTTGTTTGTTTACAGATATCATAGCAGAATATGTGTTCGGGGGCAAGAGGGAGATAGAGATGGGGTGGGGAGAGGTACGCGGATGGGGGAGGTATTGGCGTCCGTGGGAGGAAGGGAGGAGGCAGGTGGGGATGCATCTACAGGGGCTTAGTCGGTCTTAGGGGGTGGAAAAAGGCGTTAAGAGTCAGACCGCACAGCTGTCTGAGCGCAGCGAGTTTGGGCGGTCTGACTCTTGCTTTTAGCCGTTTTCCAGCCCCTTAGACCGGACTTGCCCCGAAGCCGTATCCCCAGGTTCCTTCCCCCTTGCTCCCACGGACGCGATTCCACCGCCTCCCGCAGCCTCCCACTCCCAATCCACTCACTCCACAACCCCCGCTCTCCTCTCAAACCCCTTAAACCTTCCCGAAAACATCAATGCCCTGAATATCCAGTCAATGAACATGCCGTACCATACCCCGGAAAGTCCCATGTCGAATATGTATACAAAGAGGTATGCAAACCCGATACGGAATACCCACATGGAGAATACGGACACTGCCATGGTGAATTTGGCGTCCAAGGAGGCCCTCAGGGCATGGGGAATGGTGAAGGCCAGGGGCCATATAACCATGGCTATGCTGTGGATCAGGATCAGCTCACGGGCCATAAGGGCTGCCTGGGGGGACAGATGATAGATTCCCACCAGCGGACCGGACCAGATGACCATGGCTGTGCTGAATACGGCCAGGATTCCATAGACCACCATAATAAGGGATTTGGTGTCGCTCTTGGCTTCCTTCAGACGGCCTGCGCCAACGCATTGGCCCACTATGGTCACCAGTCCTAAGCCGATGGCATTTCCCGGAAGATAGAGCACGGTCACCAGGTTGCTGGCCACGGCAAAGCTGGCTATGGATACTGTGCCCAGGGAGGAGACAAGACTCTGAAGGAATATCTTGCCAAACTGGAACATGCCGTTTTCCAGCCCGTTGGGAATTCCGATGGACAGGATATTCTTTATCATATGGCGGTCCGGAATCAGGAACTTCCAGCTGTTGAGACGAATGGTATTGTTCCGGTTCTGTATAAGGACAAACATCATAAAGGCTGCTGTCACACGGCTTATGAGGGTGGGCCAGGCCACTCCGGCCACACCCATCTTAAGGCCGAACACGCAGATTGCGTTTCCTATAATGTTAATCATATTCATGACAAAGGAAGTCATCATGGATACCTTTGAGTTGCCCATGGAACGGAACAGGGCTGCGCAGGCATTGTAGAGTCCGATAAAGGGATATGACAGGGCTGTGATCCAGAAATAGGTCTGGGCGTTGTCCATTACATCCTGTTCCACTTTTCCAAATATACCTCCCAGCAGGTGGCGTCCCCCTGCAAGAGCTGTCCCGGCAATGATGACTGAGAGAAGCAAGGTAACCAGGACCAGCTGCCCGGCTGCCTTTCTGGCATCCCTGGGCTGCTCCTTGCCCAGGTACTGGGCCGATATGACGGCTCCTCCGGTTGCCAGAGCTCCCATGATTTGTATGATTAAGACGCTGATGGAATCCACCAGGGAAACGCCGGACACCGCGGATTCCCCTACCGCGGCCACCATCACCACATCCACCATTCCCACCAGCACCGCCATGATTTGTTCCACAATAAGGGGCGCCAGAAGCTTTATCATTTGTTTTCTGGAAAACATATCTTACGTTCCTCTTTCTCTCATAGTTCCAGCAAATACCCAGCCATAATACCCGGAGGCGCTTTTTCCTCTCAGGTCTGTGGCTGGGTATCCGTGGGACAGGCCAGGGCCTGCCCTTTATTGTTTTTCTGCATTCATTACCGCACTTCGTAGCTCCCGGAACCCATGGCCTTCATAGAGGTGCTGTAGAACCTCCTTGCGGCCCGAATCAGATAACAGGTATCCTTAATTCCCACTGTCTCGTAGGGGGAATGCATGGACAGCTGGGGCAGTCCGATGTCTACTGTGTTCACAGCCACATGACTGTTGGAAATATTTCCCAGAGTGGAGCCTCCTGCCTTATCGGAACGGTTGGTAAATGCCTGGCAGGGTACTCCCTCTTCCTGGCACACCGCCCTGAACACGGCGGCTGAAAGTCCGTCCGTGGCGTACTTTGTGCTGTATTTGATGACGATTCCCTCATTCATATAGGGACGGTTTACGGGATCTGATTTGTCTCCATGGTTGGGGTGGGCTGCGTGGGCATTGTCAGCGGAAACCATGAAGCTGGAGGCAATGGCCATCAAATACTCCTCCTCGCTCCTTCCCATGGCGCTGTTAATCCGCCTCAGCACATCTTCCAGGAAGGTGGAGTCAGCTCCCTGCTTGGTCAGGCTGCCTATCTCCTCATTGTCAAATACCGCGTGAACACTTACACACTCCGGATGGCCGCCCTCCAGGAATCCCTTCAAGGTGGAAAATGCGCACTGCAGGTCGTCTAAATGGCCGCAGGATAAGAACTCCCCGCCGGCCCCCCAGATACTTCCGGGCACGCGGTTGTAGAGATAGAGATCATGTCCCAGGATGTCCTCTTTTTTTACCCCTGCGCTCTCAGCCACAGTTTCCATAAAGGTTCCCTTTGCGTCCGCGCCGCCGTATAAGGGCAGCATGTCTACCTGGGCATTATACTGATAACCCTCATTGACCTCACGGTTAAAATGGATGGCCAGGTTTGGTATCATAAGCAGGTCCCGGTCCACCTTTACCAGCTTTGTGGCAATGCGGTTTCCCTCCTTCACTGCCAGACGGCCTGCCACGGAAAGGGGACGGTCAAACCAGGGAGCGCACAGCATACCGCCGTATTTCTCCACGTTCAGCTTTACATAGTGATTTTCTGCCTCCATCTCAGGATTTTCCTTGATTTTAAAAGAAGGAGAATCGCTGTGGCTGGCCATAATCTGGAAACTGGAAAATGCTTTTCCCGGCACCTTAAAGGACACGATGGATGAACCGTTCCTGGTCACATAGTAGGATCCGCCCTCTGTGAGCTCCCACTTTTCTCCTTCATGAAGCTGTGTGAAGCCCGCCTCCTCAAGACAGTCCGCAATGGACTGTACCGCGTGGAAGCAGGTGGGGCTTTTTTCAAGAAAACCGATGAGTTCTTTGGCTGTGCTTAAGCAGTCTTCTCTGTCTATATTCATATGATATCTCCTTTGTCTCTTATTTCTCCTCTACTGTACCATAAAGACATCGCCACGGCAATGCGGGAAGCTTAACTTTTTTTCTCCTTTGCTGCCATCCATGGCATAATGAACCCAAGTCCTACCAGCACAAAGGGAGTTACGATATTCAGAGCCAGCTGGAAGGGGTCATCTGAGTAAATGCCTGTCAGGCAAGCGAAGGCCGTGAATGCAAAACACCAGCCGCCCACCAGGATACCTGCTGCTTGCCCCTTCACAAACCTGTCCTCGCCGCAGAACGCATCCCCGGCCCTTTTTAAGGCAATGTATGCCACAAAGACCCACAGATATCGCAGGGGCATGCACACCGAGTTTACCTTGACCAGCCAGCGCACCAGAGCGTCCACATTCCTGATGCCAAAGGCAGGGACCACAATCAGCACACAGACAATGAGCGTCACCAGCCTGTGTCCGTTCACATAGGTGCCATGTTCATTTTTCTCAAACATCCTGCTGGGAATGAAACGGGAATCCGCGCTGTCTAAGAGCATCCTGAGGGGCGCGTCCACGGACAGGACCATAACGGAAAACTGTCCGATCAGATTGGTCAGCGCGTATACAACCACAAAGAAATTCCCCACATGGTAATATTCACCCAGCTTCTGGAACGCGTAGTAGGCTCCGTTGGTCATCAGGTCCTGGGGAATATGATTGGAGTCAAACATCATGCCCAGGGCAATGGTGCCCAGGATGGCGGTCACAGCCACCATGGCTGCCAGGGCCACCATGCCCTTTGCAAAATCCCTGGAAGGATCCTTCATCTTATTTACATAGGGGGAAATCTTCTCACATCCTCCCACCGCAAAAACCAGGATGGAAAGGCTCAGAAAAAAATTGGCATTAAAATCCGGTATAAAGGACGAAGGGGACCAGTCAATGGCTAAGAAGGCACCGTCTGTCAGGGCCGGAGCAGCCACCATCATGGCAATGAACAGCATGGACATAATGAACATGGCAGAGCCTGCCAGCGTGGCAAGCCTCTTTAACACCCCTATACCCCTGCCGGACAGGTACATGGCAAACAGGAAAATGACCAGGCACAGAATCTGCATCACCGTGGTGTTCATGCCGCTGGCCCTCTTGTCCTGGAACAGGGCCCAGCTGGCTGCAATCACAGTGGAATTCGGCTTCTGGGATATATAGGGCATGTGGACCACCCAGTAGGTCCAGCCTGCGTAGTAAGCCATCTTGGGCCCTATGGTCTCATGAATCCAGGAGCTGACCCCGCCTCCGGCATGCTTGAAGGTGGAGCCCAGCTCACCCACCATCAGGGCATAGGGCACAAAATAAATGGCAAATATAAGAATCCAGGATACAATGGCCTTTAATCCGCCGTATTCCGAAAATCCGTTTATCACATTCCCAAATCCCCAGACCGTTGAAAAAGCCATAAAAGCCAGGGTATGCCAGAGAATCTTTTTATCATCTTTCTGCTGCATCACAATGTTTCTCCTTATCTCATTCAGAATGTACTCTCTGTGACATTTCTGTCCATATCGTACATTCTTCCCAAAATGAGGGAAAGATATAAGCACTCAGATAGAATCATGACCTGGTTTCCTTCAGATGCTTTACTGCCTCGGACAGCTTCATGCTGTTGGACCCTTTAAAAAGAATGCAGTCGCACTCCCTAATGTGCTCATCCAGCCACTCTTCTACCTGGGCCAAACGGTCCATTTCAATATAGGGCGTCACTGCGCGGGCTGCATCCATTCCGCTGCCAATGCAGGATGCCAGCTCTCCAAGCAAAAGGACCATGTCCAGGGGATGTTCTCCTATGTAGGCGCCGATTTCCTC
>OGPM01002160.1_pt1 | contig 14430 bp, 12 predicted proteins | sample 1552961 | NCBI WGS metagenome assembly OGPM01 (sample SAMEA2580304, study PRJEB22360) | human gut metagenome | biome: human gut; feature: human-associated habitat; material: faeces | place: Denmark | collected 2008/2010
CAGCTTCTTCTACTACTGTCTCCGGCGGAACATCTTTTCCAAGATCGATCACATCAAAGCTATAGTTTTCAAGCAGAACCTTCACGATATTTTTACCGATATCATGGATATCCCCTTTTACTGTAGCAAGAATGATCTTTCCTTTCTTCTCCTGAACTTCTCCGCTGCTATCCATTTTCTCTTTAAGCACCGCAAATGCTGTCTTGGCCGCTTCAGCACTCATCAGTAGCTGAGGCAAAAAGACTGTTCCCTTCTCAAATCCTTCACCTACCGTATTCAGTGCCGGGATCAGCTCTTCGTTAATGATCTCCAGACCATCTTTCTCCTGAATCATCTCAGATGTAATGCTGTTCGCCTCTTCACGAAGCCCTCTTTCAATTGCACTTTTCAGTGTCATCTTGTGAGCTGAACCTGTTGCGGAAACCGGAGCTGTTCCCGGCTGCTGTGCATATTTATTAATATAATTCTCACAGTTGCTGTCCAGATTCATTAACGCATGGTATGCATACCATGCCTTCATCATATCCTCCGAGTTCGGATTGATAATTCCAACGCTCAGACCATTCTGCATTGCCATCGTATAAAAGATGGAGTTTACAATCGGTCTGCTTGGGAGACCGAAAGAAATATTTGATACACCAAGCACAGTACACACACCAACTTCGTCACGAAGTCTGCGAAGTGTCTCAAGTGTCACCTTTGCTCCTTCCGGTTCTGAACTGATCGTCATTGCCAGGGCATCAATTACAATATCTTTCTTCTCGATACCGTATTTTGCTGCCTCTGCGATAATCTTCTTCGCAATCTGTACACGTCCCTCGGCTGTTGCCGGGATTCCGTCTTCATCAAGTGCCAGGCCGATCACAACACCGCCATACTTCCGGATCAGTGGGAATACTGCATCCATTGACTCCTGCTTTCCACTGACTGAATTGACCATCGCCTTACCATTGTAAATGCGAAGTGCATTCTCCATCGCAACCGTATCAACCGTATCAATCTGAAGCGGAAGATTCGTCACACTCTGAAGTTCCTGAACAACTTTCTTCATCAATGTCGGCTCGTCAATATCCGGAAGTCCTACGTTAACATCCAGAATATGTGCACCGTTATCCTGCTGTGCAATTCCTTCTTTTAAAATATAATCAAGATCATGTTCCTTAAGCGCCTGTTTAAAGCGTTTCTTTCCGGTTGGATTAATACGCTCACCAATAATCTTTGATCCGGTTCCAAGGAACACACTCTGTCCATAAGAAGATACTACAGTATAACTTTTCTTCTCAATCGGCTTCACCGGAATGTCTTTACACTGCTTCACCATCTCTGCAATATGTGCAGGAGTTGTTCCGCAGCATCCCCCGATCACAACTGCCCCAAGATCAACAACATGACGCATAACAGAAGCAAATTCTTCCGGAGAAACATCGTAATAAGTTTCTCCGTCTTTCTGCTTAGGAAGACCTGCATTCGGTTTGACGATCACAGGCACAGAGGAGTACTTCATGATCTGCTCCAGGATCGGCAGCATCTGCTCCGGTCCCATTCCACAGTTGATTCCAAGAGCATCAATCCTTAATCCTTCAAGCATTGCCACAACAGACGGAACATCTGCTCCGGTCAGAAGCTTTCCACGCTCGTCAAAAATCGTCGTAGCGAAAACCGGAAGAGATGTATTCTCTTTCGCCGCAAGTACTGCTGCCTTCAGTTCATAAGTGTCACTCATGGTCTCAATATGGATCAGATCCGCACCGGCTTTCTCTCCGAGGATCATAACTTCTTTGAATGTCTCATATGCTGTCTCGAAGTCCAGATCACCCATCGGTTTTAAAAGCTTTCCTGTCGGTCCGACATCCAGTGCTGTGTAGATTCTTCTTCCACCACTTGCCTCTTCAGCCGCATCCTTCACATGCCTGATCGCAAGACGGATAATTTCTTCCAATGGAAAATCATCGCAATGGAATTTCAATGCATTCGCTCCAAATGTGTTTGCAAGTACAATATCACTTCCTGCTGAAATATATTGTTTGTGAATGTTTTTGATCTCATCCGCATGTGTAACGTTCCACGTCTCCGGTAACTCTCCCGGCTGAAGTCCCTTTGCCTGAAGCAAGGTTCCCATTCCGCCGTCAAAATATAATAACTCTTTTCCCAGGCGTTCTCGTATCATCTTCTTGTATCAATCCTTCCTCTCTTATCTCTTGCTTATCGTCGGTATTCACAATCTTTTTTTGTACAGACCTCACATCCTGAGATTGGACATCTGTCCTTCTGTGTACTGATTCCAATTACTGCTGTTACCGACTTTGTTGGTGTCATCATAAAGCTGTCTGTCAAAGTCAACCCGATTGTCTTTGCACAATTCAACATTCGTACGACTGGTTCCTGATAACAGATATCAAAATCTCCATATCCGGGACTGAATCTCGGTCTTAAATACAAATGTTCTTCTTCAAGCTCTGCCGCAATCTTCTTCTGACACTCATCACAATATTCTTCTAACATTGCTGCTGCACAAGACTGCAAAATAACTGCTCTTGCCATATCTGTCAAAGAAATCCTGCGCATCAGCCGGTCAACTCCGGCGCCAAGTGTTGCTCCAAAAAGAACAACCTGACGGCATCCTTTCAGATTTCTACTCAGGCTCTTACTTCGAATCTCCATCTGTCCAATAACCAGTCTTCCGTCATCTGTATGATTCAGATCAAAAATTTGGCAGATGGACTTAGGCCCTGCTTCCTGTTCCAGGTCTTTGAAAGACTGTTGGATCAGTTCCAAGGTTCGTTCATCTGCCTCATTTTTTCCAAATCCCAGATAACGAACTGCTTCACGTACTCTCTTCTCTGTCTCTATCATCTGGTCATTCACTTTCTTAACACTTGATAATCTCGGAAAGATTATTCATAATCGCAATTGCGATCTCTGGCTTATTCATAGAATAAATATGAATATTATTCACACCGTTCGCAAGAAGGTCAATAATCTGATCTGTCGCATAAGCAATTCCCGCCTGCTTCATCGCCTCCGGAGAACTTCCGAAGCGATCTAATATTGCAAGAAATCTTCTCGGAAATACTGTTCCGGAAAGTTCCTGGCTTCGCTTCATCTGAGCAGCACTGGTAATCGGCATGATTCCCGGCAGAACCGGAACTGTGATCCCTGCTTCTCTGATTCTGTACAGGAAATTATAATGGATATCATTATCAAAGAACATCTGTGTTGTAAGGAAATCAACTCCACTGTCTACCTTCTGTTTCAGATAACGGATATCATCCTCTTTATGTTCCTGCTCCACATGTCCTTCCGGATAACATGCTGCACCAATACAGAAATCCCCATGTTTCTTGATTTCCTGTACCAGTTCATAAGCATAATGGAATCGATCTCCATCAGGGAATGTCATGCCTTCCGGAATATCTCCTCGTAAAGCGAGAATATTCTCGATTCCATGAGCCTTCAGGTTTTCAATCACCTCTCCAACTTCTTCTTTTGTGGATGAAGCACATGTCAGATGTGCAAGACTCATCACTCCAAGATCGTCCTTAATATGGGATGCGATCTTCGCTGTGTTCTTGCTTGTTCCGCCACCGGCTCCATAGGTTACGCTGATATAAGATGGGTTCAGTTTGGCAATCTCATCTGTTGCTGATAATACTTTGTCAAATCCTGCATCTGTCTTCGGCGGAAACACCTCAAAAGAAATGTGGATGCCTTTCTGGTTCAGTTTGTCAATAATTTTCATCGGGTCTGTTACTCCTTGCTCTTGTGTTACTCTTGTATTACTTCTTTGTTACTTCTTATAATTCTTATTCTCCGATCAGACTTCTGTACAGATCTTCATACTGTCTTGCAGAATTCATCCATGAGAAATCCTGAGTCATCGCGCGCTCGATCATCTTGTTCCAGTCACGTTTCTTATCATAATAGATTCTTTCTGCATAACGTACAGTGTTCAACATCTCATGTGCATTATAATTAGAGAAACTGAATCCTGTACCTGTCTTCTCAAACTCATTGTACGGTTCTACAGTATCTTTCAATCCTCCTGTCTCACGAACGATCGGAAGTGTTCCGTATCTCAGACTCATCAGCTGGCTGAGTCCGCATGGCTCGAATAAGGATGGCATAAGGAATGCATCACATCCGGCATAAAGTCTGTGAGAAAGATCATCGGAATAGAAAATATTCGCTGAAACCTTTCCTGCATACTTCCATGCAAAGTGACGGAACATATTCTCATATTTCGGATCTCCTGTTCCAAGTACTGCAATCTGCACTGCATCCTGACACATCTCATCCATCATATAATCGATCAGATCAAATCCTTTCTGGTCTGTCAGACGGGAAACGATTCCGATCAACATTACATGATTGTCTTTATCCAGTCCAAGTTCTTCCTGAAGAGCGGCCTTATTCACCGGTTTGTTTTTCCGGAAATTCTCAACATTAAATGTCTTTGCGATTCTATGATCTGTATCCGGATTCCAGTCATTGTAATCCAGACCATTCACAATACCGCAAAGATCATTTGATCTTGCTGCCATCAGTCCGTCAAGACCTTCTCCATAGAACGGTGTCTTGATCTCTTCTGCATAGCTGTGGCTTACTGTTGTCACCTTATCTGCATAAACAATACCGCCTTTGAGCATATTAGCATCTTTGTATGCCTCAAGCTTATCCGGAACGAAATAATAATCCGGAAGTCCTGTAATTCCCTGTACAGTCTTTGTATCCCATACCCCCTGGAACTTCAGGTTATGTATTGTCATAACTGTCTTGATTCCTCTGTAATATTCTCCAAAGAAGCGGAAATTATCCAGATATACCGGAATCAGACCTGTCTGCCAGTCATGACAGTGAATCAGATCCGGACGGAACCCAATGACCGGAAGAATACTTAAAACTGCCTTACAGAAGAAAGAGAATTTTTCAATATTCCACTTCGGATCTCCATCATATGGAGCAAATCCTGAAAAATAAAATTCATTATCAATGAAATAAAATGTAACTCCATTTAATTCTGTCTTAAAGATTCCGACATAGCGATTCTCTCCTGCAAAATCCATGTAGAAGTTTGTGATATACTCCAAGCGCTCTACCCACTCCTGTTTCATACACATGTACTTAGGTAAAACTACACGGCAGTCATATTTCTCTTTATCAAAATCTTTTGGAAGTGAACCTACAACGTCAGCAAGACCCCCGGTCTTTATAAATGGTACACATTCTGATGAAGCGAACAAAATGTTTTTCATACTTAGATCCTCCACTTTCACTTGCCCTCTTTCGGCAATTACTTATAAAATATTATACCGCATTTTTATCATAATGCAAAGGATTTCTCATTGTATTTTACTTCTTATTTCCCATGCCTGTATTCCAATTGTATTGTATCTGCGATCAAAGCAATAAATTCAGAATTTGTCGGTTTCCCTTTTCCATTGCTTACTGTATACCCAAAAAGTTCATCCAGAGTGTCCAGCTTTCCTCTGCTCCATGCCACTTCAATCGCATGTCGGATCGCACGTTCTACTCTGCTTGATGTTGTCTGATACTTCTTTGCAACGGTTGGATACAGGATCTTTGTGATCGCATTGAGCACATCCATATCATCTACCGCCATCATAATCGCATCTCTCAGATAATGATACCCCTTAATATGAGCCGGTATTCCGATCTCATGCAGCATATTTGTCACTCGTGTCTCCAGACTTTCTCCTCTGTTATCAGATGCCGCCTCAGAGCTTCTTGTTTCCATACCGTGTGACATCCGCCCCGCACTTCGGATTCGTTCTAACAACATCTCATTTTGAAACGGTTTCATCATATAGTAATTTGCACCTTTATTAAAAGCATCTTCTGTAATCTTTTCTTGCCCAACTGCTGTGATTACGATAAAATACGGATGCTTGCTGACGGTTTTGTCATGATTGATCCGATCCATGACCGTCAATCCATCCATTTTCGGCATAATCAGGTCGAGAAGAACAACATCCGGCTGTTTGTCTTTGATGATCTGACACATCTCTTCACCATTTTTCGCCTTTCCGACCAGATTCATGTCTTTTTCCATCCCGATCACACGATCCAAAAGATCCAAAATTTTCTGGTTATCATCAGCAATGGCTATTTTCAAATGTTCCATCTTCTTCTCTCCTTTTTTCTGAGAACGTTTGTCTTGTTACACCACTCGTGTATTATATTCCAGCTTTTTTGTCGGATTCAAGAAAATCTTGCAGTAGTATTTCGACATCCTTTTCGACCCTTTTCACGATTCTTCCTCTTTCAACATATTTTCAATAAAAATACCGTATCCTTTTGTCGAATCCTGTACAAACACATGTGTCACAGCTCCGATCAGTTTTCCATTCTGAATAATGGGACTCCCGCTCATTCCCTGAATAATGCCCCCCGTCTTTTCTAGCAATTCCGTATCTGTCACCTGAATTACCATTCCTTTGTTCACCTGGTCGGATTCTTTGTCAATTTGTGTTATACAGATTGTGTATTCTTTCACCTCACTATCAATGTAGCAGCGAATCCTTGCCTCTCCTGTCTTTATTTCCTCTTTTTTTGCTACCTGTATCGGAACTTCCTCTCCTATCCAGCTTCTGTCTGAATTTAATTCTCCATAAATACCTGCATCCGTATTTTTCTCAATCACTCCAAGCTGATGAAACCGATTATAAACAATAATCCCTTCCATTGTTCCGGGATTCCCTTTGCTTCCCTTTTGCACTTTCTGAATACTGGTTCTATAAAGCGTTCCTCTTTTGATCGTAAGAAGTGTACTTGTATCAATATCATGAATACCATGTCCCAGTGCTGCGAACCTGTTATTTTTTGTCAAAAATGTGATTGTCCCAAGCCCCTGTACATTATCTCTTACCCAGATTCCAAGACGATAATTTCCTTTTGAAATCTGCACAGGAGTCAATTTCTTTTCTAATATCGTATTTTCGCGTCTGACTGTCAGAAGAACCTTCTCTCCATCCAGATGTTCCACCAGATCCATCAACTGTTTTTTCCCCTCAATCCTCTGGTGATTTACTTCTGTAATATAATCACCGGAACTCACTACACCCTGTGCAGGTGTATATTCCTTCCCATCCATCCCCGTCATTTTCTCCGTGTCTAAAACCAGTACACCATCCGTTTCCATATAAATTCCAACCGGCATTCCTCCAAGTAGAACCGTATCGTCTTCCTTTTCCGCAGCCAGACTTTCCACTTCCCGGCCACTGACTTCCGTATTTTCCATAAATCCTGTAATCTGTGCACAGCCACATAACATCAATAAGCAGAACATAAACAACAGACCTGTCCTGCTCATATTCCTTTTCCTGCGTTCTTTCATAATCCACACTCCTCTCTTGCAAATATTAAGAGCAGATGCTGTTTGCATCTGCTCTTAGTATGTGTGGATCTTCTTCTTTTCACACTGGTATTATTTTTCTCTTTTTGCCAGTTCTTTCATTTCTCTGGCACTGTCTATAATTCCATCTGTCACATTTGCTCCCCCAAGAAGCCTTGCAAGCTCTGCAACAGAGTCTTCCTGATCAAGTCTCTCGATCTGTGTTCTCACAGAATTATCTTCTGCCTCTTTATGAATGCAAAAATGAATATCTGCTGCCGCTGCGATCTGTGAAAGATGTGTAATACAAATTACCTGACGGCTCTTTCCAATCAACTGCAGTCTCTCTCCGACACGACCTGCTGTGATTCCTGATATTCCACTATCAATCTCATCAAATATCAAAGTCGGTGTATCTTCTTCATCTGCAAGTACGGTCTTGATTGCAAGCATAATACGGGATAGCTCTCCTCCGGATGCGACATCCCCCAGTGGACGCACAGGTTCTCCCGGATTAACCGACAGATAAAACTCTGCATCATCTTTTCCTTGTGCAGAATAACTTTTTGCTTCTGTCAAACGAATTTCAAAACGTGCATCCAGGAAATTCAGTTCCGACATCTGATGAACAATTTCCTCGGCAAATTTAACTGCGTTTTGTTCACGCACTTCATGCAGTTCCATCGCAGCCTTTTCCATCTGCTTTTCTGCTTTTTTCTGTTTCTCCAAAAGTTCCTGCATAAAAGAATCGTAATCTTCCAGTTCCGATAGTCTCTGTCTTTTTTCCTCACAATATGCAAGGATATCACTGACAGTGTTTCCATATTTTGCCTTTAAATGATTCACTTCATTCAGGCGGGACTCAACTTCTGAAAACTCTTCTTCCGAATATTCAAAACTCTTTGCATATTCTGCCAGATCCCGGTTGAAATCATTCAGCAGACTATCGATCTCCACGATCTGATCATAAAGCTGGCTTCCCTTTTCATCAAAAGATGCTGCTTCCTGAAGGCTTCGGATTGCACGGCTTAAGTAATCACTTGCATTTCCACGTTCGTCCTCTGCAGTATACTGATACGCTTCTGCAACTCCTTCTGTGAGTTTTCTGCTATCTGTCATCTTGCGATACTGTTCTTCTAAAAGTTCATCTTCACCTTCTTTAAGAGCTGCTTCTTCAATCTCATTCACTTCAAATTCAGCAAGAGAAAGTTCTCTTCTTCGGCTCTCTTCATCCAGCGAAGATTGTTCCACCTTCTTACATACTGCCTTCCATTCCTGATAGCAGGAAGCCATTTTTTCTTTTAACGGATCCGTCTGTTCTTTCCCATAAAGATCAAGCAGTGTTAAATGATTCTTTCGATGAAGCAATGTCTGATTATCATGCTGTCCATGAATATCGATCAAAAGACTGGCTACATCTTTAAGGACGCTCATATTCACTGTCTCACCGTTAATCTTACTGACACTTCGACCTTCTAAAAGGCGGCGGCTCAATGTCAGATATCCGTCTTCCGGATAAATGTCCAAGGCCTCCAGCTTCTTTAAAATCTTTTCTTCTTTGATGTGAAAAGTAAGTTCTACCAATCCGCTTTTTGCCCCGTTTCGAAGCATCTGTGCATTGTATTTTCCACCCAGTGCAAGCGTAACAGAGCCAAGAAGGATTGACTTTCCTGCTCCGGTTTCACCGGTCAGAATATTCAATCCTTCCCCAAACTCTACTTCTGTTTCATCAATCAAAGCAAGATTTTTCACATACAGATTCTGTAACATATATCACCTATGCTTTCCTTGAAACCAATTTCCTTATATTCTCCATTACTACAGCTGTATCTTCAACTGTACGAATTGCGCACATGATCGTGTCATCTCCCGCAATACATCCGACCACTTCATTCCATTTCATTGCATCTACTGCAGCAGCAACCGCCATTGCCATTCCGGCAACTGTTTTGATCACAAGGATATTCTGTGCCATATCCATGGAAACAAATCCGTCACGAAGCACACGGATATATTTTTCGTTCATTCCGTCATCTTCCTGTCTATGGACAATATACTTCTGACGCCCACCGTTTACAGACAACTTTGTCAGCTTCAGATCTCTGATATCTCTGGAGACAGTTGCCTGTGTGACCTTGAAGCCGGCATTAGTCAGATATTCTGCCAGTTCCTCCTGCGTCTCTATGTCATACTGACTGATCAATTCAATTATCTTTGCATGTCGGCTCACTTTCATAGTATCAATTTCCTTTCATCTTCTCGCGCATTGTTATCATAAAACTTTCTTCACTTAATTTTACAAGATGCGCTTTGGCATCTGATTTTCTGATCTTCACTCTGTCTCCGCTAACCAATTGTCTCTGTACAGCGCCGTCATAACATAAAGCTACTTTCTCCTGCCTTCCATAACGGCCCTCGCAAATCTCAACTTCAACATCATCCTCTGCTGAAAGCACCACACTGCTCGTGTTAAGTGCATGGGAACAGATTGGAGTGATAACTATCAGACTTGCTGTTGGCTCTACCACCGGCCCACCTGCGGAAAGATTATATCCTGTACTTCCCGTCGGTGTACAGATGATCACACCGTCTGCCTGATATGTATTCAACAATGTCCCATTCACATATACATTAAACTGAACAATACGAAGATTCCCTTCTCTTGTCAGGACGATATCATTTACCGCCAGATCTTTTTCACCGGATGACATTGTCCCCTCCAACATCATACGTTTCTCAACTTTAGGCTCTTCCTCGCAAAGTCTGTCAATCGCAGATTTATAATCTTTCAATTCTACATCTGCCAAATATCCCAACGTTCCGATATTGATTCCAAGAAGCGGAAGTTTATTTCCTTCAAGGTCACGTATTGCACGGATCAGAGTTCCATCCCCACCTAAAACCAGTCCGCAATCAACGTTCTCCGGAATCGTTCCCGGAACAATAAATCCTTCCTCGTCCTTTTGCGCAAGAATAACATATTTGCCTTTTCTCTCAATATAATCTTTTATCTCAATCGTAACAGAATAATCTCTGTCTTTTAATTGATTTGTTATGATATAAAAAGATTCCATACCATCACCTTTTTACTTTGCCAGAGTAGCGAATGCTTCATCCACTACCTGATCCAGTTCCTTTGTCTCAATCTTTGCTTCCTCTTCCGGACATTTCTTCAAATGTACAAGGTATTCGATATTTCCTTCTGGTCCCTTGATTGGAGAGAATGTGATCTCAAGTACAGAAAATCCGATTGATACCGCAAATTCTGTCACTTTCTCGATTACTTCATGATGTGTACTCTTTTCTCGCACAACACCTTTCTTTCCAACCTTCTCACGTCCTGCTTCAAACTGTGGTTTGATCAATGCTACAATCTCTCCATCATCTGTCAGATACGCTCTGATTGCACCAAGCACTTTTGTGAGAGAGATAAACGAAACATCAATCGACGAAAAATCAACAGGTTCTCCAAGATCTTCCGGAGTCACATAACGGATATTCGTCTTCTCCATACATACCACTCTCGGATCCTGACGCAGCTTCCAATCCAGCTGTCCTCTTCCCACATCGATGGCAAATACTTTCTTTGCTCCATTCTGAAGCATACAGTCTGTGAATCCGCCAGTGGAAGATCCAACATCTGTACAGACCTTTCCATCTACTGTCACATAGAATTCTTTCATTGCTTTCTCAAGCTTAAGACCTCCACGGCTCACATAGGGGAGAACATGTCCGCGTACCTCAATATTTACCTCCTCTGGAAATGTTGTTCCGGCCTTATCTTCTCTCTGACCTTCTACAAATACATTTCCTGACATAATAATTGCTTTTGCTTTTTCTCTGGAATCCGCCAGATTTCTCTTTACAAGCAATACATCCAAACGTTCTTTCATGTTACTTTTCTTCCTTTATTCTCTGATCATCTGCAATGACCTTTTTTACAATACTCTCTCTGTCGAGACCAACTTCTTTTCTTAAGACATCTACATTTCCATGTTCAACATAATCATCTGAAATACCGATTGTGCAAACTTTCAATGGGATACCCTCGCGCATCACAAAATCTTCTACCTGCTCACCAAATCCACCTGTAAGCACATTTTCCTCAATTGTCACAAGGATCCTGTGATTTTCTGAAATCTTCCGGATCCTCTCTGTATCCAGAGGTTTCACAAATCTTGCATTGATCAGACTACACTGATACCCTGCTGCCTTAAGATCCTCACGCACCTGTTCTGCAAGGAAAGACATATGTCCGACAAACATTACCGCGATCTCACTCTCTTCATATAGAAGTTCGCTCTTTCCATATTCGATCGGAGCACGGAATTCCTTCAGTCCTTCATATGCTTCTCCTCTTGGATAACGAAGTGCAATCGGATACTGGAAACCTACTGCAAAGCGCACCATATCCGCCATCTCCCAACGGTTCTTTGGTGACAGGATTGAAAGATTCGGGATCAATGATAAAAATGATAAATCAAAGACTCCCTGATGTGTCTCTCCGTCACTTCCAACAAGACCTGCGCGGTCTACTGCGATCACAACCGGCAGATTCTGAAGACAGACATCATGAATCGTCTGGTCAAACGCTCTCTGTAAGAAAGATGAATACACCGCAAAAACAGGCTTCATTCCCCCAGCAGCAAGTCCTGCTGCAAATGTCATCGCATGCTCTTCTGCAATTCCTACATCAAAGAATCTTTCCGGAAATAGCTTTGCGAATCTGGAAAGTCCGGTTCCGTCTGCCATCGCTGCAGTAATAGCTACAACCTTCTTGTCCTTCTTTCCGATATCTGCAAGCACTTTGGAAAAAATATCTGTATAAGAATCCTTTCCCGACCCTCCGATCGTTTCTCCTGTTGTCACATCAAAAGGTCCTGTTCCATGGAATTTTGACGGATTCGTCTCTGCCGGAAGATAACCTTTTCCCTTCTTCGTCACAACATGTACAAGAACTGCATGATTTACCCGTTTTGCTTCATTCAATGTCTTTGTTAATGTCTTCAGATCATGTCCATCTACAGGACCCAGATATGTAATTCCCATATCCTCAAAAAACATTCCCGGAACAAATAATTGTTTGATCCCGCTCTTCGTCTTCTTCACCTGATGGACGATCCGTTCTCCCCTGCCAGGAATCCTCTTGATCGTATCTTCGACCCCTCTCTTCAGGTCTGAGTATACCTGTGTCGTCCGAAGCCCATTCAGGTAATTTGACATACCACCAACATTCTTGGAAATGGACATCGTATTATCATTGAGTACAATGATAAAATTACTTTTCAATCTGGAAGCGTTATTCAATGCTTCATATGCCATACCGCCGGTCATAGAACCATCTCCGATCACAGATACAACGTTATAATGCTCCTGTTGAAGCTCTCTTGCGGCCACATAACCAAGCCCTGCTGAGATTGAAGTTGAACTGTGTCCTGTATCAAACGCATCACATTTGCTTTCTTTTCTCTTAGGGAATCCACTCATTCCTCCGTATTTTCTAAGATCATCAAATCCTTCTTTTCTTCCTGTCAGAAGCTTGTGTGTATAAGACTGATGTCCCACATCCCAGATCAGTTTATCCTCTGGGAAATGAAGTACTTTATGCAATGCCATCGTAAGCTCAACAACTCCGAGATTGGATGCCAGATGTCCTCCGGTCACACTGATCTTTTCGATCAGAAACCGCCGGATCTCATCCGATAATTCTTTCAGCTCTTCCTCTGTCAGTTCTTTTATATCGTTGGCCTTTTGAATCTTTTCAAGTGCCATAAGTTCCTCCTCACCGACAATCTTATTTTTCTCTATATACAAGAGATTTCAAAAGCTGCTCAAGGAAATTATCCCCGGCAGGGAACTTTTTCAGTTCATCGATTGCTTCTTCTGTCATACGTTCCACATCTTTATGAGCCTGTTCGATTCCTTTAAGTGTTACATATGTTGTCTTTTCATTCTTCTCATCACTATGTACCGGCTTGCCCAGCTGCTCTGTCGTGCTTGTCACATCCAGAATATCGTCCTGGATCTGGAATGCCATTCCGATCTTTCCTGCGACTTTCTGCATACTCTTTACATCTTCTTTTGATGCTCCCGCAAGGATTGCTCCAATCATCATAGCAGACTCGATCAGTGCACCTGTCTTCAGTCTGAAAATAAAATCAAGAACTTCCTCATCAATCTGATGTCCGGATTCTTTCACATCTACAACCTGTCCACCGATCATACCATAGATTCCGGCCTTTCTTGCCAGAACTCTCATCGCTTGTCCGATTCTAAGGCTTTCCTCCGGAAATTGCTCAAATGCCTTGCATGCTGTCTCAAATGCATAGTTTAAAAGTGCATCACCCGCAAGGATTCCCATATCCTCTCCATAAACGATATGTGTCGTCTTTCTTCCTCTACGGTACTCATCATTATCCATTGCCGGAAGATCATCATGAACCAGTGAATAGGTATGGATCATCTCCATTGCTGCCATAAACGGATAAATCACTTCTGTCTCTCCACCAAACAGACGGTATGTTTCCATCATCAGCATTGGGCGAAGGCGCTTACCTCCTGCCATCAGACTGTATTCCATTGCTTCCATGATCACACTCTGATATCCGTTTGCTTCCGGAAGATATTCTCTGAGTATCGCTTCAATTTTTTCTACTTTTTCTTTCTGTTCTTCTTTAAAATTCATGACTCTCTCCATTCTCATCCAAGGCAAGAACTTTCTTTTCCACATCGTTAATTGTACGATTACAACACTTCACAAGTTCCATGCCTTCCTGATATAAATTAAAAGAATCTTCAAGAGAAAGCTCCTCTCCTTCCAGTCCGCCAATGACGCAATCCAGTCTCTCAAATAACTCCTCAAGACTTGCAGCCTGTTCTATCTTCTTCGTGTCTTTCATCATTTCCTCCCGGTTACTGTTTATGGGAACTTTGTCCTCTTTCCCCTTCTAGTTTTACAGTGTCTGTAACGTAAGTCTCAATCTGTCCATCCGTTACATAAATCTGCAACAAATCTCCTTCTCTTACCTGATCTGTTTTCTTTATATTCTGTCCTTGTGCATTGCAGACATAAGAATATC
>OGPM01002175.1_pt1 | contig 14381 bp, 17 predicted proteins | sample 1552961 | NCBI WGS metagenome assembly OGPM01 (sample SAMEA2580304, study PRJEB22360) | human gut metagenome | biome: human gut; feature: human-associated habitat; material: faeces | place: Denmark | collected 2008/2010
GCCGTGAGACCGATGAAGATCAGCATGATTCGGTGACGGATAGAATGAAACTGAAAAATTTTTTTATGCTTCATCAGTCTACCTCAAACTTATAGCCCATGCCCCAGATGGTCTTGATGTAATTGCCCTTCTCGCCCATCTTGCTGCGCAGCTTCTTTACATGAGTGTCAATGGTGCGGGCATCACCAAAGTAATCGTAATTCCAGACATTGTTCAGGATTTTTTCTCTGGAAAGAGCAATGCCCTGGTTTTCTACAAAGTAGGTCAGCAGTTCAAACTCCTTGTAGCTTAAATCGATCGGTTTTCCGTCAATCTCGACCTGGTGCGCTGCCTTGTCGATGCGGATACCGCCCACCTCCGTGGTCTCACTGACTGCTACGTTGGAACGGCGCAGAATAGCCTCGACCCGGGCCACCAGAATCTTCGGGCTGAAGGGTTTGGAAATATACTCATCTACGCCAAGCTTAAAGCCCTGGAGCTCGTCCCGCTCTTCCCCGCGGGCTGTCAGCATGATGACCGGAATCTGGGAATACTGGCGCACCGTCTTTAAGACTTCCCAGCCATCCATCTTCGGCATCATCACATCCAGAATGATGAGGGAAATATCTTTCTGCTTAAAGAAAATGTCCACGGCCTGCTCACCGTCTTCCGCCTCGATCACGGGAAATCCCTTGATGGTCAGGAAATCCTTTACCAGCTTGCGCATTCTGGCTTCATCATCCACTACTAATATCTTTAACGATTCCATGGTATGTATCGTCTCCTTTCTGGTTCTCGTTATGTTGTCTTTATTCTTTTCCCCATTTTAACAGAGATTTTTCGGGTTTTCCACATTTTCACAGAGATTTCACACATACGGATGCTCAGAAACCACGGAGCGGAAACTGCTGCTCTTGTGTTCTGTCAGAGACTGACGCGAAAGGACGGAAAAAGGCCGGCACACCGCATCATGCAGCACACCAGCCTTTCTCATTTTTTAATTTCCCATTACGAAGCCAGATGCGCGGTTCTGGCAATGATGGCATCCTGCACAGACTTGTCAAGCTCTGTGAAATACGCCATGTATCCGGCCACCCGCACCAGAATATTCCGGTAATTTTCCGGATTTTTCTGGGCCGCGCGCAGAGTTTTGTCATCCACCACATTGATCTGGATGTGCTGTCCGTCATGCTGGACATATTCCCGGATCACGCTCTCAATAATCTCCAGTCCCTTTTCCCCCGCCACACCGCTGGGATCAAAGCGCAGGTTCATCAGGGTTCCGTCAAATAACTTTGTCTGGCACATATTGGGCGGCAGCAACGCTGTCATGGGTTTTATCTCCAGCACCAGTGCCTGGATGGAGGTTCCCTTCATGCTGCTTTGCGGCTTCCTCTTAACGAAATATTCCTGCGCCTCCCTGCTCCGGATTTCCTCATTCTTTTATATCTTAAAACCCTCAATTCTGCTTCTTGCGTCCAGTATCCCCATGGTTGCACTGGGACAGTATATGCAGGGACCGTCCTATGCCATCTTCACCATCGCTTCTGTCTACTACATGAACCATATGGTAGATATCAAAGATAACGCAAAGGCCCAGGCCCTGCTTGGCATCTGTACAAAAGGACTCAGCGGCATCGTGGCCAATCTTGTAAGCGGCATCATGCTGGACCGGTTTGGCATCAATGGCATGCCGGGATTCTGCATGGCCTGCACCATCTGTGGATTCTGTGTCATTCAGGTCATCACCCTGCAGAAAGAAAAGGGCAGATAAAATGACGTATCTCCGTCTCTGTTACCCCTGTAAAAATTCTTTCGTTTCTTCCTGCTCCGGATGTTCCGGACTTGGCATCAATGATCAGCGTATCCATATCGATCAGTCCTTCTTTTGCCAGCGGATAAGCAGTCAGGATGGAGCATGTTGTATAGCATCCAGGATTAGCGATCAGTCTTGCGCCTTTGATATCTTCTCTGTTCACTTCACACAGTCCGTAAACTGCTTCTTCGATATACTGCGGGCTCTTGTGCTCAATACCGTACCATTTTTCGTAAGTCTTGACATCTTTGATACGGAAATCTGCGCTCAGGTCGATGATCTTAACCTTTGATAAGATTTCTTCATTAACTAATGATGCGCACAGACCCTGTGGAGTTGCTGTGAAAATCACATCTACCTGATCTGCAAGTTGTTCCATATTATCATCTAAACATACCGCATCTACGATCTGAAACATATTGCGGTATACATCTGCATATTTCTTATCGATATAGCTTCTTGAGCCAAACCATTTAATTTCTACGTCTTTATGTCCTGTTAAAATGCGAACCAGTTCTCCTCCGGCGTAACCGGTAGAACCGATGATTCCTGCTTTAATCATGTAAACCATCCTTTCGTAAATGCCGTATTTGTGTATAGATAGGCATAATCATAAATACTATAAACCCATTAATCCCTATTGTAAAGGGGTTCGCGGGAATTGGGGGAATGTTTTTTTGATTGGTGCGTGGACGCTCCTGCGCGAAATATGTTTGCACGCAACCGCGCTCCCGCTCCGCTCAAACGCAGCGGTACTAGGCTCGGCTTTGCTTACGCTCGCCTTGCCAAGTGCCGGCGTTTTCGAGGGGTTGCTTAGCAAAGATATTTCGCGCAGGAGCTGTGCACTGACGAACGGGAACATTCTCCAATTGAGTGGGGCTGATGTTTGTCGACTCATTGTGGTGCGACGGGCGGGAGAGGCGGACAAAATTCTCATCTGCGTGCGCTTTTGCGCATGGCAGATGGGAATTTTGTCCTGTCTCCCTTAGAGAATGAAAAAATTTCATACTATGACACAAGCGATATAATTGTCAAAAGTATTCCATTTGTGCTCACATAAATAAGTAATTTATACTTATTGACACACCGGCAGTGAAAATGAGTAAAATTTAGCTTCTCTCATAAAAAGTAATCATTATACCTATTTTATTTTCCGATTGGTTTAGTATACATGGTTTTATTTTGGAAAGCAAGTGGTTTTTTGATTTTTATGCATATTTTTGTGTATTTTTATGTATAATTATTTATTTTTATGCATTTATGTTTGTTTTTATGCATTGTTATGCATTTTTATTATTATGAAGCACAGTAGGTCTTCATTCTTTTTGTTGACTATTATGGGGAGATATGGTTAGTATTTAGGAAGTACTTGTAAAGGAGTTGTTATTTTATGGAACGGGATCTTACTTCGGGGAATGTTTTTCGGAATGTGATTTATTTTTCGCTACCTTATTTTTTATCTTATTTTTTGCAGACGCTTTATGGGATGGCGGATCTTTTTATTGTTGGGCAGTTTGATGGGGTTGCCAGTACAACAGCGGTTTCGATTGGGAGCCAGGTGATGCATATGTTGACGGTGATGATCGTGGGGCTTGCGATGGGGGCTACGGTTTCAATCGGGCAATCTATTGGAGCGGGTGATAAGAAAAGGGCTTCTGTGTTTGTGGGAAATACGGTGACTTTGTTTATGGGGATTTCTCTGGCGCTGGCGGTTTTGCTTCTGTTTTTTGTAAAGCCAATTGTTTCGGTGATGTCTACGCCTACGGAGGCTGTTTCCGGGACAGTAGCTTATCTGACGATCTGTTTTCTCGGAATTCCTTTTATTACGGCGTATAATGTGATCAGTTCGATTTTCCGCGGACTGGGGGATTCTAAAAGTCCGATGTATTTCATCGCAGTTGCATGTGCGGTGAATATTATACTGGATTATCTGTTTATCGGATTTTTCCATCTGGGAGCTTCCGGTGCTGCGCTTGGCACAACACTTTCCCAAGCGTGCAGTGTTCTGTTTGCACTGATTGCCATTAAACGTAAGCAGACCGGACTTTCTCTTTCCGGAGACTGTTTCCGCCCACAGAAAAAACCGCTTGGCAAAATTCTGAATATTGGGATTCCGGTAGCGCTTCAGGACGGATTTATTCAGATTGCTTTCATTGTTATTACGATCATTGCCAACCGGCGCGGACTGAACGCAGCCGCTGCTGTCGGCATTGTGGAAAAAATCATCAGCTTTCTGTTTCTGGTTCCGTCTTCCATGCTTTCGACTGTTTCTGCACTCGCAGCTCAGAATATCGGTGCCGGAAAGTATGACCGTGCAAAGCAGACGCTTCGCTATGCCATGATGATCGCCATTGGATTTGGTCTGGTCGTCTCTATATTGATCCAGTTTATCGCAGCTCCGGTTGTCGGACTTTTCACTGCAGACGCAGCCGTTATTCTTCTCGGCGCGCAGTACATTCGCGGATATATCTGGGATTGTATTTTTGCCGGCGTTCATTTCAGTTTCAGCGGATACTTCTGTGCATGCGGAAAATCTGGAATTTCATTTTTACATAACCTGATCGCTATTTTGTGCGTGCGTATTCCGGGTGTTTATCTGACTTCAAAAATTTTCCCGCATACACTGTTTCCGATGGGACTCGCAACCGCTACCGGCTCCTTATTGTCTGTGATCATCTGCATCATTGCTTACCGATGGTTATGTGAAAAATCCGGAAAATAGAATACATGATCGGACTCTTACGGATTTCTCCAGATCATCAAAAATGGTGACTCACTACGAGCCACCATTTTTGATGATCACTTATCTGATATGCGCTTCCTCATGTGCAAGCAGCCATTTTTTCTTTTCAATCCCACCGGCATATCCGGTCAGACTTCCGTCACTTCCAATGACACGGTGACAGGGAATGATCACAGAGATCGGATTATGTCCGACCGCACCTCCGACTGCCTGCGGCGAGATACTTTTCACGCCTCTTTTTACAGCAATGATCTTTGCGATCTTTCCATAAGTGATGGTGCATCCATATGGGATTTTTGCGATAATCTTCCATACTTCTTTTCGGAAATCACTTCCTGCAGGTGCAAGAGGAAGTTCTTCCGGATCCGGATCCTGCCCTGCAAAATACCGATCCAGCCAATACTCTGCCTGATCCAGTACCGGCAAGTCTTTCTTCTCCTCAAAATCTTCTATAATCTTGTCCATATAGTATTTCTGTCCTTCAAACCATGCACCGACAAGTACATCCTCCCGTGCTCCAAGCGTAATTTTCCCGATCGGCGAATCATAGTAGCTTACATACAGCATTTTTCATTCTTCCCCTTTTTCATCCGTCCTGATACCCATGTTTTTGAGGATTGCGAGAGTGCAAAGCACGTAGCAATCTGGTATCAAAGGGGTCAAAATACCTTTGGACCCCAACATCTTAAAAATAAAAACAAAATTCCTTAACTTTTGTACCATTCAAATTATAAAATGGAGATTTTTTCCTGTCAATCTTCTTATCCGCGAATTTGTCCATTTCCAAAGATCACATACTTTTTCGTGGTAAGGGCTTCCTGCCCCATCGGTCCGCGGGCATGAAGCTTCTGGGTACTGATTCCGATTTCCGCCCCGAATCCAAATTCGTTTCCGTCAGTAAATCTGGTTGACGCATTGACATACACTGCCGCCGCATCTACCCTCTCCTGAAAATACAGTGCATTTGCATAATCCTTCGTGATAATCGTCTCGGAATGCCCGGTGTTCCATTTGTTGATGTGCCGGACGGCATCACAGATAGCTGGAACAATTTTTACAGAAATAATCGCATCCAGATATTCCTGTCCCCAGTCGCTTTCCTTTGCCCAAGCGATTCGCTCATCAATCTGCCTTGCCGCTTCGTCTCCCCGGATCTCTACCCCTTTTGCCGAAAGCCGGTCACAGATCACCAGAAGCGCCTCCTCTGCAATTTTCTCATGAATCACTAAGGATTCACATGCATTGCATACACCAAGCCTCTGCGTCTTTGCATTCTCGATAATCTCCGCTGCCATCTGGACATCAGCAAATTCATCCACATAAATATGGCAGTTCCCCGTCCCAGTCTCAATCACCGGAACCGTACTGTTCTCCACCACAGATGCAATCAGTGAAGCACCTCCTCTTGGGATCAGTACATCCAGATAGTCCTTCATCCGCATCATTTCCATAGCCGACTCCCGGCTGGTATCTTCAACCAGAATCAGCGCATCCGGTTCCATTCCCTTTTTCGCAAGTGCCCCACGGATTACCTCTGCTATAGCCCTGCAGGAATTTGCTGCTGCACTTCCTCCTTTTAAAACGGCGACATTTCCGGTCTTAAAGCAGAGTCCAAAGGCATCTGCAGTCACATTCGGACGGGCTTCATAAATGATTCCGACAACACCAAGCGGAACTCGTTTTTCTCCGATCTGCAGTCCGTTTGGCCTTGTTTTCATGGAAATGATCTCTCCCAAAATATCCGGAAGTGCTGCAATCTCCCTAAGTCCTTCTGCCATTTTCCGGATTCTGTTTTCATTTAGAAGAAGCCGGTCGATCAGTGGCTCTGTCATCTTATTTTTTCTTGCAAGCCTAATATCCTTTTGGTTTTCTTCTATTATATATGCCTGTTGTGCCACCAGCGCATCTGCCGCCAAGATGAGCCCTTCCTGTCTTTGAATTACATTTAAAAATGCGACCGTTTCTTTTGCACTGACTGCACGCTTTCCAAGCTTTTCCATATAGATTTTTTTCTCTGTTCTCTGTTCCATCTCATTCGCCTCTACTTTCCCACAGCCATCCGATACTGTATATTTCTTTTCAGTCTCCGCTCCATCCTGTACGCATCTCTTTCCGGTCCAAGCTCATTTTCCCCGTCATAGCGGTGATTCTTTGCAAGAAACAGCGTACCGACTTTCTTTCCTGCCATAATATCATTAATTGCATAAATATTATCGCCATTTGCGATCACCATATCTGCTCCCGCTTCTGTTGCAATCTTGGCTGCCTCGATCTTTGTCGCCATGCCACCGGTTCCGACTGCGCTTCCGGCTCCTTTTCCCATTTTCTCCAGTTCTTCATCAATCCGGTTCACGGTATGCACAAATCTTGCTGCCGGATTGGTTCTTGGATCATCCGTATAAAGTCCCTCGATATCTGACATCATGATCAAAAGATCCGCCTCCACCAACGCCGCCACATCTGCAGACATAGTATCATTATCGCCAAAATTTCCATAGCTGTCCTCATCTACGGAAATAGCATCATTTGCATTGACGATTGGAACCACATTCATTGCCAGAAGTTCTTCAAATGTTTCTCTCGCATGGATACGGCATGTCTTGCTGTAGACAGATTCTTTCGTCAGCAGCACTTGTGCGGTGAGCTGACTGTATTCCGCAAAAAATTTCTCATAGATCATCATCAGGCGCCCCTGCCCTACTGCTGCACATGCCTGTTTGACAGAACCAGCCGGCTTCTCACTGATTCCAAGGACATTTTTTCCGATACCGACTGCACCGGAAGATACTACGATTATTTCTTTTCCGCGGTTTCTGAGATTGATCAGTACACGGACAAATTTCTCCAGTTTTTCCAGATTGATGTTACCAGTTTTTGCATAGGTGACAGTGGAGGTTCCCACTTTGATGACGATTCGTTTCTTTTCCTTTAAGATGGCTCTTAATTCCATTTCGTTTTTCCTCTTTTCAATTCATATTCTTAGTATGTATAAATAAAAGAAGCAGAAAAAGAGTATGCGGCGATACCTTTTTCTGCTTCTTTTTTCACTATCGAATCATAATACTTCAATGACTGAACAAAACCTATCACTTTTTCATTCCATCCGAAATGAACATTTTGAGCTGTATATATTGGATACACGCATTCCCTGATCTGCAATATTGAATTTTCTGTTCTGTGCCCTTGACGGACACGGTCGATGCGGGAATGTAGGAATGAAAAATACACTGCCTTCTGCCGGCAATGTCAGAACGAAATCAAATATGTTATTCTTATTCATTTTATGCATATCACTCATCTCGCCGGTTCCTTTCTTCCTTTAGCGTGTTACCTTGTTACTTTTTGTTATATTTTACGGATTTTTGTGCAAATGTCAAGTATTTTCCTGATTTATCTTTATATTTTCTGTTTAATCTTCTTCTATCCTTCTTTTTTCTTATTACTCTCTTTCTTTTTTTATACATAATTATGCATATTTTATGTATATTTTTACTTTTATTTGCATAAAAATAACATTTTTAAAAGTTTTTTCATTTTATTATTGCATAAATATAAAAAATGGTGTATAGTGGGTTGTGAATTGAAGACGAAAGAAAATTTTTAGGAGGTTTATATACAATGAAAGAAAAAGTAGTTCTTGCATATTCTGGTGGTCTTGATACTACCACACTGATCCCTTGGTTAAAGGAGACATTTGATTATGAAGTAATCTGCTGCTGTATCGACTGCGGACAGGGCGAAGAACTGGATGGTCTTGATGAAAGAGCAAAACTCGCAGGTGCTTCTAAATTATACATCGAAGATATCACTGATGATTTCTGTGACAACTATATTATGCCATGTGTACAGGCAAATGCTGTTTACGAAAATGCATACCTTCTCGGAACTTCTATGGCTCGTCCGGCAATCTCCAAGAGACTTGTTGAAGTAGCAAGAAAAGAAGGTGCTACTGCTATCTGCCACGGTGCTACCGGAAAAGGAAATGACCAGATCCGTTTCGAGCTTGGTATCAAAGCTCTTGCTCCGGACATCAAGATCATCGCTCCATGGCGTATGACAGATGTATGGACAATGCAGTCCCGTGAAGACGAGATCGATTACTGTAAAGCTCATGGAATTGATCTTCCATTTGACGCAAAGCACAGCTACAGCCGTGACCGTAACCTGTGGCACATCAGCCATGAAGGACTTGAACTTGAGAATCCGGCAAATGAACCAAACTACGATGATCTTCTCGTACTGAGCACAACACCAGAGAAAGCACCAGACAAAGATGAATACGTTACAATGACATTTGAAGCAGGTGTTCCAAAGAGCGTAAACGGAAAAGAGATGAAAGTTTCTGAAATCATCACAGAGCTGAACCGTCTCGGAGGAAAACATGGAATCGGAATCGTTGATATCGTTGAGAACCGTGTTGTTGGAATGAAATCACGTGGTGTTTACGAGACTCCTGGTGGAACAATCCTTATGGAAGCACATGACCAGCTTGAAGAGCTCGTTCTCGACCGTGCTACATATGAAGTTAAGAAAGATCTTGGAAATAAATTTGCTCAGATCGTATACGAAGGAAAATGGTATACACCACTTCGTGAAGCAATCCAGGCATTTGTTGATGTTACACAGCAGTATGTAACAGGAGAAGTTAAGTTCCGTCTCTATAAAGGAAATATCATCCGTGCCGGAGAGACATCTCCATACTCACTGTACAGCGAATCCCTTGCAAGCTTCACAACAGGAGATCTGTATGATCACCATGACGCTGACGGATTCATCAACCTGTTCGGACTTCCTCTGAAAGTTCGTGCTATGAAAATGCAGGAAGTAGAATCACAGAAGAAGTAAGAGGAATTTGTTGAACTTGGATTCAAGCAATTAATATGAAACATAAGAGCCAGAACAGTTACCGTGTGTGGTGCCTGTTCTGGCTCTTACTTTAATTATCTCTCACCCCAAAGTTCGTCGGCTTTTGTTTTCCACTCTTTGGCGTAATGTTCGCATTTTCCGCAAAGGTGTTCTACAGTTTCCGGGGACTGAAGGTCTGTTGATTTTGCGCCGGTTTCGTGTACCATCTGCTGCAGTTTTTCCGGATTTTCAAGCATTGGGCACGGGCGCAGATGATTGTTGTTAAATGGCTGATTGTTATGGTAAGCCATAAACAGTGGCTGGCGTAATGCATCAAGAACACTTACTTCTTTAATATTTGCGCTTGAATAATGAACAAATACACATGGTTCTGCATCTCCATTTGCATTAATATGGAAGTAATTTCTTCCACCGGCAATACATCCTCCTACAAACTCTCCATCATTCTGGAAATCGAATGCAAAGAGCTGTTTTCCACCTGTCAATCCACGGATCTCACGGATGCGGTGATACATGTATTCTCTCTGCTCTTTTGTTGGAAGCAGATCCAGTGCTGCATCATTTCCAACCGGCATGTAGTGGAAATACCATGCATAACGACATCCTTTTTCAATGATCATATCAAGGAATTTGTCGGATGTTACTGTATCAATATTAGCGCGTGTATAGCAGATTGATGTTCCAAAGATCAATCCGTATGTTTTCAAAAGATCCATTGCATGCATAACCTTCTGATAAACGCCTTTTCCACGGCGGCCGTCGTTAACTTCCTCATATCCTTCCAAACTGATGGACAAGGACAGATTGCCTACACGCTGCATCTCCTGGCAGAACTCTTCATCTACAAGTGTTCCGTTTGTAAATGCGTGGAATACGCAGTCGTTGTGTTTCTCGCACAAACGGATGACATCTTTCTTTCTCACGAGAGGCTCTCCGCCTGTCAGCATATAAAGATAAATTCCAAGTTCTTTTCCCTGTGTGATCACACGATCCATATCTTCAAAGGAAAGGTTCAGAAGGTGTCCGTACTCTGCGGCCCAGCATCCGGTACATTTCAGATTACATGCGCTGGTTGGATCCATCAGGATCAGCCATGGAATATTACACTGATATTTTTCACGTGACTCATGCATTAACTTTGTTCCGTAAAGCATTGCATCAAATCCAAGATTCAATGCTGTTGTCTTAAGGACATGCGGATCCACTTCATCAAAAAGTCTGTTCAAATACTGAACCCATTTATTGTCCGGATCCTGAATCATCTTTCTTGCAGCTTCATAAGACCCTGGCTGGAAACGATCTTTTGCAAAATTTTCTGTAAGATCTACAAGCTTAAGAAGTGCTTTCGTTCTATCATCTGTCTTGTTCATATATTTAAGTACTTTATCTGCTGCCAAACTAAATGCTGCTCTTTCTGCCTGAAATTTTAATCCTGCCATTTTTTTCACCTTTTCCTTACTTTTCAAGGAACCTTTCTTAAGTATAAACTATTATCTCATAATCTAGCATTTTCCTTTTTTTCATGTAAGATTCAGTTTTTTCCAAATGTGCTGTAGTTTGAACATTTTCTTTTTGTTGTTCTTTTTTGGCTACAAATTGTGTGAAATGTATCCGAAATATCAAGAAATTTCAACACTATGTTCTTGAAAAGTCATGTTAAAGAATTGTCAATCTTAGAAACTTTTTTAATCACATTCTCTTTTTTATGGTATAATATTTCCATTGTAGAAAGGATTTGAACAAATGACAGAAGTGAAAAAAGAACTGACAAAAAATTTGCTGGCACTCTCTTTCAAAGAACTTATTATGAAGATGCCTTTTGAAAAGATTACAGTTAAGATGATCACCGACGGAGCTGATGTGATCCGTCCAACTTTTTATAAACATTTTCAGGACAAATACGAAATCATCGAATATATCCTCAAAAAAGAAATCAAAGATAAAATCCGGGTACTGATTGAAAATGACATGGAAGACGATCTTCTCCGTCTTCTTTTCACCTGTCTTTCTAAAGACAAAGAATTTTATAAGAGACTTTATTTGATCGAAGGTCCTAACTCCTTCGATCATCTGATGTTCCAATTTATTTATGATACATTGCTTACATTATTAAACAAATATCCATTGAAATCACCTGCGAAGCTCCAGATACTCAGTCGCGAGACAATTGCGCGATTTTATACCTTTGGGCTCGCAGATTCTGTAAAATATGCGATCATACATGATATCACATATACCCCGGAAGAGATTGCAGCTGCTTATGATTATCTGATTCATAACTCCGCATTTGATCTTATGGAACATCCAAGGATCTGATGATACATAGAGGACTTAGGAACAATTTTTAGACATATTACCGCAATCTTCCATTTACCCCTAATTTCACCATAAGAGCTTCTTGAAGAATCTGAGAGAAGTTAAGATTCTCTCGAACAGCCGCTTCATTTAACCATTCTGGAATACTGAGCGTCTTTTTTACAGCCTTTGATCTGTGCTTTCTCCGATACTCTGCCATATCAAATTCTATAATTACCAGAATCCCATCTTCAGGATCCACCGTTTCAAATTCTGATGCTTTTGGGATATCAGTTCCTTCATCTTCTATACTGGACAATGACAAACCTAATGCATCTATCGCCATTTCATATGCTTCATCCATGCTATCGCCCTGTGTCATGCATTCAGGAAAATCGGGAAAGCTAACCCAGAAACCGCCTTCTTCTGCTTTATGAAAAACAGCTGGATAAAATAATCTATTCTTCATCAAATAACCTCTCTTTCAAGCGACAGGACTATCTAAGCCCTGCCTGTTTAAGTATTGCCTGCTCCAATCCTTTTTTCAAGTCCTTGGAGTGATAAGGAACAATTACTGTCTTATCAGTTTTCAGATTCTTCATTTTTACATGCGAACCATTCTGACTGATTACTTCAAATCCATTTTCTTTCAGGAGTTTTAGCATCTCCTTCGAGCTCATTGGCATCTTTTGTGTCTCCTTTCCTTATCATATTTATATATTACTACGTAAAAATACGTGCGTCAACGTATTTTTACGTATCAAAATTATATTAAGAACTATGAAATCATAAAATCCAACAACAAAAAATAACGCAGACAATATCTCTATCATCTGCGCCATTTCTCATTATTTTGAATTATTTCATTACAATATTGATAATCTTCTTCGGAACATAGATCTCCTTGATCACATTTCCTGTCAGCTTATCAGCAATTGCCTCTTTACCTGCTGCGATTGCATCATCTTTGGAGATATCTGCCGGGATCTCGATTACAGCCTTTGTCTTACCGTTGATCTGAACCGGAATCTTGATCTCATCATCTTTCATCTCGTTCTCATCATATTTTGGCCATCCTGCATTGAAGATTGTCTCTTCATGTCCAAGCTGCTCCCACATCTCTTCTGCAAAGTGCGGTGCAAATGGAGAAAGAAGTACTGCGATTGTCTCGAGTGTCTCTTTGTCGATTCCGCCCTCTTTCTTTGCAATTTCCATGAACTTGTTATTGTACTCCATGAATCCGGAGATAACTGTATTCAGGCTGAAGCTTTCAAGTCTTGTTGTGATGTCATAAACCATTCTGTGACGAAGTTTAATCATCTCTTTTGTAGGCTGAACATCCTTCTCCTTGCTTTCCATAAGGATATTCCAAAGACGTTTCAGGAAACGGTTTACGCCGTCAATTCCACGGTCATCCCACTCTGCATCCAGCTCCGGTGGTCCTACGAAGAGTTCATACATTCTCAGAGAGTCACATCCGTAATCACGTACGAGGTCATCCGGTGATACAACATTTCCTTTGGACTTACTCATCTTAATTCCGTTTTTACCTGTGATCATACCCTGATTGAACAGTTTGTGGAATGGCTCATCAAAGTCGATTGCCCCGATATCGCACAGGAATTTTGTATAGAATCTGGAGTACAGAAGGTGAAGTACAGCATGTTCTACACCACCGATATACATATCTACCGGAAGCATCTCGTCTGCTTTTTCTCTGGAAACAAGTGCTTCTGAATTGTGGTTATCTACATAACGCAGGAAATACCAGGAGGATCCTGCCCACTGTGGCATTGTGTTAGTCTCTCTCTTGGAATCACTTCCACAAACCGGACACTTGCAGTTTACCCACTCATCGATTGCAGCAAGTGGTGACTCACCTGTTCCTGTTGGCTCGTAGGAATCTACCTCTGGCAGACGAAGTGGAAGTTCTTCTTCCGGTACCGGAACATTTCCACACTTCGGACAGTGAATGATCGGGATTGGCTCTCCCCAGTAACGCTGACGGGAGAATACCCAGTCACGCAGCTTGTAGTTTACTGTTGCGCGTCCGATTCCCATCTCTTCGATCATATGTGGAGCTTCTTTCTTAAGCACAGAAGACTCCATACCGTTCCACTCACCGGAGTTGATCATTGTTCCGACTGCATCTGTATATGCCTCAGTCATATTCTCGATCTCTTCTCCGTCTTTTGCGATAACCTGAATGATCGGAATATTGAATTTTGTTGCGAACTCGAAGTCACGGTCGTCATGTGCAGGTACACACATGATTGCTCCTGTACCGTAGTCAGCCAGTACATAATCAGACAGCCAGATCGGTGTCTTTGCTCCATTCAGTGGGTTGATCGCATAGCTTCCTGTGAAAACTCCTGTCTTCTCTTTGTCCTGCATACGGTCAACATTGGACTTCATAGATGCATCATAAATATATTTCTCTACTGCATCTCTTGTCTCATCTGTTGCGAGAGATGCTGCCAGTTCGTGCTCAGGAGCAAGTACCATAAATGTAGCTCCGTGGAGTGTATCCGGTCTTGTTGTATAAACAGTGATCTTCTCATCTCTTCCTTCTACCGGGAAGTCAACTTCTGCACCGTAAGATTTTCCGATCCAGTCAGCCTGCATCTTCTTAACTTTCTCTGGCCAGTCAAGTTTATCAAGGTCATTCAACAGACGATCTGC
>OGPM01002177.1_pt1 | contig 14371 bp, 13 predicted proteins | sample 1552961 | NCBI WGS metagenome assembly OGPM01 (sample SAMEA2580304, study PRJEB22360) | human gut metagenome | biome: human gut; feature: human-associated habitat; material: faeces | place: Denmark | collected 2008/2010
ATGGAAGAAAGGGGGCGAATATCCATGCAAAATCAAATTCATTTATCGGAACTCGCAGGCGTTGATATAACGACAGTCAACAAAGAGGACTTAGTTGATGTGTCCGGGCTGGCCTTCGATAACACGGTTCCGAGAGAACAGCGGGCGGCGCAGGTGCTCCGCAAGGTAAAAAATCCGTACTGCTTTCGAGTGGGCGACATGGGCGTGAAACTGGAATTTCTGGATAACGCCCCGCCCCTCCAAGATTGTTTTTCTGACTTCCTTCAACGTAAAAAAAGCGGCCTGTAACAAAGGTTCAGGCCGCTTGTGTCGGCCTACGGACAAGGTTTGCAAAGGCTCGACAACATTGTTCACGCCACCTATAAATGGTATAATATAGGTGTAAAGTGATAAGGGAAGGAGGTTCACATGGCGCGAAAGAGCCGTGTTATCACTGAAATTCAAAAGCAGGAAAGCACAAAAGCATTTGAATGGAAAATCGGTATTTATATCAGACTTTCCAAAGAAGATTTAAGAAATAACGACGAATCCGAAAGTGTAACCAACCAGAGAAAAATAAATCTGGAATTTGTAGAGGAAAAGTTCTGCAACGAAAAGTATATCATTTATGATATTTATATTGATGATGGCCGTTCTGGGACAACAGAAGATACCCGTCCCGATTTTCAAAGGTTATCAAAAGATATTCGTGAGGGTAATGTAAACTGTGTTGTTTGTAAAACTCTTGCCCGGGCCTTTCGCAATTATGCCGACCAAGGGAAGTTTTTGGAGCAGTATCTTCCTACATACAGTTGCCGTTTTATCGCATTTGGCAACCCTTATGTTGATACTTTCGCCAATCCAGACTGTATGCAGAACATGGAAATACCTATAAACGGCCTGATGAATGACCGTTATGCGGCAAGAACATCCGAAGATGTGCGAAGAACCTTTCGGACAAAACGCAACAAGGGGGAGTTTATCGGTGCATTTGCTCCATACGGATATTTGAAAAATCCTGAAAATAAAAGTGCATTTATTATTGACGAAGAAGCCTCGGAAGTTGTAAAGGAGATATTTGAAAAATATCTGGACGGTATGAGTAAACTTTCCATTGTACGATACTTAAATGACCATGGTATTCCCTGCCCAACTATATACAAGCAAAAACGGTTGGGGCTGAAATACCAAAATCCCCATAGTGATCCAGCAAAAAATCCCCTTTGGAGTGAAAAGACAGTAGGAGCGATACTTAAAAATCAAATGTATTGCGGGGATATGGTACAAGGGCGTTCTCGTATTAAGAGCTACAAAGTTCATATACAAGAGCAGGTTCCAGAGGAAGAATGGACGATTGTGAAGGAAAAACATCAACCAATTATTGACTGGGAAACTTTTGATAAAATTCAACGGTTATTGCAGAAAGACACTCGTACTTCTCCCCAAAATGACACCTTATATCTGTTCAGCGGTTTCTTACGATGTGCAGATTGTCAAAAAGCTATGATAAGAAGTGAGGTAAAAGGGAACGTATATTATTATTGCTCTACCTATAAAAGACGTTCTAAAAAGGCCTGTACGAAACATTCCATTAAGCATGAACGTTTAGAAGCGGCTGTCCTGTTTGCAATTCAGCAATATGTATATCTGGCAATCGACTACACAAAGACCATAGAGCAAATTAACAGAGCCCCTATTATGAAAAGCCAGGATAAGAAGTTATCAGAGGCCATCTCCCAAAAGGAACGGGAACTTGCCAAAGTAGTTCGATACAAACAGGCCATTTATCAAGACTGGAAAGATAATGAGATTAGTCAATCCGATTATCGCCGTATGCGGGAAGATTATGAGGAACAGGAAAAAGAAATAAATGCTGTAATTAAAAAATTACAAGACGAGAGGGCCGAACAGGAAAACGGCGTAGACATTGAAAATCCGTTTCTGGTAGCGTTCCGCAAGTATGAGAATATCACCACTCTAACCAGGGAAATTTTGATTGAACTGGTTGACAATATCATTGTTCATGAGGGCGGTAACATTAGCATTATCCTTCGGTTTGCTGATGAACTCCGCCGGGTGCAGGATTTTATTGAAGTCAACACCCATTCAGAAGCGGTTTGAAATGACCGCATTTTAATTGATAGTTGGTTTTCTTATTATCCTCGGCTCCACGCATAGAATATCATCATAAAATATCATGGGTATTGAAAATCCTTTGACATTTGCGCAGGGCCTACGTTATAATGGACAGGTTAAAGAGCAGTGCTAGGAGCGGGGAGTGTTATGGATAAGGAAAAAAAACGAAGTCTTTCAGAGGTGGCAGCAGATTATGTAAGGGAACAGATTCTTCAGGGAAAGCTGGCCCAGAGAGAAAAGCTTGTTGAAAATGATATAGCGGTAAAGCTGGGAATGAGCCGGGGGCCGGTGCGGGATGCGCTGAAGCAGCTGATGTACGAGGGATTTCTGGATTATGAGACCAATAAAGGGTATTCTGTCTCCATGCTTTCGCCCAAGGACGCCTATGAGATATTCTTTCTGCGCGGCAACCTGGAGAACCTGGCCCTGGAGCGGTGCGGGGGACGTCTACTGAGCGACAGTATTTTTCTCATGGAGGATGCGGTGCTGGCCATGAAGGAGGCTGTGGCAGAGGACGACATGGGGAAAATCATCCAGTATGATGAGATATTCCACAGACAGATTTTATTATCAGGCCAGATGGAGCGTCTGACCAGTCTTTGGGAGACATTAAGCCCTTTAAACGGAGCCATGTTCTATACCATCAAGCAAATTAACGGGTATGTGTCTGAAAAACAGGTGGATTTGGACCAGGAAGACATTGCTGCCCAGGCAGGACGGCGGGGAAACAACTATCTGGAGCATAAATGGCTTTTGGAAATCCTGCAGCGGGGGAACCTGGAACAGTCCAGGAGCGCAATCAATACCCACTACATAGCCAACGGTGAGAGAATTTACCGGATTGGAATGAAGATGAAGAACCAGGAACTGTTTTATCATGTGTAATTGCGGATGCAGGGACAAAAAATAAATGCGGACATGGAAAAGCGGAAATGCAGGACGTGAAGACGATTGTATCACGTTCCCGTATTTCCGCTTTTTAAATATATATGTATGTTCCGTTCATACTATCCGTCCAAACAATCCGTTCATATGCTTCCGTTAGGTTTAAGCCTTACGCTTCAGGCATGCCATCTATCTGTCTGCATATATATTCCATATCCTCAGTCCCATATCTCTGGTCGCAGGTAAAGGACAGGACATGGCTGTAAATGTAGTCCGCGTCGCCATGGCCCTCGGTGTCCACCATGGGGCCCTGGGGCCAATAGGTGGTGGTCTTGACGCCTTGTCCGGCCAGATAGGACTGGACCATGTCCCTGTCCTTTGCATACACGGTAAAGTGGCTGGGAACAGCGCCCTCTTTAAGAACTGGGAATATTACGGTAATCTGGGGATGTTCCGGCATATGATCCAGAAGATACTGGTAATTGGCACGGCGTCTTTGTTTCAGCTGCTCAAAGTCATAGTGACGGATGATGTACTCTGAATCCCGGTCGCTTCCATAGGAATCAAAGATGCGGCGCAGCATCATCTCGGCGTCCCAGAAGGTATCATTGAACTTCTGCATGGCCTGGGGGTCGGTAGCCCCTGCCTGAAGAAGCTGCTGTTTGCCTCTCATGGACATACTGCGCATGGAAAGGTGGGTTTCGTCAGGAGGCAGAACGGGAAGGGAAAAGCCGCCTTTCCTCTTAATAGCGAATCCGCCAGCCGGTACTCCAATCCATTTGCGCATGCTGCCCACCACATAATCACAGTGAGGGTCAACACCGTCGGCTGAGAAGATGGAGTGGGTCGTATCCTCCACAATGATGATGCCCCGTTCAGAGCATTTCCGTATAAATTCCCTGTCGTAGCTGCAAAAGCCGTAATAGCCGCAGAGATTGACGACGCTGATGCGGTCCAGGACCCTTTCATCAAAAATGGGGGTCAAATCCCTGGATACATCGTAGAATAAAAGTTCATAGCCGGCTTTCAAAAAAGGGGCCAGGACTGTCTCGCAGGTGTAGACAGGCACATAGGCCGCCTTTTTGGTGTCGGTCAGGCAGATATCCTGTAGCGCATAGTAGTTGGCACATCTGCCGGACATGAAAAAGCGCAGGCTTCCCCCTGGAGGGCATAGGTTTTCCAGATAATGGTTTTCAGCTTCGGGCAGTGGTTCATATGTAAAAAATCCGCCAATCTGTTTCAAATTTTCTTACCTCCCAAACATGTGCCGGCTCCAAGACGTGTGCGCCTCAGAGAGACACTTAGATTTAATATACAGACAAGTATATCATAGATTTGAAAAAAAGCACAATAGAAATGTTGACAAAATATTTAATGTGTAAAATTTAAACAATGATTGTTGACAATTTTGATATATTGTTTTATAATTTGAATGAAGCGAGGGAGTTTCAAATCCTAAGGCTTCTTTTTTATTATTTTGGTTTCAAACCCCTGTGCGGGGTTGTGAAATATGTATTTTGCTTCGCTGCGTTAATGCAGCAAATATACGAGGATTGGAGAGAGAAAAATGTACAAGTATGTGTTAAAAAGACTGCTTATGCTGATTCCGGTTATTATCGGCGTGACGTTCATTGTGTTTTTCATTCTGAACCTGTCACCGGGCGACCCGGCGGCAATCATCCTGGGTGACCAGGCATCAGCCGAGGCACTGGCCATGAAGAGGAAGGAGCTGGGACTGGACGACCCTCTGCTGGTCCGTTACGGACATTACATGATTAACATGCTTCACGGCGACCTGGGCACATCCTATAAAAATAACCTGAGTGTATGGTCACAGGTCATGGAGCGGTTTCCCAACACAGCGGTGCTGGCAGTGGCAGGTATTCTGGTGGCCATTCTGATAGGAATTCCAACGGGAATTATTTCCGCCAAGAAACAGTATTCCATGATGGATAATACAGCCATGCTGCTCTCGCTGATTGGCGTGGCCATGCCTAACTTCTGGTTCGGCCTGCTGATGGTTATTATGTTCGCATTGACCCTGGGCTGGCTGCCTTCACAGGGAATGGGGGAGGGATTCATACCTCTCATCAAAAGCCTGGTCCTTCCGGCGGTGACGCTGGGCACAGGGGCTGCTGCCATGATTACGCGTATGACACGATCATCCATGCTGGAAGTTATCCGTCAGGATTACATAGACACAGCCAGGGCAAAGGGTGTTTCCGATAAGAAAATCACCACCCGCCACATGCTTAAGAATGCCATGATTCCGATTATCACGGCAGTGGGCCTGCAGTTCGGCACCCTTTTAGGAGGCGCCATGCTGACAGAGACCGTATTTTCCTGGCCGGGCCTGGGACGTCTCATGGTGGATTCCATCAAGTCAAAAGATATTCCCATGGTATTGGGGTCAGTTATCTTTCTGGCAATCATGTTTACCGTGGTCAACCTGGCGGTAGACATCATATACGCCTTTGTGGACCCGAGAATTAAATCACAATACAAGAGAAAGTAGGTGCAGTTCATGGGAAAGAAACATCTGATTGCCGCGGAAGCGGAAGGCGACCAGCGCTCCCTGTGGGGCGAGGCATGGCGCAGATTCAAAAAGAACCGGCTGGCCATGATTGGCATGTATTTTATCCTGGCACTGGTCATCATAGCAATAGCAACCATTATTATTGACGCGGTCACAGGCAAATCCATATACCTGAATTATGTGGTAAAGCAGGACCTGAGAGGACGTCTTCAGGGACCAAGCCCGGCACACCCCTTTGGGCTGGATGAGTTCGGAAGGGACATGCTGCTGCGCATGCTGTGGGCGGTCCGGTACTCGCTGTTCATGGGAACCGTGGCCATCATTATTTCATGTATCTTCGGCGGGCTACTGGGAGCTTTTGCCGGGTACTACGGCAAGACCGCTGACAATGTGATCATGAGAATTATGGATATTCTTTTGGCCATTCCATCCATGCTTCTGGCTATCGCCATCGTGGCGGCTCTGGGAACCAGCATCACCAATGTGCTGATTGCCATTGCCATCTCCTATGTGCCTACCTTTGCCAGGACGGTGCGGGCATCGGTGCTCACGGTGAAGGACCAGGAGTTTATCGAAGCGGCCCGCTCCATTGGCTGCAGCGACTGGCGCATCATCATCAAGTACGTGATTCCCAATTCCATGGCGCCGATTATCGTACAGGTGACCCTGGGAATCGCGGGAGCCATCCTTTCCATCGCGGGACTTTCCTTCCTGGGACTTGGCATCCAGCCGCCCACCCCTGAGTGGGGAGCAATGCTGTCCAACGCCCGAAGCTATATCCGCGACGCATGGCATGTCACCATCATCCCCGGCATGGGAATCATGCTTACCATCCTGGCCCTTAACCTGGTGGGAGACGGACTGAGAGATGCCCTTGACCCGCGTTTGAAGAGCTGACGGATGAACACTAAGAAAGGACGAGTATGACATGGCAGATAAACCATTATTGGAAGTAAAAGATCTGGTCATCCACTATGAAACGGATGACGGAGTGGTAAAGGCGCTAAACGGCGTCAATATACATATCGGCGTGGGAGAGACCCTTGGACTGGTGGGAGAGACCGGTGCGGGAAAGACCACGCTGGCAAAAGGAATTATGAGGCTGATTCCCAATCCTCCGGGCAAGATTCTGGGCGGAGAGGTGATTTTTGAGGGACAGGACCTGCTGAAGCTTTCCACCAATGGAATGGAGGCCATTCGCGGCAGGGACATTTCCATGATATTCCAGGACCCCATGACCTCCCTGAACCCGGTGCTCACGGTAGGCGAGCAGATCATGGAGGTAATTGAGAACCACAACCCCAGCCTGTCCAGGCAGGAGGCCAGAAAGTGGGCTGAAAACATGCTGGAAAGGGTGGGAATCCCGGCAGAGCGTTTTGGAGAGTATCCCCACCAGTTTTCAGGCGGTATGAAGCAGAGGGTGGTCATTGCAATTGCTCTGGCCTGCAACCCCAAGCTGCTCATCGCGGATGAGCCCACCACGGCTCTGGACGTTACCATACAGGCCCAGGTGCTGGAAATGATATACAAGCTTAAATCTGAAAATAACACATCCATGATCCTCATTACCCACGACCTGGGAGTGGTTGCCCAGAACTGTGATTATGTGGCAATCATCTATGCGGGGGAAGTGGTGGAATACGGAACCCTGCGGGAGATATACAAGGATACGAGACATCCGTACACGGAAGGACTCTTTGGTTCCATTCCCAGCCTGACAAGCGATGTGAAGCGGCTTTGGGCCATTGACGGCATGATGCCCGACCCCACCAAGCTGCCTGAGGGCTGCGTTTTCTGCGAGAGATGCAAGTATGCGGTTCCTGAATGTTCCAAGGACCATCCGGGGATGGTGACTGTAGACGGAACCCATCAGGTCCGCTGCATCCGCTACCGCTGAGAAAAGGAGATTGACATATGCAGGAACAGAAAACAGAGATATTACGTGTGGAACATCTGAAAAAATATTTTACAACCCCCAAGGGCACGCTCCACGCGGTGGACGATGTAAACTTTTCCATCCGTACCGGGGAGACACTGGGAGTGGTGGGGGAGTCCGGATGCGGAAAATCCACCATGGGAAGGGCTATCCTGAGGCTTCACGAACCCACAAGCGGCAAGGTTTATTTTGAGGGCAAGGATATCCTGGGCTACAACAAGAAGCAGCTCAAGGATTTGAGGAAGGATATGCAGATTATATTCCAGGACCCCTTTGCCTCCCTGAATCCCAGGATGACGGTCAGCGAGGCAATCATCGAACCGCTGCTGGTGCAGGGGATTTACAAGCCCAATGAAAAGGCCGCCATCACCCAGCAGGTGGAGAAGATCATGAACCTGGTGGGACTGGCCAAGCGTCTGGTAAACACATATCCCCATGAGCTGGACGGCGGCAGGCGCCAGAGAATCGGAATCGCCAGGGCGCTGGCGGTCAATCCCAAGTTCATTGTATGTGACGAGCCTGTATCGGCCCTCGATGTATCCATCCAGGCCCAGATTCTTAACCTGATGCAGGATTTGCAGGAGGAGCTGAACCTTACCTATATGTTTATTACACACGATTTGTCGGTGGTAAGGCATTTTTCCAATGACATCGTGGTCATGTATCTGGGACAGATGGTGGAGTCAGCACCTGCCAAGGCACTGTTTAAGAATCCCATGCATCCGTACACAAAGGCGCTGCTGTCAGCCATACCGGTTCCCGATCCGGACTTTAAGATGGAGCGCATTCCGCTAAAGGGCGAGCTCACATCGCCTATTAACCCGGAGCCGGGATGCAGGTTCGCAAAACGCTGTCCTTATGCGACGGAAGGCTGTACCAACAATGAAATGACTTTAAAGGAAATGGAGCCAGGGCATTTTGTGAGCTGCCGTATGGTCCAGGAGCAGGGATAAATTCCGGGAAAATCCAGGGCGGACGCCTGAACCCCGGTGTTTATAGAGCAATATTGACAGAGAGAAATGTAAGAAAGAGAGGAGCTAGTATGAGAAAAACATGGAAGAAAGTCATTGCATTATCCTTAGTGGCAGCAATGGCAGTAAGTGCAGCCGGTTGTTCCAAGTCCGGACAGACCTCCACGGAAGGCGGCAGCGCTCAGACAGAGGCAGGTTCCAAGGGAGCAGAGGCAGGAGGAAGCACCGGTGGTTCAGGGGAGTACAAGGATACGCTGGTATGGGCGCAGGGAGCGGATGTTACATCCTTAGACCCCCATCAGGGCAAGGAGACACCGGCTGTAGAGGTTACGGACCAGATCTTCGACACGCTGACTGTTGTTGACGCTGCGACTGGAGAGCTGCAGCCCCAGATTGCAGAGAGCTGGGACCAGAATTCCGACACATCCTACACATTCCACATCCGCCAGGGCGTAAAATTCCACGACGGTTCCGAGGTGAAGGCAGAGGACGTAAAGTTCTCCCTGGACAGAGCCATTAATTCCGCTGCGGTTTCCTACATTGTTGACTTTATCGACAAGGTGGACGTGGTAGATGATTATACGGTCAATGTAGAGCTGAAGGCGTCTTACGCACCGGCTCTCAGAAATCTTTCCGTACCGTTTGCAGCCATTGTTCCAAAGGCAGTGGTGGAAGCGGACGAGGAAGCCTTCAAGCTTCATCCAATCGGCACAGGCCCATATAAGTTCGTAGAGTGGAAGCAGGGGGATTCCGTTACACTGGAGCGCTTTGACGATTACTATGCAGGACCGGCAGAGACACAGAAGCTGGTTATGAAGGTTATCCCTGAGGCATCCCAGAGAACCATCGCCCTGGAGACAGGAGAAGTGGACCTGGCTTACGACCTGCTTCCAAACGACCTGGAGAAGGTAAGGAGCAATTCCGACCTCCAGCTGTTTGAGGCTCCGTCCCTGACCTGCTACTACATTTCCATGAACATGAACAAGGCGCCATATGATGACCAGAAGGTAAGAGATGCCGTTAACTACGCCATTGACCGCCAGCTGATTATCGACACCATTGCCAGCGGCTCCGGAGAGCCGGCTGACGCCATCATCGCACCGGCTGTATTCGGATACTTCAGCCCGGGCGCTTATGAGTATGACCCTGAGAAGGCAAAATCCCTTCTGGCTGAGGCCGGATATCCAAACGGATTCGAGACCAGCATCTGGGTAAATGACAACCAGACACGTGTAGAGGTATGCCAGGCTGTACAGGCCATGCTTCAGGATGTGGGAATCACCTGCAACATCGAGGTAATGGAATTCGGCAGCTTTATTTCCAGGACTTCCGCAGGGGAGCATGACATGGGATACTTTGGCTGGGTGACCTCCACCACAGACGCAGATTACACCTACTATTCACTGGAACACTCCTCACAGCAGGGAGCAGCCGGAAACCGCAGCTTCATCGCAGATCCTGAGGTAGACAAGCTCATTGAGACAGGAAGAACCAGCGCAGACGAGTCCGTGAGACTGAAAGCATATGAGGATCTGGCTGTGAAGTTAAAAGAAGTGAACAACAACGCACCTATCTACTACAGCACCATCACCGCAGGCGCCAATGCCAAGGTGGAAGGTTTCGTGATGGATCCAATCGGCTACCACAAGCTGGAGCATGTAAAGGTTGCAAAATAAGAGAAGTAAAAGGAGAGATGCATCATGAGATTATCAAAGATTACATGGCCAACAGCGGAACGGTATTTTAAGGAAAATGACATGGTCATTCTTCCAATCGGCAGTACGGAGTGCCATGGACGCCATATGCCGCTGGGAACCGACACCCTGATACCTGACAAAATCCTGGATCTGATTGAGGAGAAAAATGACAACATCCTCATCGCGCCCATGATTCCCTACGGAGCATGCCAGTCACTGGCTGATTATCCGGGAACCATCAACATTGATTCCGACGTACTGTACCAGTATGTATACCAGATTGTGGACGGGCTGTACAAGCACGGCGCGCGGAAAATTCTGGTGCTCAACGGACACGGAGGGAATATCAAGACCATCGAGCGCATCGGCCTGGAATTTGACAAGAAGGGCGCCATGGTCGTGATGCTGAACTGGTGGCTGATGGCCTGGGATATGAAGCCTGAGTGGAAGGGCGGACACGGCGGCGGCGAGGAGACAGCTGGCATCATGGCAGTTGACCCCTCACTGGTAGATATGAGCAAGATTGACCTCCCTCTGGAAATGACCAATCTCACAGACAATCTGGTGGCAACCGGCTTCCGTACCGTGCGCTTCAAGGGTGTTGAGATTGAAATTCTCAGGAACACACCAAAGGTAACGGACAACGGATGGATTGGACCAGATCATCCAAACACCGCTACCGTGGAGTGGGGCCAGGAGATGGTACAGACCACAGCCGACTATATCCTGGATTTGATCGAAGAGCTTAAGAAGGTTTCACTGTAAGGCTTGTGAGAAGTGAGAACTAAGGTTTAAGGAATGAAGTAAGACAGAATAATCAAACAGAATGAAGTAAAGCGGAATCAAATGAAGCAGAATCAAATGAAGCAGAATTAAGTAAAGCAGATGCAGTGCCGCAGGCATGGTATGGCAGGAGCGGTACCGTGTGATGCGGCACTTTGTGTCTCATACCTGGAGGAAATCATGGCAAACATAAAAGAAATCGAAGCGTTGACCAATGCCTTTGGTCCCAGTGGATTTGAGGACGAGGTCATCCGGGAAGTAAAGAACTGGTGCGGGGGGTTGGACGTTGTAAACGATGCTATGTACAATGTTTACGCCACCATGAAGAAGAAAAAGGCCGGACGCCCCGTGCTCATGCTGGATGCCCATCTGGATGAGTGCGGATTCATGGTACAGTCCATACTAGAAAACGGGCTTTTAAGTATCCTGATGCTGGGAGGATTCCATCTCACCAGCCTGCCTGCCCACTCTGTCATTGTAAGGACAAGGGACGGGAAAAAGCACAGGGGAATCACCACATCCAAACCAGTGCATTTTCTGACAGCGGCCCAGAAAAACGACAACTCCCTGGCAATCGAGGATATCCTGGTGGATGTGGGAGCCAGCAGCAGGGAGGAAGTGATGGAGGTCTATGGAATCCGCCCGGGCGACCCCATCATGCCGGATGTAAGCTTTGAGTATCATGAGGAAAATAGAATCCTGTACGGCAAGGCTTTTGACAACCGCCTGGGCTGCGTGAGCATTATCGACACCATGCAGGCACTTAAGGATGAGGCGGACCAGCTGGAGGTTGAAGTGGTAGGCGCATTCGCGGCCCAGGAGGAAGTGGGGACCAGGGGGGCCACGGTGACGGCACAGCAGGTTCAGCCTGATTTGGCCATTGTGTTTGAGGGATCACCGGCGGATGATTTCTATTTCCGTGCCGGTATTGCCCAGGGATGCTTAAGGAGCGGTGTGCAGATTCGCCACATGGACAACAGCTACATTTCCAACGTGGAATTCATACGTTTTGCCCAGGAGACAGGAGATAAGCTGGGAATCAAGTACCAGGATGCGGTGCGCCGGGGCGGCAGCACAAATGCCGGAAAAATCAGCCTCACGGGAAAGGCGGTCCCGGTACTGGTGTTAGGCATTCCGTCCAGGTATGTACACAGCCACTATAATTTCTGCGCGGAAGAAGACGTGGACGCCACTGTCAGAATGGCCGTGGAGGTAATACGCGGACTGGATGAGGAGAGGATTGCGAGGATTCTGCGGAAGGAAGGTATCTGATTAAAGGGTTTGCGGCAGAGCAGAAGATGGGGCGGAGCAGAAGATGAGGCAGTGCGGAAGATGGGGCGGAGGATGGGAGTCTGTTAAAAAGCTCCGATAAAGAGTTCCGGCAAAAAATCTCAGCAAAAAATCATAATATAAATACTCGTCAAATAGCCAGCAAAAAATTCTGAAAAAAGTGTCGAAATAGCTTGATATTTGTCGTTCTCTGCTTTATAATATATTTATACGAAAGATAAAAAAGAGATTGTACTATTCTGTACAATCTCTTTCAATTTATGGGGAAATAAATATTTTTCGGTAAATTGGGTCAAGGTATATAATAAGGGCGGGTTTGGAAATGGTTTGTATCGGGTTAGACCTTTGGCACTGGCAGCAGCGGAAGCAGGCAGGTTACGCACAGCTTTCATCAGACAGGCTGCTTTGGGGTGTCGGATACAGGGTATTTTCAAACCCGTTCTGGGATACAGTTTTACTATAATAGTTTTGGTGGGAAAATCCGTAAAATAATGGAGGAACGAATCTCATGAACAGAGAGATGATTATTGTATTGGACTTTGGCGGCCAGTACAACCAGCTGATTGCACGCCGTGTCCGCGAATGCAGCGTATACTGTGAAGTGCATCCTTATGATATGAGCCTGAAGAAAATTAAGGAAATGAATCCAAAGGGAATCATTTTCACAGGCGGACCTGACGTTGTGTTTGAAGACGGGGCACCCCGCTGCTCAAAGGAGATATTTGAGCTGGGAATACCGGTTCTTGGAATCTGCTACGGTGCCCAGCTTATGAGCTACCTGCTGGACGGCGTTGTAAAGAAGGCTGTGGTCAGCGAATACGGACACACAGAAGTGAATGTGGATACTTCCTCCAAGCTGTTTGAGGGCGTTTCTTCTAAGACCGTATGCTGGATGAGCCACGGCGTGTACATTGCAGAGGTGCCGGCGGGCTTCCGCATCACTGCACATACAGACTCCTGCCCGGTAGCCGGCATGGAGTGTCCGGAGAAGAATTTTTATGCGGTGCAGTTCCATCCTGAGGTGGTTCACACCAAGGAAGGCACCAGAATGCTCTCCAATTTTGTATATAATGTCTGCGGATGCTCCGGCGACTGGAAGATGGATTCCTTTGTGGATACCACCATCAAGGCTCTGAGGGAGAAGATTGGCAACGGTAAGGTGTTGTGCGCTCTGTCCGGCGGTGTGGACTCTTCTGTGGCAGCAGTGCTGTTGTCCAAGGCGGTAGGAAAGCAGCTTACCTGTGTGTTTGTCGATCATGGCCTGCTCAGAAAAAACGAGGGCGATGAGGTGGAGGCTGTATTTGGCCCCGAAGGCCCATATGAGCTGAATTTTATCCGCGTTAATGCTCAGCAGCGATATTATGAGAAGCTAAAGGGTGTGACCGAGCCAGAGGAAAAGCGTAAAATAATTGGCGAGGAATTTATCCGCGTTTTCGAGGAAGAAGCTAAAAAGATCGGTTCTGTGGATTTTCTTGTCCAGGGAACCATTTATCCGGATGTGATTGAGAGCGGTCTTGGCAAGTCTGCGGTGATTAAATCCCACCATAATGTGGGAGGGCTGCCCGATGTTGTAGATTTTAAGGAGATTGTGGAGCCCTTGCGTATGCTTTTTAAGGATGAAGTGAGGAAGGCCGGATTGGAGCTTGGGATGCCGGAATATCTTGTATTTAGACAGCCATTTCCAGGACCGGGGCTTGGCGTGAGAATTGTAGGCGAGGTTACGGAGGAGAAGGTACGTATTGTCCAGGATGCGGATGCTATTTACCGCGAGGAGCTTCATAAGGCTGGTGTTGACAAGAATTTAGGCCAGTATTTTGCAGCATTGACAAATATGCGTTCTGTTGGCGTTATGGGTGATTTTAGAACTTATGATTATGCAGTGGCCTTGCGGGCTGTAATGACTTCGGATTTTATGACGGCCGAGGCTGCACAGATTCCGTGGGAGGTGCTGGCAAAGGTTACGAATAGGATCGTGAATGAGGTTAAAGGGGTTAATCGAGTTATGTATGACTGCACGGGGAAACCGCCGGCAACGATTGAGTTTGAATAGACACCATTCCTCTGGAAAGCCTTGTTTTATAGGCTTTTCAGAGGATGTTTTTGCTTATTGGCTACAAATTGGCTACACTTGCCATTTGGCTACCATCCGGAACGGCTG
>OGPM01002185.1_pt1 | contig 14325 bp, 10 predicted proteins | sample 1552961 | NCBI WGS metagenome assembly OGPM01 (sample SAMEA2580304, study PRJEB22360) | human gut metagenome | biome: human gut; feature: human-associated habitat; material: faeces | place: Denmark | collected 2008/2010
CGGTCCGCCACTTCGTCCGTGGTGACAGGTTTGCCCACGGTAACAACTTGCGGATACCACTTGCCGTTAATCTTCTTTTGTTGTTTCTTAAAAAATGCCATATCGTTTCGTTTTTTTATCATTGATGCATTTCTTGACCACGTTGTTCCCTGATGAGTCCGGAACTGTACGAAGTTCAGCCTAGGGGTGAACCTAGTTGAAGCCAAGGGTGTACCGGGTTGAGCCTAGGGGTAAACTTTTCCTGCTCCGGAGCGCTTGTGGAACGACCGTCGTTTCATGCACCTTTGATAGTTAATAATTTGTCAATAAATCATTGATCGTGTCCTTTTTGTCGGGCAAGATACTCACCTCGGTATCTACGCCCACCAGCTTGGAGAAAACATGCAGGTCTTTGTTCGAAAGACGTATGCACCCCATTGTGATTCGTCCGGGTATCAGTTCGGGCTTGGATGTTCCGTGTATGCCGATGCCCGTGAATCCGGGTGTTTTCAGCCGGAAGAACCGGGGACCATATATCTCGCTCGGACTCTCTGTCTTTGTCGTATCTTTCTTCCAAACCGATGGGTCTTCTACGGAGGCTATGACAAACCGTCCTTCCGGGGTTCGGTAGTCCCATTCGCGCTGTTTGTGACCGTAGTTTCGCCCGCATGCTATACGAAAAGCTGCCACCGTGTCGCCTTGCGGATGAAGAACATACATGCGCATATCCCGTTTGGATATCACCACCCGATTGGAGGCAGACGCCCGGGCTGCGCTATCAGTTTTCAGCTCCTGTGCCGATGCTGCCACCATCGGTAGTCCGCCAAGGAGCATCCATATCAACAATACGCTTAGTATCTGGTAGTTGTCATTGAGAAACACAATCATATTGTTTTGTTTTTTAGGTTACCACTTCATTTCACGTATTTGTGCACAAAAAAAGCGTGCAAACCATTGATGATTGGTTTACACGCCCTAAAGTTGCAATGATGTCCTGTGCCGGCTTTCTCTATAATGCTGCCGCAATCTTTCGGATATTGGCGAGCCTTTCGAGGAAGGATTTATCTGACTTGGCTACTTGCAAGTCGTACTTGGTCTGCATACGAATCCAAATTTGTGCAGGAATGCCAAGCGCGGCTTCAAAGAGTAAGGCATAGTGCGCAGATACAGCACGTTTTCCGTTCAGAATTTCGTTGAGTAACATGTAAGAAATGCCCATCTGTGCAGCGAGTTTCCTTTGCGACAGTCCTCGATATTCAATTTCATCCTTTATAATCTCGCCCGGATGCGTCGGCTCAAATGGGATCAAATTGTTGGCAATCATGTTCGGATCAACGCCTTCTATTTTAATCATAACGGTTATTATTTATGTTCCTGCAAGTATGTCTTTTCAAATGTAATAAACATGTTATTATCGTATTATGTTGCATAAGATAATGTCTATTGCCGATATTCACAAATTAGTGAACGTGTTTTTTCAGCGACTTTCCTTCATTTTAAAGCGTGTAAACCAATACGTCAAAGAGCTCTTTTTCTATACAATATACATAGTCGTACAAAATTATATTTTCACGAACTCTACCCGGCGGTTCTTTGCCCGCCCTTCGTCTGTCGCATTATCTGCGATGGGATTTGCCTGCCCCTTGCCTGCTGAAGCGAGGCGATCGGTAGCGATGCCCATTTCTACCAGTTTATCTACAATCGCTTTACTTCGGGCTTCGCTCAACGTCTGATTGTTGGCTGCGTTGCCTGTACTATCAGTATGTCCTTCAACGGAGAATTTCAGGTCGGGATTTTCGGTCATTAACTTGACGATACGGTTAATTTCCCCCATTGATTCAGGTTTGATTACTGATTTACCGACATCGAAAGTGATGCCATAGGTGATGAATTTGCCGTCGCTCATCATGCGGTCATATAAGGGAACGGCGCCTTTGGCGATGCGGATATTCTTGATAAAACGATGCTCTTTATCGCCTTGGTAGGCATAAATATTGAAACTGGCAGGCGCATCACAGCGAGGAATATTTACTATACGAGTTTCATTCAAATATACTTTCAACGCTCGTTTGTTAAAAGAAATAGATAGCCTATTGAAATCATTGTATTTAAACATATAATTTTGTTCACCGCTGCTGCGTTCTCCTCCAGAATCCCACCCCCAGCCGACACTAACAGGATTAGTAGTATCAGACCATCTATTATACCAATGAATATTAAAAGAATTCTTATTATTCACACCAACAAGATTGATGTCATAACGACTATTTAATCCTATTGCAGGATCAGTTTTTCCTGCTGGTACATAGATGTCCAACTCAATAGTGAATACATCAGGCAAGTAGTTCTTCTCTTTCATGAGAGGCATGATCCTCGTAGCTTCGGTCATATAGATAGCATTCTTTCCGTCTATCTGTGCAACCTCAGCATAGCCACTCTTCAAATCCCACTGTGAAGGAAACTCTCCCAACTTCTCACCAGCAAGTTGATCGTCAAACATCACCTCATCACCTGCGACAAAGTCGAATTTGTTCCAATTCATCGTTGCAGATTTCTTTGCTTGTTTTCCACCTTCCGCCGTATTCTCGTTCGCATCTTCCGTCTCGCCGCCTGTGGAATTATCACTTCCCGTATTTCCATTCCCTGTCACGGCATCTTCCGCCTTATCGAATACTTTATCCACGGTCTTATCGGCCGCCTCATTCACTTTGTCCTCGACTTTCTTCTTAGACCTTTCTTCCACTCGCTTCGCAGTTTTCTTAGCCACCTTTTCCAGCCAGCTCTGCGAATAAACCTCCATCGTTCCGCCTGCAAGTAGTAATACTGCAATAATAAATAATAGTCTCTTCATTCTTCCTATATTTTTAGATTAACAATATTTTTCTATTCTTTTTTCTCTTTCAGCCTGCTCGTCTCTCTTTCACATTTCTTTTCGAACAGACTCATATATTTTCGAGGACTCATTCTTTCGTATACATTGAAACGGGCAAAAAAGACAGAACGCGAACGAAAACCACACTGAACACCTACTTCTTCAATCATCAACCGACTGTTGGTTGCAGCCATCTCCCGCAGCATCTTCTTCGCCTCTTCTATCCTCATCCGGTTTATCAGGTCATAAAAATTGCGTCCCATATATTCATTGATCGACTTGGATATTATCTTGGTAGAAATCCCTGTATCTCTCGACAATTCCCACAAAGAGTATCCCGGCTCGCGATACCGCTTTTCCGTCTCTAGATAAGCGACGATCCGTTGGCAATATTCTGCCATTTGCCTGGGAGAAAGGGTGAATTGCACAATCTCATCCAGAGGTTGGGTTTCTTTCCGCACATACTTCTTTGTCATCACATTTCAGTCTATTTCTTTAATTTCATATTTACTTTCCAAAACACGCCCTAACGCGCCAATACAAGTTTGTCCAAAATCTCTTAAAGAACCGGACCATGCCTCTAACACCTCTCTTCTTTCTGCGATCGGCTTCCATCTGTGCCGCTGCTTTCTCCATCCGTGCGATACGTTCGTCGCGAGCAATCGGTTCATCACGTGAAATGCATTCGTCAATGATTTCTATTACCTCTTCATACGAAAGCAATGGTTTCGTGTTTTTATCTTCCTCCATGCTCAAAAACGATTTAGTGAAACATTGATTTCTTTACCTGCAAAATTAGGGCTATCGCACACCAGTCGTTTGTACTATCTACGCATTAATTTTATAATTTCCGTATATTTTCAGCTATCATCATTTGACTTATATGCGCATCAAACAGAAGTAAACAACTGATTATAAACAAATAAGAAGTACAAATGCATCTAAAGAGGGAAAAGCCATCCGTGACAGAAATATCTATACAAAAAAGCTGCCTTACCCTTATCAAGTAATACAGCTCATATACAAAAACAGTCTATTATTATAGGATTTTCTTACGATATTGCGAAGGTGTCATCTGGAAAGTCTGCTTAAACATCCGTGAAAAGTAAGACATTTCCGGAAAACCGCACTTCATTGCAATATCTCCTATAGAAGTGTTAGTAGAAGCAAGCATTCGCTTCGCCCTGTCCATCCGCATCTGAAGAATATAACCGGAACTACTGAAACCGGTAATTGCTTTCACCTTACGATTCAGTTGTGAAAGACTCATACACATCTTGTCCGCCAGCATATCCGAACTTAAGTTATGCCGCCCCATTAACGAATAAATCAAATCATTCAGGCGAGTAAGAAACTCTTGGTCGACCGCTGACAACTCGACAACCTGCCCCACACCTTCGTGCAAGGCATGCGAGTATTTCTCGCGCAGCAAACGCCGTTGCTCCAGCAATTTAGTTATGCGAACGTTCAATTCATTTGCATTGAAAGGCTTTTGCAAAAAAGCATCGGCACCAATCTCCAACCCGCGCACCCGATCTTCTTCCTCACTCTTCGCTGTGATGATAATAATAGGAATATGATTCAATATATCCGAACGCCGAATTTCGCAACAGAGTTCATAACCATCCATCTCGGGCATCATCAAATCTGTTAAGATCAAGTCGGGCATATATTCTTTCGCCTTTTCCACCCCTTCCTTACCATTGCGGGCATACAACAAATGATAGTTTTTCTTCAATAACCCACCTATATAATAAGATATATCTTCATTGTCCTCTACTATTAATATGGTAACTTGTGCCAATTCATTTACTTTTCCGCCTTCGCTTATCTGCTCTGCCTCATCGCCAACAGTCGTTGCCACATCATCACTGTTCACCGGTAAAGTTCGGGAAACATTCATTTTTTTATCCGGCTGGTACTTCTCCCATAGAGAGCTCCCATGCTGTAATGGTAAGGTGACCGTAAACTTCGTCCCATGCCCCGGCATACTCGTCACTTTTACACTGCCATCCATACATTCCGCCATTTGCTTTACCAACGAAAGTCCGATGCCTGATCCGATATTCGCTTTAGTATTGTTCTCTCCTTGATAAAAAGTGTCAAAAATATGAGGTAAGTCTCCCGCAGCTATGCCTGTGCCGGTATCTGCCACATTAATTATTAGCTTATCCTTAGATCGTGACATCAACAACGTCACCTGCCCTCCTTTAGAGGTAAATTTAAAAGCATTCGACAATAAATTACAAACAATCTTAGATAGATATTTAGGCACAAAATCCATCTCAACGCTCGTCTCTGCCGGAACAAAACGAAGGTCTATCTGTTTTTGACGTGCATATATCTGATAGTTTTCTACAATCATCCGGGTATATGCAACAATATCTCCAGTACGCCAATCCGGCTCTCCCACTTCTGAACTGACTTTCGATACTTCCAACAACTGGTTCACTAAATCCAGCAGGCTCTGCCCCTGCCGACTGATTGTTTCAAGGTTCTTTTTCAGTTCTTCTTTGCTGACATCACCTTTTTGTAATTGTTCTAGTAATCCCAATATCACCGTCAATGGAGTTCGAAACTCATGTGTCACATTCGTAAAGAAGCTGCTCCTCACCTTCTCCATTTTTTTCATTGCCCGGTTATGACGTGACTTCATCCGCGATACATACCACAAAAGCCCTGCCGCTGCCCCTACAAGCAACAATGCAAGCAAACTAACCAAAAGATATATATTTTTAGTACGTTGTTGCATCTCATAGGTTCCCCGCAACAAAGTCATTTCACGTGTGTTCCTTTCTCTTTCATAGTTAACCCGCAGGTTCTGAATATGATTCACATTCTCTACATTCTTCACACTATCGGCATAAGCGCGACTTTGAATATAAGAATCAAGTGCACGCCGGCAGTCACCTTCTTTTTCATAACAAATGTATTTCAAACGATACACTTCACAGAGGTGTTCCCATGCATGAATCGCATCAGCCGTTCGTTGAGCTTTATCCAGATACCTCTCTGCAATGCGGATATCTCCTTTCGATATACTAACTCGTGCCAATGAAAGACAAGCTTCGAGCCAATGCCAATCATCTCCACTTTTTTCCATCAGGTCATAAGCATTTCGATATTCCCGAAGAGCATCGTCCCATTTTCCTTTTCGTGCAAACAACCTTCCAAAATGATTATGACACAACGAAATACCTAAGTCGGAACGAGCAAGACGATTATGTTTCATGGAAAGTTGATAATATACCAATGCCGAATCTATCATTTCCTTCGCTTCAAATACCGATCCCAAGTTGGCATAATTCATAGCCTGTCCCAGATCACTACGCAATTCCCGTTCTCCTTCAAGCGTCACACGGAAAATGCTGTCGGCAGCATCAAGATTCTCCAACGTTAAATAAACATTGCCAATACCACTCAATGATATCACTCGATTCTTCTTAGCTATAAATGTGCTCTTATTACCATAATGTTCACTAAGTATCAATGCCTGATAATGGTAAGTAGACGCCTCATCCATAATACCCAACCGACGAAAATTCGTACCCAGATTATTCAAAGCCTGAATCATTTCAACAGTATCCTGCATTTGAACAGCATACATCAACCCTTTGCGATGATAATTAATAGCTTCATCAAACCGGGCAGTTTCTCTGTAACGTTTTCCAAGTTCTTTGCAAGCTAGAATTATTCCCAGTTTATTCTTTGTATGTTGGTAATGGTCAAGCCACAAAGTCAACGAATCCATTGACGGACATGTAAAGATAAGGCTATCAATTGCCTCTCGCTGTGCAACAGAACAATTCGTCGGAGTTGCCCGATGACAAGCAACCATCCACATACTACTCAAAATCATAAGTAGCAGGAAGAAAACATTTCTATTTTTAGCAAAGCAACTCATCACTATTGTCATGTATGTGTGTATAAAACGATTACGCATCTGGCTATCTCTTTTTTTTATACTGCAAAGAGAATACAAATTCTGGAAATACCCTAATCATAAGTATTTCGAGGAGTCCGAATGAAGTAAATTCGGACTAATTTCCTAGCTGATACCAACAAAAATAAGGATGAAAAACTAAAAATGATATGCATTTCTTCATAAGCGACTCTAAGATTCATACCGCTTAGTCCCGATACGGCTGGTATAAAAACAGGAAAAGCGTGGGACTATCAACTCATTTTAAGAGATAGGCTCTGGTAAAACCCGTGCAGTAAAATAAGCAACAGCCCACGCCTTTGACTATATACTTATTGCATATAACAATGACGTGAAGAGTACAGCTTATCCTCCTGCGAAAAATTTACCAGATTTTATCTCTGAGAACAAAGCTAAACACTTTCCATGTGTCTAAAATGTATGCTATCTAAATGATAACATTGCAAATATAGCAAGTTTTTCAGACTTACGGCACGTGTTTGTACTCTTTTTAGGGCTGTTGGTTTCTTTTTTATCAATCAAAACAAGTATATATCTTTTCACAGCAAAAGAAGCTCAAAATAATGATACTTCCTAATTTCCGGAATACATATACATTCGAATGCACAGATTTAAGACTAAAAGGTCTATCCATAAAGAACTAATCCTTCATAGTATTAAGCCATTGGGCAGGCGATTTACCCTCTATTTTCTTAAAAGCAAGAAAAAATGTCGAACGGCTGCGGAAACCACATTCCTCATAAATACTGTCTATTGTATAATCGGAATTTTCGGGCAATAACAAGCGACGCTTCACCTCTTTCACGCGCATTTCATTTATCAATTCAAAGAAATTACGATTCAGATATCCATTAATCGCACGTGACAAAAGTTTCTGAGAAATACCTGTTTCTTTGGAAAGTATAGCCAAAGAAAGATCACACCGCAAATAGGCATTACTATTTATCAAGTATGCTTTTACCTGTTCGCAAATATCTTTCATTTGAACTTCGTCTTCTTCACAACATAAAGTAACCTTGTTTGAAGAAATCTCTTCCTCTAAAGACTTCTTAGAATCTAATACCTTTTCTAAATCAGACAAAGCAGGATGTGCAATAGAATTATACACCAGATAACTCATAGCAATCACATTGAGTATTTGTATCAACCAAGCATCTGTCCGGGGCCACAAAATATAGCTGACCAACACAATAACAAACAATACGGAAAATAATATCATCAATGTTACAATCCATTCTTTTTGTAAATATTCGGCATCAGAACTATTTTCTTTGATATAATGCTTCTTTTTACTAAGATAATAGAATATCACACTAAAATATATTACCACCTGCAACATCAGGACAATCGCATTAAAATCACCTACCCACGTATCATCACCTGTAGTCTCATAAATAATAGAGTCCATACGCTCTTGATTCGGTATTGAGAGAACAATAATTGCAGAAATGAAAGCTGGAAGAAAATGTAATAAATAGATACCTCTGAAATGAAAGTTTGGATCAAAATTCCTCTTTGTGAAAAGCCATAACAATGGCATCAACATGGTATTAACCGAATAACTGACAGGAAAAAGAAATAATGAAATTTCATACCATCCCAGCATACGGCTCATATTATAAATATACACGGGAACATTCGGAAGTACAATAATCGCCGCAGCATACCCATTTTCTCCACGAAATTTTGTCGCCATCAATAGTATTACAGCCATTATAAATAATATAATAATGGAAGCAGTATTTACGACTAATATAATTTCGTTATAACCCATAAATTATCCGTCAATCTATATTCAAAGTAAAAATGCAATTACAAAGTTAATCCTTTCGTATAAAAATGAAAGTATCTCGTTCACTTTATTCTAGTGAATATTGACAGATGAGAAGAAGCAGGCCACGAAGTACACACAAACTACAAACGAACAACTTATGAAAATGAAACGTTACGTATCACTCTAAAGCATCAACAAAACCGTGTATCCCCGTAGCCTGCATGTTTAAATTGAGATGATTTAGATAGAACAAGATTTCCATAAGAAGGATTAGAAAGGGAACTTAAAGAATGCAAAGGAAATGAAAGACCGATGAAAAGGCGGTTACATAAAAGAAACGCCTCCATAGTCTCGAAGATTATGGAGGCGTTATTTATTGTTTCTCTATTCTGAAATATCAGAAGAAGAACGGAATCAAATACCTAATGACTTCTTCACTGCTTCAATCTTTTCCATTGCAGCAGCATCAGCAGAAGCGAAACAGTTGCGACAACCCATTTCTCCTTGTACTTCCATATAGAATTTGATCTTCGGTTCTGTTCCTGACGGGCGAACTGAAACTTTGCTTCCGTCTTCAGTGAAGTACTGGAGTACATTAGATGTTTCCGGCATATCAAGGTCAGTCACCTTACCTTCAGCATCTGTCTGTTTCAGCGTCTTGTAGTCTTTGCTCAGAATCACTTTAGAGCCACCCAGTTCTTTTGGAGGATTAGCGCGGAAGTTTTCCATCATAGCTTTGATTTCTTCAGCACCGCTCTTGCCCGGTTTCACTACGTTCACTGTGAATTCTTTGGAGAATCCATATTCTACGTAGATATCCAGCAACAACTGGTACAATGACTTACCGTTATCTTTTGCCCAAGCAGCTACTTCTGCAATCAGACAGCAAGCTGATACGGCATCTTTATCACGTACGAAGTCTTCGGCAAGGAAGCCGTAACTCTCTTCACCACCACCGATATATTTCTTTTTGCCTTCACGCAGACGGATTTCACGTGCGATCCATTTAAATCCGGTGTAGCAGTCGAGCATTTCGATGTTATTCTTATCAGCAATCTTCTTGATAAGTTCGGTAGTAACGATAGTCTTCACACAGAATTCATTACCCTTGATCTTACCCAATTGTTTGTACTGAGTCAGAATATAGTAAAGATACATCATACAAGTCTGGTTACCGTTGATCAGTACCCATTCACCCTTGTCGTCCTTGCAGGCGATACCTACACGGTCAGCATCCGGATCGGAAGCCATCACAAGGTCGGCATCAATTTCTTTAGCCAGATTGACAGCCATAGAAAGCGCCTCGGCATTTTCCGGATTCGGAGATATTACTGTCGGGAAGTTACCGTCTTTGATCATCTGTTCGGGAACAGTAAATACATTTTCGAATCCCCACATCTTCAAAGCGCGCGGAATCAGCATCATACCTGTACCGTGAATCGGAGTATAAACGATCTTCATATCCTTATGACGGGCGATAGCTTCCGGATCAATAGAAACTGTCTTCACCATATCAAGGTAAATCTTGTCAATATCTTCACCGATGATCTGAATCAGATCCGGGTTCCCCTGGAACTTGATATCAGCAGCGGAAGCGATATTATTCACTTCATCAATGATACCAGCATCGTGCGGAGCCAGTACTTGCGCACCATCATCCCAGTATGCTTTGTAACCGTTGTATTCTTTCGGATTGTGAGAAGCAGTCAGGATAATACCGCTCTGGCAACCGAGGTGACGGATTGCGAAAGACATTTCCGGAGTCGGACGCATATCATCAAACAGATATACTTTGATTCCATTAGCTGAGAAAATGTTGGCTGAAGTTTCAGCGAACAGACGGCTGTTGTTACGACAGTCGTGCCCAACCACTACAGAAATCTGAGGCAGATCTTTGAAGTTCTTCTTCAGATAGTTGGAAAGCCCCTGTGTAGCAGCACCTACCGTATAGATATTCATGCGGTTGCTACCTACTCCCATGATACCACGCAAACCACCCGTTCCAAATTCAAGATCTTTGTAGAATGCTTCGATCAATTCGGTTTTATCTTCGTTCTCCAACATACGTTTCACTTCAGCCTGAGTTTCGGCATCATAAGCCGGGGTCAGCCATTTTTCGGCTTTCTCAGTGACCTGCTTGATAAGTTCCTGATTTTCCATTTCGATTATTGTTTATTGGTTAATGATTATTTCTCTATTCTCTGTCAATCCTTGAATATATGCCAAGTCTTGAGCACACAAATGTAAAAGAATAAGTTTATAAATCCTAGTTATTTAATGAATAATTGACAACTATTTCACCAAATATCTCTCTCCTGTCTGCTTCACATATTCCTCCAGAAACTCCTTCGGATATCCCGGACGAATGACACCGGCAGGCTGTCCGATAGAATTCCTTTCAAACTGTCCGTCCTTCACGCGCTTCACTACTCCGTCGTTGTACTTCACAATCAGGAAAGTGCCCAGTTGCTTCCAAGTATCAAAAGTACTCTGAGCGGTCATATTGGTATAGTTAGTCAGGAAAGCGATTGCGGCATTCTTATCTTTTGCCAGCAATTTAGCTGCCATTTCTTCAATACCTTCCTGCGCATTATTAAAAGTCGTTTCCATCTCTTTCTGAGTTGCACGCACGTCACCGATCATCAGATCATAACGCGGATAGACCATATTAGACACCCAGTTGAAAATCCAGAAAGCGGAATTCCAGGAGAACGTGATGTAGTCTGCGCCATCTACACGTGTATAGCACAACGGGGCTTTCGTCGTACAGCAATAAACAGGAGTAAATACGGCCATATTCGCATCATCCACTCCAAACCAAAGAACGCCGCCTATGGGGTCCGGCTTGTTGGCACGCATTTGTGCAACAAATACGAAGCCACTTTGTTGAGTCGAAATCGGACGTTCGTTAAAATACTCCTTATCACCTACCTTGAAATTCAGTGGAGAAAGGCGATACGGGGTTTTATAAGGACCGGCACCGAAATCATTGGAAATATCAAGCGGTGTTCCTTCGTAGTGGTCACGCATCATATCTTTCACATCCTGTACGGAAAGTTTACGGTTCGGCTTTACGAAAAGAGGCATCGGAGTATCTGTCTTTCCTTCTATATAAGGAAGATAGTCATTCCCATGATCAGTAAATTTATTGAAATAGCTCCACACACGGGCTTCGCAGAAACGACGGGCACCGAAATCAAGTGGCGCATAAGCCTCAGCAAAGCTGAAATCCTTGTTCACACCATTGAAGTAACCTTTCTCGCGAGCGAAGGAAATCACATCCGGAGAAGTGATACAGTTTTCTTTGTCGTTCATGTCAAACTGATGGATACGGGATTGATTGGCATGAGCCGAGATACAATCATCCGGTACACGTACAGCCACCCAGACAGCACCACGTACCCCCGGTCCCTTACCGATCATTTCCATAATCCAGATTTCATTCGGATCGGCAATCGTAAACGATTCACCTCCACTATAATAGCCATATTGCTGTACCAAGTCAGTCATGATACGGATCGCCTCGCGGGCAGAACGTGAACGTTGCAATCCGATATAAATCAGACTTCCGTAGTCGATGATTCCGGTAGAATCTGCCAGTTCCGGACGTCCACCGAAGGTGGTTTCACCGATAGTCACTTGAAATTCATTCATATTGCCAGTCACATTATAAGTCTGGCGTGCCTGTTCGATTTCGCCCAGATACTTACCCGTATCCCATTCATAGACTTTCAACATAGTCCCTTTGGGATATGTAGCAGCCGGATAATGATAAAGCTCACCGAACAGACCATACGAATCGGCTGAATAGGAAACAATAGTCGAACCGTCAGTCGAGGCATTTTTGCCGACAATCAGATTCGTACAAGCGAAAGAATTCGCCAGAGCCGCCAAAGACAGGACAGCAGATAGAATGATTCTTTTCTTCATATATAATACATTTTAATAGTTTACCAAACAAAAGTTTCCTTCGAAACGGTCTGATTTCCACAAGCATCCGTGACAGTCATTTCTACGGTATGCTTGCCGCCTTTCTTCACATGTTTCGGGTCAAGCACACATTCCCAGTAAGACTTTACAATATTGGGACGACCGAAAAGTGCATATTCACCGTCAATCGTTCCCCGATAGGAAGCGATACCTGCTCCTTCATCTTTCAGCCGATAGACAATCTTTCCGTTTCGTCCCCACAAGTTCTTGTTAACAGGTATAATTTCCGGAGGAACAGTGTCCAAAGCAACCGTATATGTGCCCAGTTCACGAATAGATGCTTTCATAAATCCATCTTCGTACTTCCCTCCTACGCTGTATTTAGTCCCTTTAGGGGTCACTCGCGCCACGTAATATTTCGTAGTGTCCGCCACCGGTTTGCGCCGCAATCCGATTCGCAGTTCACAGCTTGCATGTAGCGGGACCGGCTTATCATTCAATTGATAGGTAAATGCGACCGCTCCGCTATCCGCTTTTACCTGATATTGAAGAGGTACATTATCATATAGCATCCCTTTCGGAACAATCAGACTCAAGCCCGGTTCCTGCAGATAATTCGTCTTATCCCAGGCAAAGAAATATTTCTCCCGATGATTCAACGGTTCAACCGGCTGTTTCTTGCCACGTACCGTAAAGTGATAGCGGGAAGTATTGCCAAAAGCATCTTTCAGTGTATATTGAAACTGATAATCCCGTTCTTCGTCAATCGTTACCAAACCACGGTTATCGTTCGAGGCTTTCAACAACCGTAATGTATTTCCGGGATCAATAAAGGATTTCATGTACTGCCCATACGTCCAGGAGTTTATCATTCGGTTTTCTTCCTGCGAAAAGCGGTCTACGGTACTACGGAACACTTCGGCACCATCTACCGTAAGCACTACGGAATACACTCCATAATGATTATTTACCCCGTCCATGTAGTCATACGCTTTGATACCTGTGCCGATTACCCCCCATGCTTCCACCGGATGTTCACTGTTCGGCAGAATCGTTTTATTTTCCTGACTTCCACTGACCACTCCTTTGCCAAGCTGCGGAAAAAGCATGATACCATCCGCTTTCGGGGCACGTGTATCTTTCAGATTCTTTTTAAAGAAAGGCATAGGGTCGATATAATCTCCCGTCTCCGTCTCGAATACATCCAAATGAAGATGTGGTCCGAATGAGTATCCGGTATTCCCGCTCAACGCAATCCGCTGTCCGGCTTTCACCGGATATTCATCGGGTTCGGGGATGATTTCTATTTCCCAGTTCTCATTTTCATATTGAAGTTTCTTTACCCTTTCGGCAATGGGAGACAGAAAAGCGCTCAAATGGCGGTTGATAGTGGAATAGCCGTTGTGATAACAGACGTCAAGCACATACCCCGAACCATTGGTGACACGTATACGTGAGATATACCCGTCAGCAAGTGCCCGAACCGGTTTGCCGATTGTTCCTCCCGTCTTAAAATCTAATCCGCCATGAAAGTGATTGGAACGAATTTCTCCGAAGTTTCCACTCAATGTAAGGGGAAAGTCGAAAGGTGGCACAAAGGCAGCCTGCTTTTTTTCCTGTGCATACCCCTCCACGCAACAGGCCAATAATAAAGCAGCAATATATCTTTTCATTATCTTCTTCACTTTTTACTCCTGCAAATGTACATTATTCCAACTAGATTACGAAATATCCGGGAAGAATGATAGCAGATGAACCTAGTTAATAATTCCTTTTATTATTATATTCGCAACTAAACTGTAATCATTATATTATTAATATTATTAC
>OGPM01002186.1_pt1 | contig 14323 bp, 10 predicted proteins | sample 1552961 | NCBI WGS metagenome assembly OGPM01 (sample SAMEA2580304, study PRJEB22360) | human gut metagenome | biome: human gut; feature: human-associated habitat; material: faeces | place: Denmark | collected 2008/2010
ACCGCCAGTGCCCTATCCGCCCCTTCGGGGCACCTTCCCCTCAAGGGGAAGGCTGACGATACGGGAAATACCGTCATCTAAAATGCGGCGAAGCCGCCACCTGAACCCTTTGAACCCTTTGAACCCTTTGAACTTTTTGAACCCAGAACCCAGAACCTTGATAGGAGCATCTATGACCATTTACGGACCCCATAAAGCCTCTCTCAAAGCTGTCATGGACAGCTTTGCGCGGGGCATCCGCGCCTACAGCGAGGCAGAAAAAGAGAAGACGGGAGAGATGCTTTACGAGCATCTCTCGTATCGCCTGAAAGCAGAAGACAGCATGAAGGAGAAGCTCACGCGGAAAGGATTTCCTCTCACCGCCGAGTCTGCCTTCTATGCCGTGAAGGACGCCATCGGATTTCGCATGGTGTGCCGTTTCGTGGATGACATTTATGAAAACGTCTCCCGCTTGAAGGCTCTTCCCGGCGTCGTTGTCGTAAAGGAAAAGGATTATATCAAAAACGTCAAGCCCAATGGCTACCGCAGCTACCATATGATCCTGGATGTCACCGCGCCCTATGAGGATGCGAGAGGCAGAGATCCGGGGCATTTCTTCATCGAGATCCAGCTGCGCACCATCGCGATGGACTCCTGGGCGGCGCTCGAGCATGAAATGAAGTACAAGCACGAGGTGGAAAATGCCGCGCTCATCAGTCGCGAGCTCAAGCGCTGCGCCGATGAGCTCGCTTCCTGCGACCTCTCCATGCAGACGATCCGGAATCTGATAAGGAAGACGTGACTGGTAGCTGGTGGCTGGTGACTAGTCCCTAGTCCCTAGTCACTAGTCACCAGTCCCTAGTCACTTCTATCCCCTAATCCCCACCCTCTTATAGTTTCTACTGAGGTCAAATCTATGAAGATCCTGCTTGCTGAAGATGAAAAAGCATTATCTGATGCCGAAGTCGCGGTGCTCCGTCACTTCGGCTATGAGGTCGATGCGGTTTACGACGGACTGTCTGCCTGGCAGATGGCGGAGCGCGAAGCGTATGACTGCATCGTCCTTGATATTATGATGCCGAAAATGGATGGCATCGAAGTCCTTGCCAAGCTCCGCGGGAGCGGCAGCACAGTGCCGATCATCATGCTCACCGCCAAGACGGAGGTCGATGACCGCATCGCAGGTCTTGATGCGGGGGCAGATGATTACCTGACGAAGCCCTTTGCGATGGGCGAATTTCTGGCGCGCATCCGCTCGATGACACGCCGCGCGAATGCCTTCACCCCTGCCGTCCTTTCGGCAGGCGGCGTCACGCTCAATGTCGAAGAGCAGGAGCTCTCGGCGGAGAGCGCGATCCGTCTCGGCAGCAAGGAGACGAAGCTCATGAAGTATTTCATGATGAATGCCGGCAAAGCACTCACACAGGAGGAGATCCTGCGCTACGTGTGGAGCGATGAGCCTGACGTACCGGCAGATATCGTGTGGATGTATATTTCCTTCCTGAAAGAAAAGCTCGCCGCCGTCCGAGGCAAGGCAGTGATCGAAGGGGAGAAGGAAGGCCCTTTTGCACTGCGCGCAATGGGGGACTAGAGACTGGTGACTAAGGATGGGGACTAGTGGCTGGTAGCTAGGGATTAGGAGTCTCGAGTGACTGGGTAACTGGTGACTAAGAGACTAGGAGACTGAGAGACATCAGACTCTCGTATCGTCATTTCGAGCGCCAGCGAGAAATCTTTCTTGCAGATCGATAAACGATGCATGTGTGAAAGCAGAAATACGTAGCACCAAGTCGTCGTTTCCCTGCCAGTGCCCATGCGATACTGACCGCAGCGCAAGAAAGATCCCTCGTCTGCGCTCGGGATGACGATACGGGAAAAGGATAGCCCCAAAAGTTTGAAAGCAGGGATGAGTGACTAAGGATTAGGGACTAGGGGACTCTCGTATCGTCATTTCGAGCGAAGCGAGAAATCTTCCTTGCAGACCGATAAACGATGCATGTGTGAAAGCAGAAATACGTAGCACCAAGGTGTCGTTTCTCTGCCAATGCCTATGTGATACTGACCGCAGTGCAAGAAAGATCCCTCGGCTGCGCTCGGGATGACGATACGGAAAAGGGTATTCCCAAAAGTTTGAAAGCAGGGATGAGGGATTAGGAGTGACTAGTGACTGGGAGACTAGGAGACTTTAGGCTCTCTCGTATCGTCATTTCGAGCGCAGTCGAGAAATCTTTGTCATTTGCGGTCAGGCGGTCGATGTTTGGAACTCCCAAACGGGAAACCTGTTACCCACTCACTTTCGGGCATCGCCCTATTTATACTCGCGGCGCTTTATAATTTTTATGCGCCGCACCAGCACTCCTCACTTCTAACTGGCGAGCAAAGCTTTCATCCCTGATAAAGGGCGCCCCGCCCTACGGGCTAACCCGGAATCCTTTTTGTTATCCAATGTGCCAAGGAACCTCATTTATGGATATGATCAAGAAACTGCACCGACAATTCATACTTCTGGCCACGCTGGCGGTGTTCATCATCATAGCGGTCGCGCTCTCTGTCATCAATGGGATGATGTACCTCATTGTGCGGGGGGACATTCATGATGTGCTTGAGACCATCGCAGACAATGGCGGCGTCATCACCACGCGGCGCATAAGCGGGGGAGGCTGGCTCCCGGATGGCAGCTGGGTCGAGGATACGCCGGAATTCACGTACCAGACCCGTTATTTTTCCGTACTGCTGGACAGTGATGGCACGGCCAAGGTGACGAATATCAATCACATCGCTGCCTTTTCGGCGGAAAGTGCGGTAGAGGCAGCGGTGGCTGCAGTGAAGACCGGGGAGAGCGAAGGCTATTTCCAAAAGCAGAAGGGGACCTATGCATACCATGTGAGCCGCACCGCGGAGGGCGATCTGCTGGTCGTCATTCTGGACTGCACGCGGGATCTGTCGGCGGTGAAGGCCTTCCTGAAATATTCTTCTCTCTTCGGGCTGCTCTGCCTTCTGCTTTTCGTCGGTATCGTGACGGTGCTTTCGGGGATCGCGATCCGCCCCTTCGTCCGGAATATGGAGAACCAGAAGCGGTTCATTACGAATGCCAGCCATGAGCTGAAGACGCCGATCGCGATCATTTCTGCGAATGCGGAGGCGATGGAGTTCATCAATGGCAAGAACGAGTGGACGGGCAATATCATTTCGCAGGTGAAGCGCCTATCGCTCCTCATCAATGACCTTGTGCTGCTCTCCAAGATCGGGGAGACGTCGGCCAAGGATCTGACGCTTGTCGATACGGATCTTTCGGAGGCGGTGAAGAGCAGCGCGGGCAGCTTCCGCCAGATGATCGAGGACGCGGGAAAGACGCTCTCTGTGGAAGCGGAGAGCGGCATCCATGCGAAGGTCGAGCCGCGGCTCTTCTCGGAGATCGTAAGCATCCTTCTGGACAATGCGGTCAAGTACTGTGATGAGAAGGGGACGATTACCACCCGCCTAGAGAAAAATAAAAAGGGCGTGATCCTCTCTGTCTCCAATCCGTATCAGGAGGGAGCGTCAGAGGACTATGAGCGCTTCTTTGAGCGATTCTATCGCGGAGACACATCGCACAACAGCAAAAAGTCCGGCTACGGCATCGGCCTTGCCATGGCGCGCGACATGGCAAGTCTCATGAAGGGAAGCCTTGCTGTGTCATATAAGGATGGAGTCATCACGTTTAGCCTGAGCCTGTAGGGCTTTGGAGAGACTCCGCCTCTGAGGCAGCCCCGTATCTTGGCTCCTTCCATCCAAAAAAGCCTCGCCGCAGAGGGGGCCAGTCAGGGATTTTTATCCTTTGAAAAAATGGTTAAAAAGCTTTTGCGCATAAAAAATGGATGCTCATGATGAGCATCCATTTTTTATGCATGTATATGGGGTGGCCAATTGGCTGGAGAGGGAGTTTACCGCTTCCGCTTCGTGTCCGAAGATCCTTTTGAGCGATGCAAGATTCGCAATACGATCTGAATTTACCACCTGTCATAAAGCCCGAACATCGCACAATCAAATCCCTGATCCGCGGCTTTCTGAAGCCACTCCCGTGCTTTTTCATTGGATTGTTCAACGCCATCACCTAATGCATACATCTCCCCTAAATTGTACTGTGCAATAGCAAGGCCCTGTTCCGCCGCTTTCAGATACCACTCCACTGCTTTCTCATAGGATTGTTCAACGCCAGTACCATTTTTATACATAAGCCCTAAATGGTTCTGTGCATCAGCAAATCCCTGTTTCGCGGCTTTCAGAACCCACTCCGCTGCTTTCTCATCGGATTGTTCAACGCCAGTACCATCTTCATACATCCACCCTAAATGGTTCTGTGTATCAGCAAATCCCTGTTCCGCGGCTTTCAGAACCCACTCCGCTGCTTTCTCATCGGATCGTTCAACGCCACGACCATATTCATACATAAGCCCTAAATGGTACTGCGCCAGTTCATCGCCCTGTTCCGCAGCTTTATGATACCACTTCGCAGCTTTCTCATAGGATTGTTCAACGTCATCATACACACGAGCATATTCATACATAAGCCCTAAAGCGCACTGCGCATCAGCATTTCCCTGTTTCGCAGCTTTATGATACCACTTCGCAGCTTTCTTATCGGATCGTCTAACGCCACGACCATTTCGATACATCCACCCTAAATTGTACTGTGCCCTAGCATATCCCTGTTCTGCAGCTTTCCCATACCACATCGCAGCTATCAAATCGGATCGTTCAACGTCACGACCATATCCATACACACAACCATATTCATACATATTCCCTAAATTGCACTGTGCACTAGCAAGTCCCTGATCCGCGGCTTTCTGATACCACTCCACTGCTTTCTCATCGGATTGTTCAACGCCAGTACCATATTCATACATAAGCCCTAAATTGCACTGTGCATCAGCAAGTCCCTGATCCGCGGCTTTCAGATACCACTCCGTTGCTTTCTCATAGGATTGTTCAACGCCATGACCATAATAATACATAGCCCCTAAATTGTTCTGTGCACAAGCATCTCCCTCATTCGCCAATTCAAGTATGTTGTCTTTTGCGTGATTCCGAATCTCATCTTGCTCAGGAGATCCATCCGGTAAAGAAGCGGCAACATCATAACCTGCCACTGGATAACCGGCTTCATATGACTTTTTAAAATATGCAATCGCCTTTTGTTGATTTATATGTTGAACGCCATATCCTTCCGGATTTATATGTTGAACGCCATATCCTTCCGAAAAATATTCAGCCATCATATAAAGGGCGATTGCGTTTCCTTCATCGGCGGCTTTCCGAATCTGTTCATACGCTTTTTTAGTATGATCCGTAAGGAATAGCTTCAGCAGACCTTTATCATCTTTACACTACAATAACGTCATTCTTCTTTCTCCTCTTCTGCCTTCAATGTTCATTATTCAGATTCCCTATCAGCTCCATAACAATTTTATTGAAGCTTCTTATCCTTAGCTTATTACAGGGATGATTTACAGTCAACACGATAAGCCCATAAACCATAAAATTTGGATGCCAGGCAGTGTCTGCGGCAAATATCTACAAAATGATAGCCGTAAATTCCATGTTTGTGTTTTAGTACCTACATGGGATTTGCGGCATTTTGTGATGCCGCATGCATCAGAGGGAGCTTCCCGTTATCCCTCGCGTTTGACCTCTTGCCCATGACAGGCATGATCTGCTTTTCACTTGTAGTATAATGGGAAGAATGTGGATCGCAGCAGATCCGATCTCTGCATTCCGCAGGGCCTCTGAGAGCGGTCGACCAATAGCTGTGACCAAGGAGATATTTTATGGATGCGATATGGCAAGGCCTTTCCGGCATTTTTGAAGTCGCCCTCATAGCGGGGCTGGGCTTTTTTCTGGCGAAGAAGGGATGGTTCTGGGAGAATGCGGCAAAGGATCTGACGAGGCTCACGATGACTGTCGCGCTGCCGCCGCTCATGATCCACTCGCTGTATGCCAATTTCACGCATGATGCACTGCTGGCAGCGGCGCCGGATCTGGTGTTGCCCTTTGTTTCTATCTTCGCCAGTTACCTCGCGGGGCATGTGCTCGCCTCTCTGCTTCACATCTCCAAGGGCCGCCGCGGCATTTTTATCTGTACCTGCTGCATCGCGAATGCCATCTTCATCGGCGTGCCGGTGAATGTGGCGCTCTTCGGCGAGGCGAGCGTGCCGTCGTGTATGCTTTACTATCTGGCAAATACGACGATGTTCTGGGCGTTCGGGGCGTACCTCATCGTACGGGATGCCGGCGGGCAGCACCGTTTCACGCTGAAAGAGATGCTCTTGAAGCTCCGCACTCCGCCACTCATGGGATTCGCAGCGGGCGTCATCCTGCTCCTTGTGGATGTCCCCATCCCGCACTTTGCGATGGCAGCGATGAAGTATGTGGGCGGCATGGCGACGCCGATGGCGCTCATGGTCATCGGTATCCAGATGAGCCGGATCCCGCTTTCCTCCATCCATTTCGATAAGGATCTGGTGGGAGCGATGGCAGGCCGTTTTCTTCTGGCGCCGCTCTGCCTCTTCCTGCTTCTCCCCGTCATTCCTGTTTCCGAGATGTCATCCAAGGTCTTTCTCATGCAGGCGGGGATGCCGGCGATGACGAATATGACGATCCTCGCGACTGCGGTCGGGGCGGATGCGGAGTACTCGACGACGGTCAACTGCGTCTCGCTTGTCCTCGGTGTATTCTTTGTGCCGTTTTATATGTATATGCTCTCGTGAGGGGGGCTGCGCCAATTAGAAATTAGAAATGAGAAATTAGAAATGGTGGTGGCAGCTTCGCTGCAAAATATATTTGCGGCGAAGCCGCGCACCACAAAGTTTGAAAGCAGGGATGAGTAGCTAGGGATTAGAAGTGACTAGTGACTGGAATACCGCCTTCGGGCATCACCCTATTTATACTCCGCGGCGCTGCTGATTTTTATGCGCCGCACTACCATTTCTCATTTCTAATTTCTCATTCAAGCGAGGGTTTCAAACGTAATCAAAGGGCGACCCGCCCCACGGGCTAACCCTGCACCCTATATTTTTCCCAAGGAGCCTTCTATGAGATCTAGTGAATGGTCGATCTCCTTTCTCCGTCAGCTCTTCTCGCTGACGAGCCGCTACTGGAGATCCGAAGAAAAGAAGAGTGCCTATGCCTATCTTTTGGGCATCGTGACCCTTACGATCGCAGCGGTCTACATGACCCTGCTCCTGAACGACTGGTTCAATGAGTTTTACAGCGCGCTGCAGAATTACGATGCGGATGCGGTTTATCACGGGCTCATCCGCTTCACCGGGCTCGCCTTTGCGCACATCGCCTTTGCGGTCTATGCGTACTATCTGCAGCAGCAGCTCGCGCTCCGGTGGCGGCGCTGGCTGACGGAGGAATACCTTGCCCGATGGACGGAGCGGGAGATGTACTACCGCATGGACATGTTCTCCAAGGAAGCGGACAATCCGGATCAGCGTATCTCAGAGGACATCAATCTTTTCACGGCGCGTACGCTTTCCTTCATGGCGGGGCTCCTGAAGGCCATCACCACCAGCGTCTGTTTCATTTTCGTCCTGTGGCAGCTCTCAGAGCCGCTGCCCTTCACCGTGGGCGGCGAGACGTACCATATCTACGGCTATCTCGTGTGGGCAGCACTCATCTACTCCCTCATCGGCACATGGATCACGCACCGGGTCGGGCATCGGCTCGTGGGGCTGAATTTCGTGCAGCAGAAGCTGGAAGCGGACTTCCGCTATGCCATGGTGCGCCTTCGGGAGACGGCGGAAAGCGTCGCCTTCTATGACGGCGCGGCGCGCGAGCGGGGGATTCTTTCTTCCCGTTTCGGAAAGCTGATCGAGAATACGATCTACATCATCAAGAAGCAGAAGCAGCTTTCCTGGCTCACCAATTCCTATGGGCAGATCGCGATCATTTTCCCCTTCGTCGTCGCGGCGCCCCGCTATCTTTCGAAGCATATTTCCTTAGGGGGCCTCATGCAGGTGGCGAACTGCTTCGGCAAGGTGCAGGAGTCGATGTCCTACTTCGTCGACGTGTACAGCTCGCTGGCGGAGTGGCAGTCCTGCGTGGACAGGCTGCTCACTTTCGATGCGCACATGGCGGCCATCCGAAAAGAGTCGGAGCGCGCGGGAGAGGCAAAGCGGCGAGAGGGGAAGGAGCTCCGTCTCTCGGATGCGGAGATCGCTGTCCCCGGAGGAAGGGTGCTCTGCCGTCATCTGGATGCGGTCATTCACGCGGGGGAGAAGGTCATCATCAAGGGGCCCTCCGGCTCTGGGAAATCGACGCTCCTTCGTGTGCTCGCCGGTTTCTGGCCCTATGCGAAGGGCGAGATGATCCTGCCTCCCAAAAAGGAGACCATGTTCATCCCGCAGAAGCCCTACATGCCGATGGGAACGCTCGCCGAAGCCGCTTCGTATCCGGATATCGGGCTTTCGCGGAAGGAGTGGGAAGCGCTCTTTGCGTTCTCCGGACTTTCCCACCTGATCCCGCTGCTGGACAGCGAAGGCGACTGGAGCCATATCCTCTCTCTGGGTGAGCAGCAGAAGCTCGCTTTTGCGCGCGTTTTTGCGAAGCGTCCCCGCTGGGTCTTCCTTGATGAAGCGACATCCGCGATGGACGAGGAGACCGAGAGCCGCCTCTACGGGCATCTCGCCCACCTCCCCGGCATCACCGTCGTCAGCGTGGGCCATCGCTCCACGCTGGACAAGTGGCATGGGAGGGTGTGGGAGATAGGAGAGTGAAGGTTCAGGGTTAGCCCGTGGGCGCCTCGCCCATGGATGGCGGATGAAAGCTTTGCTCGAATGAGAAATGAGAAATTAGAAATGAGAAATGGTGGTGCGGCGCATAAAAATAATGAAGCGCCGTGAGGTATAAATACTGGCGATGCCCGAAGGGCTCTTGATAGCAGGTTCCCTCGTATCGTCAGCCTTCCCCTTGAGGGGAAGGTGCCCCGGAGGGGCGGATAGGGCACAGGCGGCATGAAAGACAAATGAGGAAGAATGCCTCCCAGTCTCCTAGTGACTAGTCCCTAGTCACCAGTCACTAGCCGCTCATCCCTCATCCCTGCTTTTAGACTTTATTGTTAATCATACATGATTGTTAATCTTGACAAACGCCGGTCAACCTCTTTACACTATGATATATGTGCCGAAGCGAGGGCCTCGGCTTTTTTTTTGACTTTATAGTCAACTTGAAGAAATGGGAATGTTTACAAATAGCGAGGGCCAGTCGAATTCTTTCTCAAAGGAGTGACACCATTGTTGTACAGTGTAAAGATGCGTTCGAGCCTGGGCGGCTCACATGGCGTGGGGGGACGTCATATTTCCGGAGCCGAAAGGATCGCGTCCGAGGACGGACTCGAGGAGCAGGTGATCGCCATGCTGCGCCGTGCGAGGACGCATGAGCGCGGGCGCGCCGATTTCATACAGGTGAAGGTGGAGGAGATCAAAGAGAAGGACATCATGACCTGCCCCCTGATCCCGGTGTACCAGATGGATACCAGAACGAAGAGCGAGGGGCGCAAGGCTGCGAAGAAGGAGCTGCTCCGCATCGGCGTCAGCAAGGCCGCGGTAGAAAGTGCCTTCCGTGAGCTGGAGTCTTTGACCGACAGCATGCGCGGAGCGATCGTGATGGATGCGGTGACGGGCGAGCGTCTCGATGACCGCGCCGAGCGAGGTGTGCGCTGCAGCAACATGGACTGCGAGGATACGGCGCTCTATGAAGCGCGCATGGCAGAAAAAGGGCTTGGCGGAGATCATCCGCGCGAAGCCCTCGTCCTCGCCTCGAAGGTGGCCTATGGCCCCGGCACTGTCGCCGAGCTCTGCTGGTCTGATGATCCGGACTATGTGACAGGCTATGTGGGCTCCAAAAAATTCGGCTATGGACGCATCACTGTCATGAAGGACATGGGCGATCCGGTAGGCGGCCGCGTCTTCTTCGTCGAGCACGGCACCGATGTGGCACGGTATGACGACTATATGCAGAATCAGGTGGTGCTTGTGCGGATGGAGAAGTAGGGGCTAGTGACTAGTGACTTGTGACTAGTAGCTAGGGATTAGGTTTGCGATACGAGAAAACCGCTAGTTTCAAACCTCCGCGGCGCTTCTGATTTTTATGCGCCGCACCACCATTTCGCATTTCTCATTTCTAATTTCTCATTCAAGCGAAACTTTCATCCGCAATCAAAGGGTGAGCACGCCCCAGGGGCTAACCCTGAACCTTGAACCCTGAACCTTGAACCCTTTTCTCCATTTCCCTAAGCGAGGTATACCCATGAAACTGCAAGACATTCCATCAGCACTGTCCGCCATTGCGGACGAGGGTCGTTTCCGGCGGGTCGAAGACCTGCGAATGGTGACGGCATCCCGCGGAATAAGGCGGGACGGGAAGGAATACATCGTATTCAACTCCAATGACTACTTGGGCATGACCCATGAAGGCGAAGTCATGGCTGCCGCGCGGCGCGCGGTGATCTATGGCACCGGATCGGGCGGTGCGCGGCTGACTTCGGGTGCTGTTTTCGAGCTGTCCGAGCTGGAGAAGGCGCTCGCAGCCTTCAAGCATGCAGAAGATGCGGTGATCTTCAATACAGGCTATATGACGAACCTCGGCGTCCTTTATGCGCTCGCCGGCAAGGGCGACGTGATCTTTTCCGATGCGCTGAATCATGCGAGCATCGTGGATGGCTGCCGGATCTCAAAAGCAAGGGTCGTCATTTATGCACACTCCGATATGGAGGATCTGGCAAGGCTTCTGACCGAGACGCCCTGCGAAGGCCAGCGCTTCATCGTGACCGATGGCGTTTTTTCCATGGACGGCGACATCTGCCCGCTGCCTTCCCTTCTTTCTTTGAAAAAGAAATACGAGGCCTGCCTCATCGTCGATGATGCACACGGCGTGGGCGTCATCGGCGACACCGGACGCGGCACGGCAGAGTACTATCACGAGAGCGGCATCGACATCCAGGTGGGGACGCTCTCCAAGTCGCTCGGCGCCGAGGGCGGCTACGCGGCGGCTTCGAAGGAGATCACGGACTATCTCAGAAATGTCTCCCGCCCCTTCATCTTCTCCACCTCGATCTCTGCGGTGACAGGGGCGAGTGCGCTGGCGGCGCTCCGGCTGCTGGAGGAAAATCCTTCCCTCTATATGGGGCGGCTCCGCTTCAATACTGCTTACATGAAGGCGAAGCTCTTAGAGGCCGGCATTCCCGTCCTTCCGGGGGATACCTCCATCCTTCCGATCGTCATCGGTGATGAGAAGCAGACGCTCGCTTATGCCAAGGCCTGCCGCGAAGACGGCATCCTCCTCTCTGCTATCCGTCCGCCGACGGTACCTACCGGTACGAGCCGCATCCGCCTGACCGTCACTGCCGCGCACACGAAGGATGAACTCGACCGCGCAGCGGAAGTGATGAAGAGGCATTGGAGGTAGAAAGGGTTCAGGGTTCGGGGCTAGCCCCGGGGCGTGCCGCCCCTTGATTGGGGATGAAAGCTTTGCTCTCTAGTGAGAAGTTAGGAGTTAGGAGTGGTGGTGCGGCGCATAAAAATCAGAAGCGCCGCAAAGTATAAATAGGGCGATGCCCGAAAGTGGTATTCAAGTCACTAGTCACTTGAGGCTCCTAATCCCTAGCCACTAATCCCTAGCTACTAACCATCCCTGTTTTCAAACTTAAACCTTGACCCCGCTATCCCCGTCCACCCATTTTCACAAAGGAGAAAAGCATGCAAAAGGAAAAGGCCATCTGTGCCACCAGTGAAAGAAAACTCATCATCGACTGCTGCGAGACGGCGCTCCTTGCAGTCCTGATCGCCGTATCCGGCACCTTCCGCATCCCGGGCATCGTGCCGGGGACGGAGTTTCAGCTCTCTGCGCCGATCGCCGTCGCGATCTGCGGTGTCTTCGGCTTCAAGAAATATATCACGGCGGGGATCCTCGCTTCGCTCATCGGGCTTTCGCTCGGAACGGCGACGCTCCTTAATGTGGCGATCCAGATGTCCTTCCGTTTGGGCGTCGGTGCGATTTGGCTTCTGATCGGGTCTGGCAAACTCTTCTACATCATCTCCGGCCCCATCGGCACAGCGCTCGCGCGCGTGGTGATGTACTTCCTCCTTGGAAAAGGCCTCACCTTGATGCTCATCGCCGCAGCGCCCGGCATGGCCTTCACCGCCGCGACCGCATGGATCTTTGCGAAGGTATTCAAGCGCTGCCGAATCAGCGGGTGAATGAGAGCAGAGATCAGTGACTGGTGACTGGCAGCTAGTGACTAGGGATCAAGGAAACGCTGATTCAATCGAACAACGATTGAATCAGCGTTTCCTTAGAATTAGAGACTAGGGGACATCAGACGGTCAGACATTTATTTCTAATCCCTAGCTACTAGTCCCCAGTCACCAGTAACTAGTCCCCCGTCCCTAGTCACCATATTCCCCTCATAAATTTCCTTGACAAGCCCGTTCTTATAGAGTATTCTTTTGGTCGTAGAGAAAGGGCGGAGCAGTATCCCTGTGAGCTGTATCCGAAAAAGCCCTGACGCCGCACAACAATGATCGCTTGGATTGTCACTGACCGAGACGAATGCACAAGAGCTGCATCCTTTTGGGATGCCTTTTTTATGGCTGCACGCAAAGAGCCGCATTCCTTTTGGAGTGCGGCTTTTCTTTAGTTAGGAGTTAGGAGTTAGGAGTGATGGAAGGGGCGCAGCCTATTTATAAAGCGCCCCAATACCCCCTCTTTTATTCTTGCGGCGCTTTTATATGTTGATGCGCTGCACCTTTAGACTATTTTTATGAAAATCAGTGACACTTTCCGGAAAGGATTTCCCTCATTTATGTCTTACCTTGAAAGCGCTGCACCGGTAAAGAGCCAGGCAGCAGCCAGCGGACTCAAAACGAGCCGCCTCACCTTCTGTGAAGCGGCGATGATGATCGTCGGATCCACCATCGGATCCGGTGTTTTAGGACTTGCGTATGCTTCGCGGAGGGCGGGCTGGCCGGTGCTTGTCATCTGGCTCGCCGTGGCGGCTTTGATCTCTGCGGTTTCCATGCTCTATGTCGCCGAGGCATCGCTTAGGACACGCCTGCCCCTGCAGCTCTCGGGGCTTGCCGAGAAATATATCGGTAAAGCCGGCTCCTGGCTCCTCTTCTTCGCCGTGGGGGCGACGAGCTTCTGCAGCCTCATCGCCTATACGAATGGCTGCGGGAAGATCCTTTCAGACCTTCTGGGGATCTCTTTCGAGGCGGGGAGCCTGCTCTTCATCCTGCCCGCCGTCGGCGTCATCTGGTTCGGCCTCAAGGCGACGGGCGTTGCGGAGAAATTCATCAGCAGCGGCATGATCGCGATGCTCCTCGTGCTGGCCGGTGCCTCCTTCCTCTCTTCACGTGTGCCGGTGGGGGATATCCTCTACACGGACTGGACGTATGCGATGCCGATCTTCAATATCACGGTCTTCTGCTATGCGGTGCAGTACATGGTGCCGGAAGTCGCGCGCGGCTTTTCGCACCAGCCGGGGAAGCTGGTACCTTCGATCCTCGCAGGCTTTGCGATCTCCTTTGTGATCCTTGCGATCGTCCCGCTCTCCGTCTTTCTGATGCTGCCGCTTTCGGAAATCACGGAGGTCGCGTCCCTCTCCTGGGGGCGGGCGCTCTCACATCCGATCTTCTACCTGCTGGTGAATGTATTCGCCTTCTGTGCTATGCTGACATCCTTCTGGGTCATTTCAGAAAGCTTCCTGACGAATATGGTCGACCAGTTCAAGCTGAAGGATGAATTCCACGTCCCGACCCGGATCGCGATGCTCGCCTTCATCGTCCTTCCGCCATTCCTGCTCGCCTTTTTCAGCGCTGTGAGCTTCGTGAATGCCATCTTCTTTGCAGGAACGTTCGGCGGCATCATCATGTCCATCCTTCCCGTCTTCATGCTGCGGGGAGCCAGAAGGTCGGGAGATATGGATCCCGTCTGGACCTGCGGCCGGATCGCAGATCGTCCGATCCAGATCCTCCTCATCGTCATTTTCTCCGCGGCCGGTCTTTACGCACTGGCCAGCATGGCAGGGATGCTTCCGGCGGGATGGTGAGCCGATCAGACATGAGAAAAAAGGGGCTGTAAAGAAATGAATCCTCATTTCTTCACAGCCCCATTTTTATTTTGCTTTCATTTGGTTCAGGGTTCAGGGCTCTCGTGGCGGCTTCGCCGTCTTTTTTTAGAAGAGGGTATTCTCGTATCGCAGCCTTCCCCTCTAGGGTAATGCTATTAAGTTAAGGAAATCGTTAGCTACGTAACGTCTTTTTTTTTCCTTTTTCGGGCGCGGGCGAGGCGCCGTCCTTTT
>OGPM01002187.1_pt1 | contig 14313 bp, 8 predicted proteins | sample 1552961 | NCBI WGS metagenome assembly OGPM01 (sample SAMEA2580304, study PRJEB22360) | human gut metagenome | biome: human gut; feature: human-associated habitat; material: faeces | place: Denmark | collected 2008/2010
GGTTTTGTGCGGAATGCACGCCGTTGATGCGGTTGTAGGAGCACATGATGGTCCATGGCTGGGCGGTTTTGACGATGTGTTCGAAGGCCGGGAAGTAGATTTCACGCAGCGCGCGCTGGGAGATGTTGGCGGATACGCGCAGACGGTCGGTCTCCTGGTTGTTGGCCGCGAAGTGCTTGAGCGAGGTGCCCACGCCCTTGGACTGCACGCCGGCGACGATGCCGACTGCCTCATGGCCGGCCAGATACGGGTCTTCGGACCAATATTCGAAGCAGCGGCCGCCGAGCGGATTGCGCTTGATGTTGACTCCGGGGCCGAGGATGACGGCCACCTTCTCCTGGATGCATTCCTCCGCCATGGCCTCGCCGACCTTGTGGATGAGTTCCGGGTTCCAGGAGCTGGACAGGCCGGCTGCCGGCGGGAAGCAGGTGGCGGGCACGGAGTCGTTCAGGTCGGTTTCGCCGGTGCTGGATGCCAGGGATTTGCGCAGTCCGTGGGGGCCGTCGGTGATCATGTAGCCGGGAATGCCTTTGGTTTCCACACCCTGCAGGTGCCAGGCGTCGCCGCCGGAGGTGAGGGACGCCTTCTCTTCGAGGGTCAGGTCGTTGACGGAAGGATAAGCGGTGTCGCTCATGAGCTGCCTCTTTCGTATGTCTTCTGTGTTTCTGGTGCCTTTCGGCTATTTTCTCGGCCGTCTCGCGATTGTTTCGCGGTGGGACTTCAACCCCGAATTCCCTACCTACCGATTGGTAGGTACTTTATCAAAAAACAATCCTCAACACGCCAATCATCTTTGGAAAAGAAACCGACCGACCGTAAAGTGAATTGCATATTCCAATAACCTCCAGCAACGACGGGAGCACATTATGGCCAACGACGAAGTCGACCGCAGAAGCGCGATTCTCAACGCGGCGGTCGAATGTTTCGGCACGCTCGGCTACTACGGCACGTCGCTGCAGCGCATCGCCACCATGGTGAACCTCACCAAACCGGGCGTGCTGCATTACGTCGGCAGCAAGGAAGGGCTGCTGCATGCGGTGCTCGACGAAATGTACGACCGTGAGACCGAGGACGTCACCGCCGGCATGGTGCGCGACGAGCGTCCGCTTATCGCCGAAATGTGGCGCAGGACGGTGGCGGTCAACGCCAAACGTCCCGAATTGGTGCACATGTTCTCCACGCTGAGCGCCGAGGCGCTCAATCCCGACCATCCGGCGCATGATTATTTCGCCGAACGCGAGGAACGTATCGTGGAAGTGGCCGCGAACATCCGCTGGCATGTGCCGGAAGGCGTTGACGCCGAGCAGGTGCTGCGTTCCGGATTCGCGATGATGGACGGCGCGCAGCTGCGTTGGCTGCGGGTTCCGGGGCGCGATTTGAACGAAATGTGGGCGAGTTGCGAGGACGTGCTCTTCCCCCTGCCGCAGTGGGAGGGCTACCGCTGACCATGAAATATCTGTTGGCACCGGATTCGTTCAAGGAAGCCGCTTCCGCGCAGGCCGTGGCTGAGTCGATGCGCCGGGGCGTGGCGGCCGGCGATCCCGGCGCCGAATGCCGCATGATGCCGTTGTCCGATGGCGGCGAGGGATTGACCGACGCGCTGGTCCAGGCAACCGGCGGCGAATTGCGATCGGAGCACGCGCATGACGCGCTGGGCCGGCCGATCATCACACGATATGGATTCCTTGGCGAGGGCGGTTTCGGAACATCTCACGATGGAGAGAATCCTCGCACCGCGGTGGTCGAGTTGGCTGCGGCGAGCGGCATCGAGCGCATCTCCCCCGCCGACCGCGATCCGTTGGCGGCGTCCACTTTCGGCACCGGCGAGCTGATTCGCGCCGCGATCGACGCCGGAGCGGAACGCATCGTACTTGGATTGGGCGGCAGCGCCACCACCGACGGCGGCACTGGCCTGGCCCGAGCGCTCGGCCATCGTTTCCTCGATGCGGACGATTGCGAGCTGCCGCTTGGCGGCGGCGCACTCCCCCGGCTTGCCCGCATCGACGACACCGAGGTTCCCGACGACGTGCGAAACATCCCGATCGTATTGACATGCGACGTCACCAATCCTCTGACCGGGACGGACGGCGCCGCCGCCGTGTTCGCGCCGCAGAAAGGCGCGAACACGGAACAAGCCGCATTGCTCGACTGCGGTTTGGGCAGGCTCGCCGACGCCATCACGGCACTGAACGGTCGCAAAATAACAGATAAGCCGGGCGCGGCGGGCGGCACCGGCGGCGGCATGCTGGGCCTGTTCAACGCGACCATGCGCCCCGGCATCGAGTTGGTGCTCGATTTGCTGCATGCACGCGAGGCGTGCGCGTGGGCCGATGTCGTCATCACCGGCGAAGGGTCGATCGACGGGCAGACGCCGTACGGCAAGGTACCGAGCGGCATCGCGCGACTGGCGAAATCGCAAGGAAAACCGGTTATCGCCATCGGAGGAAAAGTGACGCGCGATCCGAACGTCACCGCCGCGCTCAACGAAGCCGGCATCGTCGCGACGTTCGGCATCGCACCCGGCCCAGCCGCTCTGCCGGAACTGCTCACCGGAACAAAACGCAACGTGGAGGCCACCTGTGCCGCCATCGCCAGTCTGCTGAGCGTCGCGCGCGAATGCTCATCGAGACCTCATCAATGAGGAACAGGAACCCCGCTTGTTGCACCGGTATTGAGGACTACTTTGGGGTCATCATCAACAGGCCACTCGCCTGAACTAGATTTTCACATCTGCTTACGGTAAGTATTCACGCAAGAGCGGAACCGCGAAATCAACTTCGCCGCAACCGGTCTGACGAATGACATATGCATCCAGCAACCGCTTGCGAATATGTTTGGCATTGTCGATATCAAAATTATCAAAGCTATCGAAAAACGACAGAAGTGAAGCCTTCCACCGCGCATGACCAGCTATGCGGCGCGCTTCGAGAAGCGGAACATGAGCAGGGCCAGGATCTCACCCGTCACGGCCATGCCGAAGAACACCCACATGCTGGTGGAAAACCCGGCGACGTAGGCGGCCGCGGACTTCATGCCCGCGACACGGTTCGCTGCGGAGAATTCGGCGATCAGCGTGGACGCGACCGCGGTGCCGATGGCGCCGGCGAGCTGCTGCACGGTGTTCATCACCGCGGAGCCGTCGGCGTTCATCGCGGCCGGCAGCTGGTTCAGCGCATGCGTCTGGTCAGGCACGAGCACGAATCCGGATGCGGCCATGAACAGCGCGTAGGCGATCGCGACGGCCCATTCATGCGCGCCGCCGAGCATCATCACAATATCCATGATGGCCACGCCGACAAAACCACAGGCGATGAATTTCGGCGGAAAATGCGCTTTCAGCGCACCTCCGATCAACGGCGCGGAAATCGCGCCGACCACGGCTCCCGGCAGCAGAATCAGGGCGGCGATCATGCTGGTGTGGCCGAGTCCGCGCTGCAATAGAATCGGCAGCAGGAAGTTCACACCGAGCACGCCACCGGACGACATCAGCAGAATCAGCATGCCCAATGTGAATCCGGGGAATGCGAACGTGCGCACCTCGACCAGCGGATGCTCCATCTTCAGCTGCACGGCGGCGAACACACCCAGCACCCCGATCGCGCCGACAAGCACCGTCCAGAAGCGCCAGTCGCCGTTCCACTGCGCGAAGAAGCTCGCCGCCACGATGATGCCGGCCAGACCGGCCGCCACCAATACCAGCGATGGCACCGACAGATGCCCCTTCCCGCCGTGGCGGATGTCGGGGACGGTAGCGCATCCCAGCACGAGCGAGATGAGCAGGAACGGGATCATCGTGTAGAAGATCCAATGCCAGTTGAGGAATTCCATGACGAGCCCGCCGAACACCGGGCCGATGGCCGGGGCCGCGCAGGTCACCAGACTGACCAGGCCAAGCATCATGCCGCGTCGGTTGAACGGCGCTTTCTCGAGGATGATGTTGGTCAGCAATGGCAGCGAGACGCCGGTGCCCAACGCCATGATGAGCCGCGCCGCGAGCAACATCGGAAAGTTCACGGCGAGCGCGCCGACCACCGTGCCGGCTGAGAACAACGCCACCGCGGTGACGAACAGACCTTTGGTGGGGAATGTGCGCACCATGAACGGCGAGGTCGGAATGGCGATGGACAGCAGTAGCAGATAGCCGGTGGTGAGCCATTGCACCACGTCGGCGGAGATGGCGAACTCCCCCATCAGCGTGGAGTACGCGATGTTGAGCGACGTTTCGGACAGGATGCCGAGGAAGGTGAGGATGGAGAGCGCCACCACCACGATGGTGAGTCTGCCTTCGCTCATGGTGCCGGCGGAGCTGGCTGCCGGTGTTGTCCGATGGTTGTGTCGTTCGTCGTGGATGCTCACGGTTCTCCTTGTCGTGTTGGCGTCGTCGGCGTTGACGGCCGCCGGCGATATCCGCATATCGTATTGCCTCGCCTATATCTAGGGAGGAAAAGTTACGCGAAATTGCATGCGCGTATTCGGACACGCCCCCGATTGCGCCAATGCTGCCTATGATGAGATGAAAGCGTGCCGATTACGAAGGGGGCGCATCAGTATAAGGAGAGACTGATGAGAAGGACACCGTTGCTTGTGTTGCGCGGCGGCGGCCACGGCCGTCATGGCGCTGGGCGTCACCGTGCAGGCGCAATGCGCCGAACCGTATCCGTCCGATACGCAGCAGCCGGATTACACGGCATTGCTCACCGATTTCACCAATTATTACCAGCCGGATCTCACCGCGCCTTCCACGGAGCTGCGTGGACGCGTGGTCAATGCAGAGGTGCTCAAGGAAAACAGCGACGCCACGGTGTCGGTGAATCATAAGGCCAATGAGGGGCGGACCAGTGATGACGATCCGCTCAATCCTCAGCAGCAGCGCGCATTGAAGGACAGTGATCCGCTGATCGAAAACACGTACTCCGATGCGCTTGGCCCGGTTTTGGGGAGGTTTCTGAGCGAGGGCATCAAGCAGGGTGATCTGCCACTTTCCACAACGTTGTTGGTCAAACGGCCCGGAGAAAGCGACATCGGCACGGAACGGCACGCGTTGCTGTCACGGTATGTGAACGATTCCGCCGTGAAGAAGCAGTATGTCCATCCGCGTCCGTTCACGGATCGCACGAATGGCGGCTATGTGGCTGCCGGTCTGCCGAAGACCGAGAATATCATCCATCTGCCGGTGTGGACGGACGATTCCGGCACGCAGCACAACCCCGGCTATGACACGCTCGCCCCCACTGGTTCGTTCCCTTCCGGTCACACCACCGTCGCCTATTCCGGCGGTATCGGCCTGGCCACGCTGCCGCCCCAGCTCGCGCCGGAGATCATGACGCGCGCATCGGAGGCGGCCAACAATCGTCTGATCGTGGGCGTGCACTATCCGCTCGATCTGATGGGCGGGCGCATCATCGGAGAGGCCGGGCTTGCGACGCGGTGGTCCGATGAACAGTTCCGCAACGACAAGTTGATGCCGGCATATCAGGAAATGCAGGCGTATATGGCGAAGCGTTGCGTGGGCGCCAATATCGTTGCCCGCGCGGCGGATGATCCGACGACCGTGCAGAATTGCGTGACCGCGTTGAACGCGAATTCCGCCGATTCCTCCAAGCCGAGAGGCGGATACACCAACGATTTCACCGACGATTTCAGTACACAGCCGGTGACCAACCGCGCGTCGGCATTGGCCGCCTATCAGGCACGCATGAGCTATGGATTCAAGCCGACCTCCGCCACCGGCAAGGCCGCCGTCGTACCGGAAGGCGCGGAGAATCTGTTGACCACCGCGTTCCCGACGTTGAACGCCGAACAACGGAGGGCCGTGCTGGCCGCCACGGAGATTGATTCCGGCGAACCGTTGGACGCAAGCTCGAACGGCTATCAGCGGCTGAATCTCGCCGCCGCCTACAGCGCCAAAGTGACGCTGTCCGCAGACGGTTCCGTGGTCAAGGTGGAGCCGAGGCAGGCCGTCGCCTCCGTGGTGCGCGAGGGCGCCCCAGCCAAGCCCGGCTCATCCAGCGGAAGGAGCGATGCCACTGCCAGCACCACCAAAACCATTGCGAACACCGGCTCGGACATGCTGGCTCCGGCAGGCATGATAGTCGCCTGCTTCATGCTTGGCATCGGATTGATGCTGACCCGCCGACGCGCGTAAGGCAATAGGTCGGGTCACCCTATGGGAGGCCCGACCTTCACTCACCTATTGGAACGGCAACGACGCCGATGCTCATTGCAACCCGTACTCCAGATACACCTGCTCCTCTTCCATGAGCCCTTGGAGCAATGCGGCCCCCACCCTGCGATGCGGAATCCGCACCGTTGGCACAGGCGTTTCGCCGGCTCGTTATGCGCATAGGTGTCGAGGCGGACGACCGCGCAGCCGTGCCCGGCCGCATATTCCTTCGCGTATTGCACCATCCGGCTTCCATACCTGTGGCCCGCGAACCGCGGCGGCACGCACAGCGTATGCACGACAAGCACATCCTCGCCTTCGCCGGGATACTGCCATGCCACGTCGTCGTATTCCGCGGGCTGGGCATTTCAATATCATGCTGGCACGGATCCCACCATCCTCTTCCAGCACGATCATCTCCCCCTGCGGGCACGGCGCGCTTCGGTACAGCGATCGTCGGGTATACGCCCAATTCCCAATGGGAATCGCCTCCATGCTCCTGCTCGTAAGTCAGCAGGTCCTCGTAGGTCGCGGCGATCGCCGCGATATCCGCAGATGTTGCCTGTCGTATCATGCTATTTCTTCCTTTTCGAACCCCGGTGAACCGTAACCGATGTGTCATGGCGAGATTCCGTAGGGGGTTTCACTGTTCCGTAGGTGGTCGCCGGTGGTATCGGGGATGAGGAACGGCTTTATTCAGGCCATTCCTTCGGCAGGCATTCAGCCCCAACCACCTACGGAACCCGAAAACCGCCTACGGAAAGACCGGACCTTGCCGTGACTCCCGGCCCGTATGCATGCATGGAGCCGATACCGCAACCAAGAAGTCATTGTAGAACCGCCCACACGAGCAATGTCCGCCAAATACGACATGCGCTGCGGCGACTTGTGAAATTACCTGAATCATCGTAAAATACCAAGTGGTAATTAAAGGACACCGCTTCAACGAGGAAAGTGAGCAATCCATGACCAACACCACCGACCTGCCATACAAGAATCCCAACCTGCCCACCGAAGAACGTATCACGGATTTGCTCGGACGCATGACCCTCGAAGAGAAGGTCGGCCAGATGATGCAGCTTGATGCTCGCAGCGGCGATCTGGATGACCTGATCGTCAACAAGCACGTCGGCTCGATTCTGCACACCTCCCCCGCGGACCTGCCCCGCGCGGTCGAGACCGTGAACACGAAGACCCGCCTCGGCATTCCGCTAATCATCGGCGACGACTGCATCCACGGCTATTCCTTCTGGCCAGGCTCCACCATCTTCCCATCCCAGCTCGGCATGGCAACAAGCTTCGACACGGCCAAGGTTCAGGCCGCGGGCCGTGCCACCGCCGAAGAGGTCTCCACCACCGGCGTGCATTGGACGTTCTCCCCCGTGCTGTGCATCGCCCGCGACACCCGTTGGGGCCGTGTGGACGAGACGTTCGGCGAGGATCCGTATCTTATCGGCGAGATGGCCTCCGCCATCGTCAAGGGCTATCAGGGCGGCGCCAAAGCTGGCGAGCCGCTCGCCAAGGATGCGATTCTGGCCTGCGCCAAGCATTTCGCCGGCTATTCCGAAACGCAGGGCGGCCGCGACGCTTCCGAAGCGGACCTGTCCCACCGCAAGTTGGAATCGTGGTTCCTGCCGCCGTTCGAACGCGTGGCGAAGGAGGGTTGCGGCACGTTCATGCTCGGCTACGAATCCATCGACGGCGTGCCGGTCACCTTCAACAAGTGGCTGCTGTCCGACAAGCTGCGCGGCGACTGGCACTACCAGGGCACGCTGATCACCGACTGGGACAACGTCGGCCGTTCCGTGTGGGAGCAGAAGGTCAAGGCCGATTACGTGCACGCCGCCGCGGACGCGGTCAAGGCCGGCAACGACCTGATCATGACCACGCCGAAATTCTACGAAGGTGCGATCGAAGCGGTACGCACCGGATTGCTTGACGAATCGCTGATCGACGAAGCCGTGTCCCGCATCCTCGCACTCAAGTTCCGCCTGGGCCTGTTCGAAGATCCGCGTCTGCCGGACCAAGAGCGCATCAAGACGGTTATCGGTTCCAAAGCCCATCAGGAGCTCAACCTGCAGATCGCACGCGAATCCGTGGCGTTGCTGAAGAATGACGGCGCATTGCCGTTCTCGGCTGCGGCGGGCAAGCGCATCGCCGTGGTGGGGCCGCTTGCCGATGACGCGCAGGAGCAGTTGGGCGATTGGGCCGGCAATTCCGGTCAGGTCAATTGGATGCCGGATGGCCAGCCGCGTGAGATGATCACCACCGTGCTTGACGGGTTCAAGCAGCTTGCGCCCGAAGGATGCGAGGTTGCGTATTCGCGTGGCGCGAACATCATCGATTTGGTGGACGATCCGGAAGGCGAGTTCTATCCGGATGGCCAGCCTCGTCCGAAGCTCGCCGTCTCCGCCAAGTTCGACCAGCAACTGCTGGATGAGGCGGTGGACAACGCTCGCCGTTCCGACCTTGTTGTCGCCGTCGTGGGCGATGTGGTGCAGTTGGTCGGCGAGACCTGCTCCACCGCCACACTGGAACTGCTCGGCGGGCAGAACGCCATGCTCGAGGCGCTTGCCGACGTGGCCCGCGAGACCGGCAAGCCGCTGGTCGTGGTGCTGATGAGCTCCAAGCCGCAGGTGATGCCGGCATGCGTGATCGGCACGAATGGCGTGATCGTGGACGAATCCACGGCCGATGGCGTCAGCGCGTTCATGTGGGCGCCGAATCCGGGTATGAAGGGCGGCCAAGCCATCGCGGAGATCATCCTCGGCGAAACCGAGCCGAGCGGACGTCTGCCGATCACCTTCCCGCGTCATGCGGGCCAACTGCCGGTCTACTACAACCAGATCCGTGGCCAGCACGGCAATCGTTATGCCGATCTCACGCAGGATCCGGCGTTCGCGTTCGGCGAGGGCCTCGGCTACACGACCTTCGCATATGGCGAACCGACAATCACGAACGTTCCGGCTTCCGGCACGTTCGCCACCACCGATACCATGCATGTCGAGGTTGCGCTCACCAACACCGGCGAGCGCAAAGGCACCGAAGTAGCGCAGTTGTATATCGGCGATATCGTGACGTCCTACAGTTGGACGGACCGCGAGCTCAAAGCGTTCCAGCGCGTGGAGCTTGAGCCGGGTGAGACCAAGACCGTTGCGTTCGATATTCCGGTTTCGGAGTGCACTATCGTCGATTCGGATGCCAACCGTATCGTCGAGCCGGGCGAGTTCGAAGTGTTGATTGGCCATTCGAGCCGTCGTCGCGATTTGAAGCGCACCACGTTCACTGTGGCGTAGTTGTATGCGATAGTGCGATTGCGTTGCGTAACCACATTGCGTAATCGCACTATTCAATACCCCTTTTCGCTCACGCAAAATAAATCAAGCCGTCAATATACGCATGTGAGCGAAAAGGGGTAATCGTATGCCATTATGCAAAATCGCAAATGGCGGAATTCCAACGTTTCCTATTTCTAAAATCAGATAATTCAGCGCACGTATGCGCAAAAACGCACGTTTCCGCAATCCGTGAGCAAAAGGGTGGCTTGCGATTGGGCTCGTGCAAGCCACAAACCACCAATCAAATCGCAAATCGCAATCCGTGAGCAAAAGGGTGCTTCACGCAAACCAAACCGCAAACCGCAAACCAAACCACAAACCAAACCGCAAGTCCAAAAACCGCAGGTCGAAAAACGAAAGCAGATAGACAATCATCAGAATCACGCAATCGCAACCAACCGGCGGAACGGACACGACCAAATCAATAAATCCGAATCAGCGGTAGGCGTCCCACAGGGGCTCGGGGAACAGCAGGTTTTCCATTTCAGCCCATTCTGCGCATAGGTCGACTTCCGGTTCGCGCAGCCACCACAGCTGGATGCCATCCATGATTTCCATGGCCTTGCGCACCACCGGCCGCATGCTTTCCTCCCATGAGCCGAGTTGCGGCGGAACCAACCATGGATAACGGGAATAATGTGCCCAGATGTTGTCCATTCGTTCCATGAATTCATCATGCAGCGGATGGTCCGGGTTCAGGGATTCGGCCGACAGCACGGTGAACAGCTGCACCATCATGCGCCGGCGCGAGTTGTGTTTCACCAGGTAGTGCAGGTATGCGGGGAAATGCGGCGCGGATGGGTCGCTGCCCGGCATGCCCGATGAGAAGAAGTCCTCCGGAGTGCCGGTTTGCCCGTAGTATTCGTCATATACCAGCGCCAGCATCTTGTCTTTGTTTTCGACGTATCGCAGCACGCCTTGTTTGGAAATGCCGACCCGATCGGCCACGTCCTGGATGGAGATGCCGTTGAATCCGCGTTCGCTGATGAGCTGCACCGCCGCATCCAGCACTTCCGCACGACGCTCTTGTGGCGATTTGCGGGTACGTTTCGAAGTCTCTTCCTCTGCCATGACTCCGAGTCTAATGCCCTTTGCGTCGATTGTCGTTGATTGACGGCGCCGATGCCACGTCATCGTGGGGCGTATCCGCTTGAATCCATCCATGACGCCATACGCGAGTCAGATCCCATGCTTCGAGATTGCCGCCGTTGCGCGGGTCACGTGGCGGTTTTCCTTCGCCGCTGCCTGGTTTCGCGGAACGCGCAAGCTGGTAGCTCCAATAGACCTGCCCCGCCGACGCATCCCATGCCGCGCGTTGCAATCGCGATACTTGACGGTATGCGTCCGCTCGGTTTCGGCCGTGCAGGGCCCACCGGTTCTCCACGCACCACTCGCCCACAAGTACAGGGATATGGCGGGCCGCCGAACGGATGGCGATTTCGCGCGCACCCACCAGCATTCGGTACAGCCATGGCAGGTGCCGCGATTGCAGGTACAGTCGGCGTGCCGGTCCCGCGAACAACGGTTCCTCCATGGCGATGAGATATTGGTGGGTGTCGAGCATGACGTTGCGCATGCCGGCGCGACGGAACCAGTCGCCCCAGCGGAGCAGTCGGAAGCCGTCATGGAATACGATCAGGGTTTCCGGGCGCAGTATGGCGCGCAGCCGGGTGTAGGCGTCACGGTAGAAGCGCTTCAGAAACCGTAGTGGGACATGCGTGCTGCCGGAGGCCTCGCGGACGTCCTTCGCCGTATTCGACGTGCCATGGAACACCGACCAGCTCACCGGTTCGTTGAGCACTTCGATGCTGTGTAGAGTCGGCTCGTCACGATATCGGCGGGCCAATCGTTCCAGCACATTCAGCGCGTATTCCACCAAGTCCGGATTCTGCGCCCATTTGCACACGCCCGTCAGACCGCCGTTGTCGAAACCATTCTGCGAGCCGGGCACGGTATGCAGGTCGATCATGATCTTCAGTCCCGTCTCCCGCGCCCAACGGAACGCGCGGTCGAGGTATGCGATGCAGCCCGGATGTCCGGGCCAGTCGCCGAAGATGAAATATGGTATGGGAATGCGCACGAGATTGAGCCCATGGTCGGCGATGACGCGAAAATCCTCCAGGGTGATGTAGGCGTCGCGGTGCCGACGCAGTTCCTCGGCGAGATTCCGTTCGGACCAGAGGGCGCCGTGTGTGCGGTGCATCCAGATTTCGTCATCTTCGGCAGTGCGGACGAATGGTTCCGGATCCATCCATTTCTCCAGCACCAGCCAGTTGCCGAGGTTCACGCCGTTGATTCGCTCGTCGATGCCCAGCACCATGCGTCTCACCGCCTTTCTGTGCGGGGTTTCGCCCGGCTTGCCGTTTCCGCCTATTCAAAAACCAAACAGCCCAAACCAAACCCCTATTTCAGCCCAATGGGCCAAGGAACGCACCGTTCGCAACGTTCCTTGGCCCATTGTATGCGTCCCGCAATCAGCCACGCGGCCGGTTGGAATCGGACCACGGCCGGATTGGGGTCGTTGAATGATCGTGGGGGCCGGGCGGTCGGGATCAGTCGACGGGCTTCTCATAGCCTTCACGGATCTCCCACTCCAAGCTGACGATGTACTTCTTGCCACATTCAAAAACCACTTTAAAATCACATTCAGTCAGCCTCAGCCAACCAAAAACATTCGAAAAGCAGTTTTACTTCTGGAACACGTCAGGATGCTTCGGATCGCCGGGTTCGTCGGCAAGCACACCTTCGAGCCCTAAGAATTCCTGCCAGAATTCCAGCGAATTGCCATACGGAGCGGCCTGATAGCCACGCGCCTGCAGGTTCGCCTTCGCCTCCAGCACGTCTTCCTCGCGAATGCCATCGAAATACGATTCGAGACGCTCACGGTTCGTTGGATCATAGAACAGCGATCCGATGATTTCCGTCAGTCGTTCCGCACGCGCCACCGGCAGCGAATCCCAGTGGCGGAATTCGATGAAGTTCTTCAAACGCACGTCGTTGAAGTGCGTGGAGATCACATGGTTGATCTCGTACGCGTTGAGCCCGCGGTCCGGGTACACGTCGTTCGCGTTCTCGTAGAACGCCGGATGGTGCAGATCGGTTCCGGGCACCGCCAGCGCTTCGGGCGTGTGCGTCAGGTCGGCGAACATCATCGGCGTGGACAGCACGTCCACCGCGTAATCCTCCCAACCGAAACGCGGGTCGAACAGGCCGGGGATGACGTTCGTGCGTTGGAAATCGAGATAATCCCACATGCGTTGGCGCAGCAGCGGATACGGGTTCTCCCTGCCTTCGAAATACGGGGTGTTGCGGAAGAACCATGCCAGAATCGGGCCGATCACCGTGCCCAACCGCAGTTTGGCGATCGCGTCCTGTTCCGAAACGTAGTCGATGCTGACCTGTGTCGAAGCGGAGCAACGCATCATGCACGGACCGAACTGTCCGACACGTCCCAGGTAGGCGGTCATCGCCTTGTATCGGTCCTTCGGATTGACGGGAATGTCGGCGTAACTGGATTTCGGTTGGTAACCATAGTTGACGAGTCGGAAACCAAGTTCTTCGAGGATGGGGTCGACTTCGCGGCGGAACGCGCCGTACAATGTGGCGAGCTCCTCCGGCTTGTGCAGGATGCCGATGGACGTTTCCAACTGTCCGCCCGGTTCCAAAGATACGGAGATGCCGTCACGGGCGAGTCCGACCAGTCGCCCGTTTTCCCAGTATTCCTTGTTTTCGTCGTAATACGGGCGGATGCGGTTGAGCAACGCTTCAATGCCGTTGCTTTCGTAGTAGGTCACCGCGGTATCGTCGCTGTTATGTACCGGCAGGTGTTCGATTTCCACGCCAAAACCGCCGGTGCCGCGCTGTTGGCAGCCGGATTCGAAGAATTTGATAAGGCTTTCCACATGCTTCGGATTCGGCTCGGTCAGCAGGTGCGCGTACGTGATCTTTGGCGTTGTCATAGTGGCCATCCTAACGAAAAGCGCCATTCGCAACGCAGGCTACGCTATACGGAAAATCGATAACCGACCATCATTCCCCATCGATTTGGCTGGCGATTTGAATGCCGATTCGACGACCATCGATTTTACGATCGCCGAATCAGCCGTCGATTTGGCGGCTCAGATACCGTCGAACCGACGTCGGAAAGTTTCCCAACGTCGGTTCGACGGAAATAAGAATGGCGATTCAAGCGGCCTTCTCGCTGTTGCGCGCCTCTTCGGCTGCGCGGTGCGCCTTCTTGGCCGCGGAGATCATCAGTTTGATGCGGTTGAGCTGGTTGGCTTCCGAAGCGCCCGGATCGTAGTCGATGGACACGATGTTGGCTTCCGGATGCAGTCGGCGGATCTTGCCGAACATGCCTCGGCCTGTCACGTGGTTCGGCAGGCAGGCGAACGGCTGCGCGCACACCACGTTCGGGCATCCCGATTCGATGAGTTCCAGGATTTCCGCGGTCAGCAGCCAGCCTTCGCCGGCCTGCACGCCCACGGACGTGACCTCGTCGGCCTTCTTGACCAGTTCAGGCATCGGCAGATCCTGCGAGAACTTGCCGTGAGCCAGATCGATCGCCTCGCGTACCGGAGCGTTGTACAGGTCGAGGCCCTTGCGCATCAGCGCATAGCCGATCTTGCTGCCGCCCATGCCGAGGTAATGCTCGTTCCAGTCGGAAATGTACGGTCGGGTGGTCATGAATTCCATGATGCCCGGCACCACGGCCTCGCAATCCTGCGATTCGATGACGTCGACCACATGGTTGTTGGCGTCCGGCTGGTACTTGACGAGGATCTCGCCGACCACGCCGACGCGCACCTTGCG
>OGPM01002222.1_pt1 | contig 14106 bp, 10 predicted proteins | sample 1552961 | NCBI WGS metagenome assembly OGPM01 (sample SAMEA2580304, study PRJEB22360) | human gut metagenome | biome: human gut; feature: human-associated habitat; material: faeces | place: Denmark | collected 2008/2010
AATTACAAAGGTCAGGAATATCATGCCACACTCACCATGCCCGAAGGCGCACTGCAGGCGGGCAACAACTATACCTATACCGTCAAGGTGAACGCCACCGGCTTGACGTTAGAGGGTTGCACCATCGGTGACTGGGCTGACGGTGGCGGCGAAAGCGGCGAGGCTGAGGATTTAGGCTATTCTATACAGAACGACGGCAGTTACACGGTCTATAACGCCGACGGCCTGCTGGCATGGAACAAAGCCGCACAAAAGGACGAATCGATAAATTGCACCCTCACCGCCGACATCGACCTGACGGGTAAGGATTGGACACAGATAGGCACATGGCCAGGTTACTCCGGCGTCTTTAATGGGCAGGGACACCGCATTACGGGATTAAACTTTTCAGCAGCGACTACTGAACTTTTTGGGTTATTAAATTTACGTGGTGTGATAAAGAACCTACAACTCATAGATGTGAATCTATATGGCAATAATGGATCAGCAGCTGGAATAGTGGATCAAAATAATGGTCAAATCATTGCCTGCTCTGTGACGGGAAAAATTTCTGCATATGGTAGAACTTGTGGTATAGCCGATTTAAATTATGGCAGTATCACAGCTTGCTGGTTTGACGGCACATTGAAAGATTATGAATCTGGAGCTATAGTGCGTTTCAACTACAATACTATAACTTCCTGTTATTGGGGAGGCAATGCCGAGCGAGGAGAATTCCGTAATTTTGGAGGAACGGTAGATGCCACGAAGGTGGACGGCGCGACCGTGAAATGGCAGACAGCCGTCGACGGCATGAACATCGCCCTCACCGACAATGACTACCAGTGGGCACTCGGCACAGACGGTCTGCCCGTACTGCAAAAGAAACAATAACAACCCCTAAACAACACGCATCATGAAACGAACAACCATCCATATATCCGCAGCCATCGCCCTGCTGCTCGGCCTTGCCGCCTGCACACAGGACGAAGCGGGCTTCCTACCAGAAGGGGCGGAAGGCACACCCATCGTCTTCACCGCCACGGGGCTGAACCCCGCCGCGACAGCCACCGCCGGCACCCGTGCCCCAGCGGATGGCAATTGGACGGGTGTGCAGAGCGTGGCAGTCATGATGGACGGCATGGTGAAGACGTACAACGTGACGCCCTCCACCGCCGACCCCACCAGCGCCACACTGACCTCCACCGACCCGTACTACTGGACCAACCACAACGACATCACCGTCACGGCGTGGTGGCCCTACACCGCTGGCGAGACAACTCCGCCTGCGGTAAAGGTAAAAGCCAACCAAAGTGCCCGGAAAGACTTTGAGGGCAGCGACCTCATCGTAGCCGACGGACAGACGGTGACCTACGGTAGCCCCACGCTCCGCTTCACCCACCGCACGGCACGGGTGACCATCGTTCTGACGGACTACACCGAGGGGCTGGCATCCGTGCAGCTGACGGGCCTCTCCACCGAAGGCGACAACCCGGATATAATCGTCCCGTATGACAAGGGCAGCAACACCTACACCGCCATCGTAGCCCCGCAAAATGTGGCAGCTGGCACTACCTTTATCACCTGCACCTTCACCAACGGCAAGACCTTCGTTTATAAGATGAAGAATGCTACCGACTGGCAGGCGGGCGGTGAATATACCTACACCGTCTCCCTCGCTGCGGCAAAAGACCTGGGCTATACCATAGAGAGCAACGGCAGCTACACCGTGACCTCCGCCGATGGTCTGATGAATATAGCCAAATTAGTGAACGGAGGTAAGAGCGACATTAACATTACCCTCGACACAGACATTGACCTCACAGGCAAAGACTGGACACCGATAGGCACAGACTACGACAACTCATACAAAGGCACCTTCGACGGTGGCGGCCATACCATTACGGGGCTGACCTTTACGACAAATGACGAATATGCGGGTCTGTTCGGCTGGCTCAATAGAGCTGGTACGGTGAAGAACGTGGTGATGGAGGGCGTACAGATAACAAGCAATCAAATATATGGCGGCAGTATTGGCGGCGTGGTAGGATCTGGCTGGGGCACCATTGAAAACTGCTCGGTGTCGGGCAGCGTCAGCGGCACGGTGTATGTCGGCGGTGTGGTGGGTGTTCAAATAGGCGGTTCCATCACCGGATGCAGCTCCTCTGCCACAGTGAAGGGAACGGTCGATGTCGGCGGCGTGGCAGGTCAGACGAATTCGAGTGCCACCCTGACCGCTTGCTATGCCACAGGCAACGTGATCATAGAAATGGCCCTCAAAAAGAATATCGCTGGCGGCGGTCTGGTGGGAATGAACGCAGGAAGCAGCCTCCTTGCCTGCTATGCCACGGGCAACGTAACCAGTACGGGTAGTAGCACTGGCTATGTACATATCGGCGGTTTTTTGGGAAATAACTACGCCAACGTGATGACCGCCTGCTATTGGAAGAACAATCATGAACAAGGTATCGGCTACAATAAGAAAAGCACCGAAGCCACGAAGGTGGACGGCACTGACGTTACCTGGCAGAAAGCCGTTGATGCCATGAACACCGCCTTGCAGAACGCAGGCTCAAAGTGGCGTTACGAACTTAAAGGAGCATTGCCTACCTTGAGGAAGCAGTAAACCGTCGGGCGGAAAAAGTTCCGCCCGCAACGGAAAGAACCGAAGTATAACCCCAATAAAGAAAGGAGGACGTGATGGAACACACGGAGAATCCACCATATAGGTTTTGGCATCAAGGCATTGTCAATAATAATATAGACTCCAGTGTAAATATGGAAGCTGTAAGCCGGACATTGCCAAGATTGGTGCTCATTAAAGGCAACAAATCAAGTAATTAAATTAAAAACATGGGACTTTTTCACAGAGACAAGAAAAATAATGACGATGAGCCGGACAGTGTTCAAACCAATTCATTCTCTGATATTATGAATGGTTTGCAATACGCCGTAAACTGTGCACAAGATACATTGCAGAATCATCAGATACAAAATCTGACCAGACTTTTTGAAGGAACAAATGCAAATAACGCAAATACGTTCCAATCGAAAAAAATCATGGTTGGAGACAAGACTATTGATATTCCACTTATAGCTTTGATATCCCATCATTATCTTGCGATGGATAATGTGCAGATAAAGTTCAAGGCGAAGGTCGGAAGCGTGGAATCACAGATTCCGGAAAACAACTTATTGTTATCCAGCCCACAAAGAGCCAATCTCCAGATGCAGATGAGCAACATAAAACCGGATGCGGATGATGTCATGGAGGTTTGCGTCAATTTTAAGGTTCAGGAGACTCCGGAGAGCATTTCCCGAATTATTGACGATTTTGTAAAAAATATCTAACAATTTTAAAATTCAAATGTTATGGCAGAAGAAATAAAGAACCAAGGGCAACAAGAAAATGCGGAAAACTTGAATGAAAATGTAAGCGGACAGGCGAAAGAAATTATCTCCGCTGCATTGGAAGAGACTCAAAACAGAGAAACTTCTCCAGTTCTTAAAGCAGATTCAAACGTGACTGACAAATTCAAGGGGCTTCCCATGCGGGAACTTATTGCAGCTCCACTTATTGCAGCAGCCGAAGCACAACAGGAATTGGCAGCGACAGCATGGAATTTCTACCAGCAAATTGCATTTGATGGTAAAAGCGGCAATAAAGCGCGTATATTGGAATTCGATGTCGAAAGACCGATACAGCAGGATGGAAAAATGACAACAATGTCACAAAGTGTCAAGGCTCCGTTTATAGGATTGGTGCCTATTCCTTCCCTGCTCATAGATCGCGTGGATGTCGATTTCCAGATGGAGGTTACCGATACATCAAACGTAAAAAGCACTACCAACGCAGAAGTAGAGGCAAAAGCTTCTGCAAAACATTGGTTTATAAATGCGGAAATCAGCGGCAAAGTCACGACCGCCCGCGAGAACACCCGCATGACCAACCAAACGGCAAAATACCAGATACATGTGACAGCCAGTCAGCAGCCGCAGACCGAAGGTCTGTCTAAACTGATGGATATAATGGCATCATGTATCGAGCCTATAACAAACGAAAGTAACAGTAAGTAAATATATGAATTTGATTCAAGCATTAAGATTACCAAACAGTCGAGCAGTAATGACAAATATTGCACGGTTTCATTATCAAAATATTTATAATGTAGGTTTGACCCCTCCGATTTTCACGCAAAGTAATTTGACATTTCAAATAAAAGGATATACCCGTAACTATCGTTTTCTTAGATTAGACTACGCCTGTGTCATATATATTGCGGATAGAATAGCAGTCGTTGCTTCAAATGGCATAGATACTTTAAGTTCAGGTTTTTCGGGGTGTTATATGGCCAGTTTTAGGCACAATGGCATTAGGTATGTTGCTCATATTCCAACGCCTAACAATAGTATTAAAATATCATGGAATCGGGCGGTTAAAAATCGAATAATAGATAATGTTGTTCTTTTTAAACCTACTGAAGGATTGGCGAGAATCCCAGGAACCATTGGTATTTGGGGAATTATAACATTTAACGATAGATGTTATCGGCTTGATGTAAATGAAAACGCTCCTCCAAGTCAAGCCATACGTGGCCAAAGAATTTTTAACTCAATCCCGAGAAATCCCATACTAACAGAAATTCCACCTATCGCCGGTGGTCAGATGCCTTAATAATTATAACAATTGTAAATAAGGGAAGAATGGTTGTTTCATTGAGGAGTAGAATTCTATTCGGATATATAATTCTGGTGGCGGTCATAGGCAGCATGGCCGCCATTCTCATCCATGAACCTGCGAAGTTCCACGACCTATATGCGTATTTTAAATAACGGTATTTACACAAACAGCAAATGAGCGAACAATTCGTTACCACTACCAAGCATTTCCGCAAGCTGCTTGCCGCAGGCTATCTGTTGATAGTCCTGCTGGTGGGCGGCATCATCTGCACGTGGCTCGGAGAATGGCGCGACTTGGAGTTGCTGGAACGGGAGAACCGTGAAATCAACCGCTTCCGCAAGGAAACACACGATGCGTATGTGGGTGTGGTGGAGTTGTCTCTTTTGGGCGAGTCGGTGCTGGAATGGGACGATAAGGATGTGGCGGCATACCGGCGGCAACGGATGACGGTGGATAGTATGCTTTGCCGCTTCAAGAGCCATTACGAATCGGTGCGCATAGACAGCGTGCGCCACTTGCTGGAGGACAAGGAAAAGCGGCTGTGCGCCATCATGGAGGCTCTGGAACAACAGGCGGACATCAACCGCCGGATAGCCAAGCAGGTGCCGGTGATAGTGCAAACGAGCAGGCAGGAAGAGCCGAAGAAACAGAGGAGGAAAGGTTTTCTCGGGTTGTTCGGCAAGAAACAGGAAGCACCTCCGACGACGACCACCACGATGCTCTACACACTGAACCGTGATATGATAGCGCAACAACGTGCCCAAAGCCATCGTCTGTCGGAATATGCCGACAGCCTTGCCAGCCGCAATGCGGAACTGAACCGCCAACTGCAAACCCTTATCCAGCAGATGGACCACAAGGTGCAGGCTGACTTGCAGGAACGTGAGGCGGAAATATCCGCTATGCGTGAAAAGTCGTTCTTGCAGGTAGGTATCATAACGGGTGTCATGCTGCTGTTGCTCATTATTTCATACATCATCATTCACCGCTATGCCACCCGCATCAAGCAGTACAAACGTAAGACAACAGATTTAATCGGGCAACTGCAAAAGTCCGTAAAACAAAACGAATCGTTGATAGCCTCACGCAAGAAAGCGATGCACACCATCACCCACGAGCTACGCACACCACTGACTGCCATACATGGATATGCGGAACTGATGCAGGACAACGAAGAAGAAAAGATAAGCGGTTATGCGGACAATATCCTGCAAGCCTCCAAGAGAATGACCGACATGCTCAACTCCCTGCTTGACTTCTTCCGCTTGGACAGCGGCAAGGAACAGGCGAATGTCCGTCCGTTTCGTTTGGAAAACATCGCGGAGCTGTTGCAAACGGAGTTTACGCAACAAGCAGAAGCAAAAGATCTTAAACTTACCATCGAGTGCCCGGAGGGTATTATCCTGAATGGCGACAAGGAGCGCATCATACAGATATGCGACAACCTGCTGGGCAATGCCGTCAAGTTCACGAATGCCGGAAGCGTTTCACTTGTCATAAGCTATGACGGCAATAGGCTGACCCTTGTAGTAGAGGACACCGGAACCGGCATGAGTGCGGAAGAACAACAGCGAGTGTTCGGAGCGTTCGAGCGGCTTTCCAACGCCGCCACGCAAGACGGTTTCGGATTGGGGTTAAGCATTGTGAAACAGATAGTCGGGATGCTTGGCGGCACTATACGCTTGGAAAGCGAAAAAGGAGAAGGCAGTCGTTTTACTGTGGAGTTGCCAATGAACACTGCCGATATTGGTATTGAAGAACAGACAGCCGCAGAAAGTCTGGCTCATATAGAAAGACCTTATTCTGTCATCGTATTGGACGACAATCCGATGGTATTATCCATGACAAAGGAAATGTATGCTGGTATAGGTGTGCATTGCGACACGTTCACCACTATTGGCGATGCAATGGAAGCCATGCGGCAGCACACATACGACCTCATGATAACCGATATGAAGATGCCGGAGATTAACGGCTATGAGGTGTTGGAGTTGTTACGCTCGTCAAGTGTCAGCAACTCGAAAGAGATTCCCATTGTCGTGGCGACCGCCTCCGGCAGTTGCAGCGAAGAGGAGCTGTTGGAAAATGGATTTACCGCCTGCCTGTTCAAGCCATTTTCCATTTCCGAACTGGTTGCTGTATCAGACAAATGCCTTTTGACAAGTACGGACAAGGATGAACTTCCCGACTTGTCCTCTCTGCTTGCATATGGTGACAAACGGGCGATGCTCGACCGTTTGATAACCGAAACAGAAAAGGATATGCAGGCTGTCCGGGAAATCATGGAGAGGAATGACCGCAAGGCGTTGGACGAATGGATACACCGTCAGCGAAGTTCATGGGCTGTTATCCGTGCTGACAAACCCTTGTGGAACCTGTATGAACTGCTGCATCAAGAATCTGAATGTTCCGAAATGGAATTGCGGAAATGCGTGGATGCCATGCTTCGTATGGGAACAGTTATCATAGAACTTGCGCAAAAGGAAAGGAGGTTGTCGGATGAAAGTATTTGTGATTGAGGACAACCCCGTCTATAACGATTATGTCTGCAACCTGCTGAAGAAAGACAGCTTCGATACTATGTCGGCATATAATCTTGCCACTGCCAAGAAACTATTGGCAAAGTCAGAGGTGGATGATATTGTCGTTGCCGACCTACGCCTCCCCGACGGTGAAAGCATAGAATTGTTACGGTGGATGCGTGCCAACGACAAACAGCAGGTGTTTATCGTTATGACCAATTACGGGGAGGTGCATACGGCAGTGGAAAGTATGAAGCTCGGCTCAAAGGATTACATACAGAAACAGTTGTTGGAGGATAAACTGATACCGCTTATCCGCACCCTGCAAAAAGAACATGAAAAGCGACTACAATGGAACATTCCGATATTCGTCCGGCAGGGCGAAGCCTATCAGAAAATCAAGAAACGTGTGCGCCTTGTAGCCACCACCCGGATGAGCGTGCTGATACTGGGCGAGAACGGTACGGGCAAGGAACATATCGCACAACATATACACCAACAAAGCAAACTTGCCGATAAACCTTTTGTGGCAGTAGACTGCGGAGCCTTGTCCCCGTCATTGATACAATCCGCCTTCTTCGGACACGTCAAGGGCGCGTTTACGGGTGCCGAAGCAAACAAGACGGGGTATTTTCTGGAAGCGGATGGCGGCACGCTGTTCCTTGACGAAGTGGGCAACCTAACAATGGAGATGCAACAGATGCTGCTCCGCGCCATACAGGAACGCCGTTACCGTCCCGTCGGTGCAAAGGAGGACAAAACAGCCAACGTGAGGATAGTGGCTGCAACCAACGAGGATTTGCAGAAAGCCGTAACGGAAAAGCGGTTCCGGCAGGATTTGCTCTATCGCTTGCAGGAGTATGTGATAACCATGCCGCCCTTGCGCGACTGCCCGGAAGACATCATGCCATTGGCCGAGTTCTTCCGTGAAATGGCAAACCGTGAGTTGGAACGTGAAGTAAAAGGTTTTGCCGCATCTGCCCGTAATGCCCTGCTCGCCCATGCGTGGCCGGGCAACGTGCGCGAGTTGAAACAGAAGATACAGACGGCAGTCCTGCAATCAGAAGGCGATATGATAACCGAAGCCGATTTGGAACTTGACAATGAACCGTCCGCTACTTCCGCTTGTTTTACATTGAAGAGCGGGGATGAAGAAAGAGGACGTATCCTGCGTGCTTTGAAACAAGCAGCCGGTAACAAGAAAATGGCTGCAAAGATACTGGGTATCGGCAGGACAACGCTGTATAATAAATTGGTAGAGTATGGATTGAATGAAGAAAACTGACCGGAGTATGGCTGTAAATGGCAATAATTAATTAACTTTGCAATTGTATTTCAGAAAATAGCAGGCGATTGGGTAACTTTTCGCCGATGATATAGACATAAGACCGCAAGGCGTTTCGAGCGAAAATCTGGTAAATTGAAACTACGGAGACGATTGCGTGATGCTTATGCTATGCTTACGCATAGCGTGCATTCACGTACTCTCCGTAAAGGCTTTACCAGAGCCATCGCTTGAAAGTAGTGTGAATTGCACGCTACTTTTTTGCCTCGCCAAAAAGGAAAGAAAATACGTTATGGCGAAAATACAATTACTTGCCGTTATCTCAATAGATGGCTGTCCGATGAAACTGCATCCCCGGAAGCGGTTGCTTCAAACCGAAGATTACGGTATGGATGAAATACGTGCCAATGCCCTGTATAAGCTGACATCCGACTATTCGGTATCCGTACTTCAAGAATGGAGGGAGGAAGGTGGAAGCATTTGCCATTTGTTGGAAGTAACTGCCGGGAATACCGAATATGCCAACGGACTGTTACGGATGAACGTGATAGATGAAATCATACTATACGTTGTTCCAACCATCGACGGAAACGGAGCGCATTTTTTCAAGTCAGCACTACCTATGAATGACTGGCGGCTTATGGAGAACAAAACTTATAGGGACGGAGTAATCCGGCTTACCTATCATAAAGAGCCACGGGCATAAAATGTTCAGATTATGAACATCTTGGCGGGATTTCCGTGCTCAGAAAGTGAACACATGTTCAGAATCTGAACACATTTCACAAGGGATGCAATCAAGGATAAAATTATTTTTGAATTTTATCCTTCTGAAAAACAATGTAGTACAATTTTCTCACAATCTTTTCTCGTGTTTAGGGCTATGATTTGCACCATATATCAGTGTGCGCACACTGATAAACAAGTGTAAACCCTCAAAACAGAAAAGATAATGAACCATCTCATACTGGCGGAAACACAGTTTTTCGCCATGATAAACGGAAAAGACAACGGTAGCACGGAAACGGCATACGGCGGATTCGTGCAGGAAGTAATAAACCTGTGCTACGGCGGCAATGATGCCAAGCATATTATTGTGGCGTTGGCTTTTGCCGAAATCGAATTACAGCACCATCCGCAGAACTTGTCGGCATCGGAGGAGAATGTCGTCACTGTGTATATCCGCAAGGCGTTATCCTTCATCCGAAAGATGCAGAAGATGGTATCCGCTTCTGCAATTACCTCCGTGCCACCACTAACATCCACATCCGAAACCAAAGCCACAGTCCCAGCCTTGCAATGGACCGGTAATGCCGTCGAGTTGGTAGAACTAATCTATGCCCTCTACGCCACCGGCTGCATCAATGGCGGCAAGGCTTCGCTGAAAGAGCTTGCTCCTGTCCTCTATTCCTTTTTCGGTGTGGAGTCCAAAGACTGCTACCGCTTCTATACGGACATCAAACGCAGGAAAAGCGACAGTCGCACCTACTTCCTTGAAAAGATGCAGGACAAACTGAACGCGAAGATGCGACATGACGATGAATTGGAGCGGATGAGGAGATAAACGAATGCCAAACAAAGGATAAGCGGCCGGATTATACGGTTTCTTATCCTTCTTCATTTACAATCACTCTATTATCTGCCGGAAAGCCGATTAAAATCATTAACTTTGCAAGTATTAATCAATGACGGATGAAAATAGATAACCTCGAAATATTGAATGGACTGATTGCCGGAGCCGAAGGCGGGACAGTTGAGTTCAAAGAAACTACCGGGCAGTTGGAGCGTGGAATGGAAACTCTTTGTGCCTTCTTGAACGGTACGGGCGGCACGGTGCTGTTCGGTGTAACCGACAAGGGAAAGATTATCGGTCAGGAAGTGAGCGACAAGACGAAGCGCGATATTGCGGAAACCATCAGACGAATCGAGCCGTTTGCGACCATTGATATATCCTATACAGACATTCCGGGAACGAACAAAAGTGTTATAGCTTTATCAGCGGAAGAACAACGATATATGCGCCCGTTCACCTATAAGGGGAGGGCTTATCAACGGATAGAGAGCGTTACATCTGCCATGCCGCAGGGTATATACAACCTGTTGGTTATGCAGCGAGGCGGAACCTATGCTTGGGATTCCATGCAAAATCCCGGCTTGAAAATATCCGACCTTGACGAAACGGCAATCTTGGGCGCAGTACGTGGAGGAATCAGAGGCGGACGTTTGCCGGAAGGTTCTATGCAGGAGGATATCCGAACCATCCTTGAAAAATTTGACTTGTTGAATGATGGAAAGCTGAACAATGCTTCCGTTGTCCTATTCGGACGGAACTTCTACCATTATCCCCAATGTCTGCTCCGTTTAGCCCGGTTCAAAGGAACGACAAAAGATGAATTTTTAGATAATCAGCGTGTGACAGGCAATATATTCAACTTGCTGGATGCTGCAATGGCATTTTTCTTCAAGCATTTGTCCCTTTCCGGTAAAATTGAAGGTTTGTACAGAGAAGAGGAACTGAATGTGCCATATAAGGCATTGAGAGAATGTTGCATAAATGCTTTTGCACATCGTGTTTACCATCGCCCCGGCAGTTCAGTCGGGATTGCTATCTATGATGACCGCGTGGAGATTGAAAACAGCGGAACATTTCCGCCTGATATTACCATTGAGAAACTGTTGGGTGGCCACAATTCCGAACCACAAAATCTGATAGTAGCCAATGTGCTGTACAAAAGTGCAGTATTGGAGAGTTGGGGACGTGGCATAGCCCTTATGGTAAACGAATGTCGCCGTGTCGGTATTCCGGATCCGGAGTTTCATACCGACGGCAATGCTGTATGGATTGTGTTTCATTATACAAGAACTACAGTAGGACAAGACCCCACAGCACCCCCACAGCAACCCTATAGTAACCCCACAGTAACCCCACAGTTAGGAAAACTGTTGTCTGCTATTGGGAACAACACTCTCTCTGCTAAAGAAATCATGGAGAAAACGGGAATGAAAGATAAAAGGAATTTCTTAAAGAACTATATCCATCCGGCAATAAATTCCGGTTTGGTCCTTTCACTTTATCCCGTAGGCTCCAAGAATCCGCAACAGAAATACTATCTTACTGATAAAGGTAAAGGTTTCCTGCAACAATAACGGGTATGGCTAAAAAGAAGAAACATAAGAATGATGTAAAAACTGATTTACCGATAATCATGGATTATGGTATCGGCAGTATATCCGTTTATGACCCGGCAGACATGATGCCATACAACGAGCCGCCAATTAGCGAACAAATCCGCTTCAAGAAACTCGGCAAAGAGATGAAATCCGAGTTCAAGTGGCTGGTATCTTCCGTAGTGATTGAGTATTGGCAAGAAAACCGACAGATACCTTTCGGTGAAGAAATGTCGAAACTCAGAACCAGACTGTTGAGAATGTTTGCCGAAGAATACAGCATACTGCTTAAAGACGATACAGAGCTGAAAAATTATTTGCTGACGCTTGCCATTACCACCATCAACAAGCATCTCAAATCTGAGAATAAAAAGAGGGTGTCAAAACTCTCTTTTTAACAAAATTACCCTTGCTACAGATATCTGTGACAGGGGTAATTTTCATATTTTGGGTGTTTTGACACATCCCCTTTTTCACATATAAAGGAATCTGTTATTTCTGCTGCAACAGGTGTTTCAAGTTTTCATCATTTGCGATACGTTCCAGTTCCTCTTGAACAATCTGCTTCACTTCCTCCTTGATGCGCCTGTAATTCGCCTGAACCGTTTCCTTCATGCGGTCGTTGCCGTCCCCGTCCGTAAAGTCGGTAATGACGGGGATTTTCTTGTAGGCTTTCTCCTCGCGCCTCACCTTCTCGGCATCCACGACAATCTCACAATGAAAAATCTTCTGCTCGATACGCTCGTTGAAGTTGTCGGACACCGAACCGACAAACATACCCTGCGTCAAGCCGGAAATCTTGCTCGGCGGGATGAGTGAATCCATCTGCGTGTTGATGGAGGTGGAAACATCCTGCCGGTTGATGGAAATGGACTGCCGTTTCTGCAACACCTTACCGAAGCGTTCGGAAAGCGTCTTGGCGGTTTCACCCACCACCTGACCGGAAAAGATATTGCCGACGGTGTTCATCACGACCTTCGCTTCTTTATCACCGTAGTCGCGCACCAACTGGCTGAAATCCTGAAAGCCCAGACACACGGCAACCTTGTTGCTTCGCGCGGTGGCGATAAGGTTGTCCAACCCCTTGAAATAAATCGTGGGCAGCTCGTCGATGATGACCGACGACTTCAGCATCCCTTTCTTGTTGATGAGTTTCACGATACGGGAGTTATACAGACCGAGAGCGGCCCCGTAGATATTCTGACGGTCGGGATTGTTGCCCACACAGAGTATTTTCGGTTCTTCGGGGTTGTTGATGTCCAGCGTGAACTCGCTGTCCGACATCACCCAATAGAGCTGCGGGGAAATCATCCTTGACAAAGGGATTTTCGCGCTTGCTATCTGCCCCATCAACTGCTCCGCAGCCCCTCCGAGCCATGCGTCCATGAACGGAGAAAGATAGTTTTCCAATTCCGGGTAAGAGGTCAGTATCGGGAAAATATCCTCATAGCGGCGGTTCAGGAACTCAATCGCATGGGGGAACGTGCAGTATTTGCCGCCTTGATAGATTTTGAGATACCATATAATGCTGGCAAACAAAATAATAGGTGATTCCACAAAGAAGTCGCCCTGCTTCTGCACCCACGTTTTATTGAGGTTGAGCATTATCGTATAGGCACTCTCGTAGGCATCCGTAATATCCTCCATGAAATCCGGGTGGATGGGATTACAGCGGTGCGAGCGTCGCGGGTCGTCGAAGTTTATCACATAAAACTTCGGCTTCACCTTGTAACCCTCCGGGTGGTTCAGCAGATGGTTGTAGGCGATTGTAGATAAGTCGCTGAATTTGAAGTCATATACATACATCGAAAAGCCCTTTTCAATCTGCTGCTTGATGAAACTGTTTACCACCGCGTATGACTTTCCACTACCCGGCGTACCCAACACGATGGAGGCACGAAAAGGATTCACCACATTGATCCATCCGTTGTTCCAACGCTTTTTGTAGTAGAACCGTGTCGGAAGATTGACCGAATACTCGCTTTCGATAAGCCTTGTTTCCTGCATGAAGCTCTCGTTCTCGTTGTTGAACACATCATCCATGAGGTTGTGCTTCAACAGGCGGCTCAACCACAGACCGCCCATCAGCAGGAATACATAGCCCGCGCCAACGGTCAGGATATACAGTCCCGTCACCGCCTCCACCGGCAATGGCAGGGCCAGTATCCACCAGTTGAGGAAGAACAGCACGAAGCCCACGGCAAGGACCGCCCAGATTTTCCCCCACGTGATTTTCTCGCCCTTCACGCCCTTTGTCCCCAGACAGGACAGGGCAAGCAGGAGGACGGCAAATAGTTTCGTGTAGAGGATGGAACGGAACAGCCCCGCCGTGCGGTTGAAGTTCATCAGTATCCTGTCCACCACACCGATGTCCACACCCCAGAGCCGTATGGCTTCATAACAGAACCAGTACACGTTCATGACCACTAAAATAATACTCACGGCACGCAGAAAATCCATGATTTTCGCCA
>OGPM01002230.1_pt1 | contig 14086 bp, 13 predicted proteins | sample 1552961 | NCBI WGS metagenome assembly OGPM01 (sample SAMEA2580304, study PRJEB22360) | human gut metagenome | biome: human gut; feature: human-associated habitat; material: faeces | place: Denmark | collected 2008/2010
TACAGTGAAGCCGTTCTTTGGTGATACAGCGTGTTAAAGAAACGGCAGATCACTGTTGCGAACGCCCTGAAATTTTGGCACCCGCTCAGGCTGCGATCAAGAACCCCCGCAAGTAATTGTGTGAGGGTTTGAGAAAGCACCAATAAAGTATATGACCGCCCCGGTTTCCGAAAGAGGAAGCCGGGGCGGTTTTTTGTGCACAAAAAGCGAGTAGAAACTTTGTGCTTCCCTACAAAACGATGAAAAATAATTGACAAGGGTGGGGAATCGGTGCTAGCTTTGAAAAAATAAAGAAAAAAATGCTTTAAAATTGCAAAAGTCCATCTTATAGTACAAGCACAATGCTATATCTATCTCGGAAAGTAACACACACCGGACGAACAGGAGGCGCGGCATGAAACTGATCTACGCAAGGCTTCTGGCGGGCAAAACCGATCCGAATAATACGAGCCTCTGGCTGCCACTCTGGATGCATCTGCGGGATACGGCAGAGATCATGGAATTGCTGGTGCGGAAGTGGCTGCCGGAAAGCGTGAAGAAAGCCACCGACCTGGACGAAGAAGCCCTGATCGCGCTGGCACGCTTTTTGGGTTGGACACATGATCTTGGTAAGAGCGTTGTTGCTTTTCAGAGTGTCCTGATGCCGCTGCTGCCAGAGGCAAAGCAGCGAATTGAGCGCTTTACCACCTTGACCTGCCCGGAGCAGGATCGGAAGAAAACATCTCACGCCCGGGCGAGCGAAGCGATTCTGATAGAGCGGAAGTGTCCGCCAGGAATCGCCTCCATTGCGGGGGCCCACCACGGCAAGCCGCAGGAGCAGGAAGAAGTGGAAGCTCAGCTGGTGAGCTGGACATGCAACTACTACCCCAAGGGAGAAAAGGCATTTTGGGAAAGCTGCTGGGATGAGTTGTTTGAGACAGCGCTGAAAGATTGCGGCTACGACGACCCGGCAGAGCTGCCGGACTTGACTCCGCCTACAGAAATTCTGCTGACAGGACTGCTTATCATGGCGGACTGGATCGCCAGCAATACCGAGTATTTTCCGTTGATCCCGGTAGAAGAACTGGGGAACGAAGTGGCTTATCCGGAGCGTGCGGAACGGGCCTGGAATAAATGGGATGAGAAAGACCTGACGGCACCCTGGGAGGCACAGACTTCTATTGTGGACGCAGAGGAGTTCAAAGCGCGTTTTGGATTCCCACCCAACGCGGTACAGGCTGCTGCCGTGGAAGCAGCCAACAGTGTGAGCGCCCCGGGAATTTTGATTTTAGAGGCCCAGATGGGTGTAGGCAAGACGGAGGCTGCGCTGGCAGCCGCGGAAATTCTGGCGGCGCGGTTTGGCGCGGGTGGAATCTTCTTTGGCTTGCCTACGCAGGCAACGGCAAACGGGATTTTGGGGCGGCTGGTGCAGTGGGCGGACAACCAGCCGGACAGGCTGCTAAAGTGCATCCGGCTGGCCCACGGCATGGCAGAGCTGAACGAAGAGTATATCCGCTTACAGGAACAGACCGTTCCGATAGAAGACGACTGGGACGATTCCGAGACAAACGAGCACCGGGTGCAGGTGCACCAGTGGTTCCGGGGCAGCAAGCAGGCGCTGCTGGCCTGCTTTGTCATTGGCACGGTGGACCAGCTGCTCATGGCGGCGCTCAAACAAAAGCATGTGATGCTGCGCCACCTCGGCCTTGCGGGCAAGGTGGTGATCATCGACGAGTGCCACGCCTATGATGCCTACATGAACTGCTACCTTGACCGGGCGCTGGAATGGCTGGGCTGGTATCGGGTGCCGGTGATCTTACTTTCAGCCACGCTGCCGGCCCGGCGGCGGGCAGAGCTGGTGGAAGCCTACCAGCAGAAGCGGACCCCCGCACCAGATGCACCGTGGAAGACCAGCTGCGGCTATCCGCTCCTGACCTGGACGGATGGGGAGGAAGTCCGCCAGACGACCATTCCGCTGGATACGCCCAGCCGGACGGTACAGACGGTTCCGCTGACGGAAGATGGCCTGCCCGGTTTCCTGCGAAAAAAGATGCAGGCGGGCGGCTGCGCGGGTGTCATCGTCAACACCGTTAAAAAGGCACAGGCCGTGGCCCGGATGCTGCGGGAAGCTCTGCCGGAAAAAGAAGTGCAGGTGTTCCACGCACAATTCCTGATGCCGGACCGCGCCGCGCGGGAGCAGGAGCTCATGGAGCGGATCGGCAAGCACTCGACTCCGGTCCGGCGGGATGGACTCATTGTGGTGGGCACGCAGGTGCTCGAACAGTCGTTGGACATTGATTTTGACGTTATGGTGACGGAACTTTGCCCGATGGACCTGCTGCTACAGCGCATTGGCCGTCTGCACCGCCACACCTGGCGCTGCCGCCCGCAGCCGATGCAGGCAGCCGTCTGCGCGGTGCTGGATACCGGGGAGGATGACTTTGATGAGGGCAGCGCGGCAGTCTACGGCAAGTGGCTGCTCTGGCGGACACGAGAACTGCTGCCTCAGACCATCCGCCTGCCGGAAGAGATCTCCCCGCTGGTACAGCAGGTGTATGGCTGGGCGGCGGAGGACAAACTGCCCGAAGATGCCGCCAGTGAGAAGCTGTGCCATAACTATGAACTGGAACAGGGAAAGCGAAAGGACCGGGCAGAGGCTTATCTGGTGCATCACCCGAAGGTGTATAAAAAATTCCCCCGGCTCAATACGCTGGACGGCTGGATGGCAGACGAGGGAGCCTGCTCTGACCCGGCGGCCCGGGCGGCTGTCCGTGACGGCGACCCGTCTGTTGAGGTGCTGGTCATGGTGCAGGGGCGGGATGGCAGCATCCATTTCCTGCCGTGGCAGGAGGGAGGCCGGACGGTAGCGTCTGACTGCCCGCCGCAGCCGGAGGAGGCGCTGAAGATCGCGCGGCAGAAACTGCGGCTCCCGGCAGTGTTTGGCAAGGAATGGAACGTGAAACGCGTCATTGACGAGCTGGAAGCGGACAACCGCCGTCTGCTGGCCCAATGGCAGCTCTCCCCGATGCTGCGCGGGGAGCTGGTGCTGCTGCTGGATGAAACGCTGACGGCCCATCTGGCGGGGATGACGCTCCATTATGACCGTGAGAATGGTCTGATTTATGAAAAGGAGGAAGCTGATGCAGGAAATTGAGTTTAACCTGTTGACGGAACCCTGGGTCCGTGTCCGTCTGCCGGACAATACCGTGCAGGAAGTTTCTCTGACGGATGCACTGGTCCATGCGCAGGAGTACATGGACCTGGCAGGAGAGATGCCTACCCAGGACGCGGCCATGCTGCGGCTGCTGCTGGCGGTGTTGTTTACGGTCTTTTCCCGCGTGAACGAAGTGGGGGAGCCGGAGCCGCTGGAAGACGAAGAAGCCGCTCTGGAGCGCTGGGGAGCGCTATGGGAGCTGAAACATTTCCCGGAGCAGCCCATCCGGGACTATCTAGAGCAGTGGAAAGACCGCTTCTGGCTCTTCCACCCGGAGCGGCCATTCTGGCAGGTGCCGGAAGCAAAAATTGGAAGCCCATTTAAAGGCGGAAAATTAAACGGAGAAGTGTTTGAAAGCGAAAACAAAAACAATATGTTTGCATCTTATGCTGGTGTGGAAAAGAATGCACTGACATATGCACAAGCAGCAAGGTGGCTGGTATTTCTCAATAACTATGACGATGCAGCCGCAAAGAAAAAAGCAAAGGATAGACCTAGCATGAGTCCGGGATGGCTGGGGCAACTGGGTCTTGTATATGTGAAAGGTGTAAATCTGTTTGAAACACTGATGCGAAATCTGATGTTTTTAAACGACAGGGCAGAGCTTTGGGAAAAAGGAAGACCGAATTGGGAACTGGAAGAACCAAGAAGCGAAGAGCGGACGGAAATCGTCTGCCCGGGTAATTATGCAGAACTTCTAACAATGCAGTGCCGACGGATATGGTTGGAACGAGAAAATGAAAAAGTGGTCCGGTATACATTGTTGGGTGGAGATTTCTTTGATAAGAAAAACGCATTTGCAGAACCCATGACACTATGGGGACTCCGGAAGCAAACGAAAGAGAGTCCAGAATGCTATCTTCCGCAAAAACACGATATGGAGAAAATGCTCTGGCGGGAATTTTCCTCGATTATAGGTGACGGAAAGCATATTCCGGGCGTGGTGCAGTGGAATGGTTATTTACAAAGATGTGGTTTTTTAAAGAAAAAAGAAATCCTGCAAATATGTGCTGTTGGTGTTGAATATGGAGCGCAAAGTGCATCCATGAAAGGGGTCTATGCAGACCAGATTGCAATGAGCCTTTCTCTGTTAAATGAGCTGGGCTATGGCTGGCAGAACCGCATCACCGAGGAAATCGGCCGTTGCGAGCAGGCAGCCTCTCTGGTAGGGCACTTGGCGCAGGATATTGCCACTGCCGCAGGCGATAAAAACGGAAATGCCAGCGCCCCGGCCCGTTCCCAGTTCTATTTTGCAGTAGACCAGCCGTTCCGGCAGTGGCTGCGGAGCATCGACCCGGAAGAAGACGACATGACCGAAACCACAGCCCGCTGGCAGGTGATCGCCCGCGGCATTGCAGAGCAGCTGGGTCAGCAGATGGTGCTGGAGGCTGGCAGCGCCGCACTGGTAGGGCACCGGGTCAAGCGGGACGCCGGGAAAAAGACCGAACGGATGGAGCTGTACACGGCTCCCAAAGCTTATAACCGCTTCCGGGCGGGGCTGTACAAACTTTACCCGAAAACAAACGATGAGGGAGGAACGGCATGAGTGAGAAAAACGAGAGCCGCACACAGGCCATCAGGGGCTATGTGGACGGCAAGATTCAATGGCTCTGGGGTCTGCCGGAGAACCAGCGACGTGCAGAGCTGGCAAAGCTGCGCCGGGGCATCGGACATGCACCCGGGGAGCTTCCAGACCTGTGGGGCGGCCTTTTGCAGGGGATGCCTGCGAGCTTTTACGGCACAAATGGCCCCTCCCATGAAGAGTGGGCGGTCTATCTGGCACTGACCCTGTATGCCCTGCACCAGCAGAGCAACGATACTGTGTGCGTGAGCCAGCTCGGCTGCACGCTGGGCCGGGCCGTGCGCAGGCTGGCGGAGCAGACCGTGGCCAGTGGGCAGGACTGGACCGAGAGCAGCATTCTGCGGCGGTTCAACGCGCTGGCTACCGCCGAAGAAATTACCGAGATCAGCCATCATCTGCGGGGGATGATTCAGCTGCTGCGGGCCGCAAAGCCGGACAGCATCCCTCTGGATTACCCGCGGTTGGCTGTTGACCTGTACGGGCTGCAGTGCGATGCCCCGCAGCTGGCACAGCTGCCCGCCAACATCCGCCTGCGGTGGGGACAGGACCTCTACCGCTACGAGAAGAACGAATCGTCCGAGACGCAGGAAAAGGAGAACTGACTTATGAAAAAGCGTTTGTATGTTGACTTCCATGTGCTGCAGACGGTGCCGCCCAGCTGCATCAACCGGGACGATACGGGCAGCCCCAAAACGGCCATTTACGGCGGCGTGACCCGCGCCCGGGTCTCCTCTCAGGCGTGGAAGCACGCCATGCGGCAGGCCTTTGTAGAGGAAAGCCTGCTGGACGAAGAGGATGTGGGCAAGCGCACCAAAAAGGTGACGGAGCTGGTGGAAAAGGAGATCGCCGCCCTTGCCCCGGACATGGATGCCGCCAAGTTGGCAAAGGAAGTAGTAAAAAACACAGGGCTCAAAGTTAACGAGAAGAAAGATGAGAAAAAGCTCAAAACGCTGATTTTTCTGAGTAAGGCGCAAGTACGTGCTTTGGCGGAACTGGGAATTGAGGGTTGTACAGAGGCCAAAAAGTATAAAGATGCTTTGGGTGCAGCTCCTTCGGTAGATATGGTGTTGTTTGGCAGAATGGTGGCTGAGGCAGCTTCGCTGAATTACGATGCCGCCGCACAGGTGGCCCACAGCATCTCTACCCATGCGGTGCAGAACGAATACGACTACTTTACCGCCGTGGACGACTGTCCGGATAGCGACAACGCGGGCGCAGGCCATCTGGACACCGTGGAGTACAACTCTGCAACCCTGTACCGCTATGCAACCGTCAATGTGATGGAGCTTGAACGCCATCTGGGCGCGGAAAAAGCAGCCGAAGTGGTGCGGAGTTTTGGTGAGGCGTTCATCCGTTCCATGCCCACGGGCAAGCAGAACACCTTTGCCAACCGCACTCTGCCGGATGCCGTCTATGTGACCATCCGGGAGGACCAGCCCGTGAACCTCTGTGGTGCCTTTGAGCGGGCGGTGCGGAAGAGCGCGGAGGGCTACGCAGAGCCCTCCAAGAGCGCGTTGCAGGCCTATGCACAGCAGCTGTATCAGAGCTTTGCGGAGGCCCCGGCAGAGAGCTTTACCGTGGGCACCGGGCTGGAAGCACTGGCCCCGGCCCAGCCGCTGAACACCATGCTGGATGCACTGGAAGAAGCTGTTAAGGAGAACCTGACCGGAAACGAGGTGGAATGATGGCAACACTGTTGCTTCGGTTGGCAGCGCCTTTGCAGGCGTGGGGCGCGGATTCCAAATTCGAGACCCGGAAAACGGCTCAGGAGCCTACCAAGAGCGGCGTCATCGGTCTGCTGGCCGCGGCGCTGGGCCTGCGGCGGGATGAGACCGAGCCATTGACCCGGCTGGCGCAGCTGCGCTTTGGCGTCCGGGTGGAGCGGGAGGGCCAGCTGTTGGTGGATTTCCACATGGCCCGCAACGAGGAGAAAGACCGCTCCTATGTCACCTACCGCCATTACCTCGAAGATGCTGTTTTTCTGGTGGGCCTGGAAAGTGAAGACACCGCTTTGCTGCAGGAACTGGCAGAGGCGCTGACCCACCCGGTGTTTCCGCTGTATCTCGGCCGCCGTGCCTGCCCGCCCACTCTGCCGCTCTGCCTGGGCCTGCGGGAGCAGGGCCTTGTGGAGGCCTTGCAGGCAGAGCCCACGCTCTGCCCCGGCGGGCCCAAGCCGACCCGCATCGTGGTGGATGCCGCACCGCAGGAGCCGGGGGCTGTCCCGCAGCGGGATGTGCCTCTCTCCTACGACCCGCGGCACCGGCAGTACGGTTACCGCTCGGCCCGGGAGATCTCCCTCCGGCAACCCACAGGGGCCCCGGAGCCGACCGCCCATGACCCATTCTGTGAATTGTGAGGTGAAGTGCAGATGTATTTATCCCGTGTAGAGCTTGACCCCACCCGCCGCAGCACCATGACGGCGCTGGCGGCACCACAGAAATTCCATGGCGCGGTGGAAAGTGCCTTTTCCGGGGAGCGCCGCCGTCGGTTGTGGCGGCTGGACCGGCTGGGCGAAAAGCTGTATCTGCTCCTCCTCAGCGAGGAGATGCCGGACCTCTCCGGCGTTGTGGAGCAGTTTGGCACCGGAGCGGCACCAGAGTCCCGGAATTATGATCCGCTGCTGGCGCGAATCACACCGGGCAGTCGCTGGCAGTTTCGGTTGGCGGCCAACCCCACCAAAAGCTGCAAAGACGCCCAAAAACCCGCAGCGCGGGGAACCGTGGCCGCACACTGCACGACACAGTACCAGAAGCAGTGGCTGGTGGGTGGCGGCGCAAAGCACGGCTTTGCCCTGACGGAGGATTCCTTTACCGTGACCCGGGTGCAGTGGCACCACTTTGCCAAGCGCGGCACCCGCCCGGTGTCGCTGCTGGCGGTGACGTATGAGGGCGTTTTGCAGGTGACGGACCCCGAGGCGTTCCGGAACCTGCTGTGTCAGGGCATGGGCCGGGGCAAAGCCTACGGCCTTGGCCTGCTGACCGTGATGCGTGGAGGATAAGACCATGGCGGAGATGCCGGGCATGATCCGGCCGGACCTGCAGGCGCTGCCGCAGGTGCGGGACCGGATGACCTTTTTGTATCTCAAACTCGCCCAAGCTTGCGGTCAGATGCTGGATGGAACTTTTCCCCGCACACGCGGGGGTGATCCTGTCCAGATGTTCGCCGTACCACGTCCACGCACCTTTTCCCCGCACACGCGGGGGTGATCCCCAGCCGCAATTCATCATGGACGTACTGGTTGACTTTTCCCCGCATGCGCGGGGGTGATCCCTTGCGGGCCGTGTGAGGCCCGAGGTTCTGCCGCTTTTCCCCGCACACGCGGGGGTGATCCCAGGGACAGGCCGATGACGTTCGCGCCAGCAGACTTTTCCCCGCACACGCGGGGGTGATCCCAAGGCATACTTCGGAACGCAGGTGATCGGCACCTTTTCCCCGCATACGCGGGGGTGATCCCAACTTACGGCAGGCGTTTGCAGTTCAGCAATTCTTTTCCCCGCATACGCGGGGGTGATCCCTACTTTGGTATGCGTGACAACGTGGAAGTTACCTTTTCCCCGCATACGCGGGGGTGATCCTCATCACCTCGACCACAAAGCAGCGGCTTCTGGCTTTTCCCCGCATGCGCGGGGGTGATCCCTCTTTCAGCAGCAGTTCATACGGCATCTCGATCTTTTCCCCGCACACGCAGGGGTGATCCCATGGACGGTGCCAGCAAGTTTCATTTCGACTGCTTTTCCCCGCACACGCGGGGGTGATCCCGACGCAGTTGGAGGACGTCGGTATAGTAAGCACTTTTCCCCGCATGCGCGGGGGTGATCCCTTGGTGGTTGCACCCATCTCCTTGGCCTTGTCCTTTTCCCCGCACATGCGGGGGTGATCCCGACCACGCCGGGCAGTTCTTCACTCCCTACGACTTTTCCCCGCATACGCGGGGGTGATCCAAAAACGTAACGGCTGGGGCGGACAGAACCTCTTCTCCGACATGCTCAGAATACTATTTTTTCTCCGCAAAGCAAAAGCAGCGACCTTGTTCATTCAATCAAACCAGGTCACTGCTTTTTGCATGTGTGAAATTTTAACGATTTACAGGGATGTTTTGCAACTTTTCCTGAAGCTCGGCTTGGATATCGGTGAGGCATTCCAACAAAAGGGGATTGAACGCGCCGCATTCTCCGTTCAGGATCATCCGCATGGCAGTCTCGTGGGAGAACGCCTCTTTGTAGCAGCGCTCACTGGTCAGGGCGTCGTACACATCGGCCAGGGAGACGATCTGCGCGCTGATGGGGATGTCATTGCCCTTGAGGCCGTCCGGGTAGCCCCGGCCATCCCAGCGCTGCGGGGTGGGGGTAAAATGGGCAAAAGATTGCAATAAAATCAAAAATCTGGTATGATAAAAAGACGTTTCGCATTGTATCTGTATAGGAGGGAAAAGCCATGCTGATTCCGGTTGTTTTATTTATCATCGGCCTGCTCTGCCTGATCAAGGGCGGCGACTGGTTTGTGGATGGCGCTTCGGCGCTGGCCCGGCGGTTCCACCTGCCGGAGCTGCTCATTGGTGCCACGGTGGTGTCCATCGGCACCACCCTGCCCGAGGTGATGGTCTCCACCATGTCGGCGGTGTCCGGCCATGGTGAGATCGCCTACGGCAACGCCATTGGTTCTGTCATCTGCAACGCGGCGCTCATTGCGGCCATTACCATCGCCGTCCGCCCGGGCAAGGTGGATCGTAAGACGCTGGGGATGCCAGTGGCGTTCTTCTTTGCGGCGGCAGCCATCTACTGCGTGGCAGCCTACGGCTTTGGCAAGTTCACCCGGCCTATGGGCCTCATCATGCTGGCCCTGTTCGCGGCCTATATGGTGGCCAACGTGCTCCAGATGAAAAACGCCCCGGCGGGCGCTGAAGCTGAGGCCGAAGCAGAAGCTGCCGAGGAAGAAATGACCCTGACCAAAACGCTGGTGCTTCTGGTGGCGGGTGCCGTGCTCATCGCCGTGGGTGCCAACCTGCTGGTGGACAACGGCACCCTCATTGCCCAGGCGCTGGGCGTGCCCGAGTCCGTCATTGCACTGACCTTTGTGGCCCTGGGCACCTCGCTGCCCGAGCTGGTCACGGCCATCACGTCCCTCGTCAAGGGCTGCAGCGACCTCTCGCTGGGCAACATCGTGGGTGCCAACGTCTTCAATCTGGTGCTGGTCAGCGGTGCGTCCGTGACCATTGCGCCGTTCACCATCCCCCAGAGCTCCACCCTGTTTGGCATCAATTCCAGTCTGGTGCTGGACCTGCCCGTGATGCTGGCCGTCATGGTGCTCATGTGTGTCCCGGCACTGGTGCGGGGCAAGCTCTCCCGGGTGCAGGGCGTGCTGCTGCTCTGCATCTATGCGGCGTTCTGCGCCATCCAGTTCACCATGTGAGCTGGGGCTGAAACGGAATCAAAACCACAAAACGTCCCGCAGGGCCTGAACCCTGCGGGACGTTTTGTGGTATCATGACAAAATATTACTTTGAATAAGACTCCCAGCGGACAGAGGCGTCCAGCTGAGCGAGGGTCAGGTTGAACACGGCGTCAATGAGGTCGGTGCGGAACGTGGCGTTGCCGGTGCCGTGGGCAAGGCGGCGGGCCTCGGCCAGCTCTCCCGCAACCCCCATGGTCGCCGCCGCCGCGCAGGCCGCCGCAAAGGGCTGGCCGGGCATGGCCCCGCAGAACGCGCCCATGAGGGCGGTGAGCATACAGCCGCTGCCCGTGACGCGGGACATGGTGGCGCAGCCGTTGTGGAGCAGAATGGTTTCTCTGCCGTCCGTCAGCACGTCGATGGGGCCGGAAACGGCCACCACGGCCCCGGTCTGCACGGCCAGCGCTCTGGCAGAAGCCACGGTGCGGGGGAGGGTCTTCTCCGTGATCTGGTCGGCGTCGCTCACGTCCACGCCGCTGCCCGCCGCCCGGCGCTGGGCCAGAGCGCGAATCTCCGACGCGTTGCCCCGGATGACCGCAAACTGCACGGCGTCCAGCAGCCGGGCCGATTCCGCCCGGCGGAGGCTGGTATTGCCGGCACCCACGGGGTCAAAGACCACGGGTTTGCCTGCCCGGTTGGCCGCCTGCCCGCCCAAAATCATGGACTCCACTTTGTCGATGGCGCCCAGATTGCACAGCAGAGCGCTGGCGGCGGCAGCGGTCTCCTGCACTTCCCGGATGTCCGAGGCCATGGTGGGGGAGCCGCCCACGGCCAGAAGGATGTTGGCGCAATCGTTGACGGTGACAAAGTTGGTGATGCAGTCCACCAGCGGGGCGCGGCGGTGCACCTGTTCCAGAGCAGAACCAAAGTTCATGGAGAAAAGCCTCCTTGTGTTATAAAAAAGAAGAGGTCTTGCCGGGGTCAATAAAGCCCTCGCCGTACACTTCGCCCGCCTCCGTGACCATGACCATGCAGCCGGGGTCGATGCGGTAGGCGGCGGTGCGGATGCGGTAGACCTGGGGCCGGGCGCAGACGCAGAGGAGCATCTGCCGCTCGGTGTTGGTGTAGGTGCCAATGGCCTTGAGCATGGTGGAGCCGCGCTCGCACTCGCGGGAGATCTCGTCGGCGATCTCCTGCCCTTTTGTGGTGATGATGGTGAGCATCTTGCTGGAAGAACTGCCGTACATGACCTTATCAATGACCAGCGAGGTGATGACCGTGGTGACGAGGCCGTACAGAACGGAATCCACCGTGCCGAACACGGGCCAGCCCAGCAGGATGACGACGAGATCAATGCCGCCCGTGACCGCCCCGATGGAGAGGTGGGGCCGCAGCACCTTGATGGACATGGTGAGGAAATCCGTGCCGCCGCTGGAAGAGCCCCGCATGTAGAGCAGGGCCAGCGCGAAGCCCCAGGTGACGCCTGCAAACAGGGCTGCCACCAGCGGGTCGCCGGTATAGCAGCCCACCCGGGCAAAGACGACATCCTGAAAAACGGTGCACCACACCATGCTCACCAGCGACTTTGCCAGAAAGGCCCGGCCCACAAAGCGGATGCTCAGGGCCACGAGAGGCAGGTTGAACACCAGCGTGGTGATGCCCACGGGCAGGTGCCACAGGTAGTTGACGATGAGGGCCAGGCCCGAGATGCCGCCGGGGGCAAAGTCTGAGCCGCGGGCAAAGTAGCAGATGCTGAGGGCATACAGGAACCCGGCAGCCAGATTGTACAGCTGGTCCACCACGAGGGTGCGCTTGTTCATAAAAATCGCCTCCCGGTATCAAAACAAAAAGAAATTACTGGATGGAAGCTGCCAGAGCGGGAATCTCGCTCAGATTCCCGATGTGGAAGCGGGCCGCGCTCTGGTCAAAGGGGAAGCGCTCGTCCCGCAGGGCGGCCACGAGGCCCCCGGCGGCCGCGCCCGCCTGCACGCCGTAGGTGGAGTCTTCCACGATAAGGCATTCCTCCGGGCGGCGGCCAAGCCGCGCCATGGTGTGGAGATAAATTTCAGGGTCGGGCTTGCTGGCTTCAAACTGCTCCCCGCTGACGATGACGGGGAAAAACTCCATCAGCCCGCACTCGCCCAGCACCTGCCGGATGTTGCTCATGGGGCTGGAGCTGGCCAGCGCCAGCTGCAAGCCCATGGCCCGCAGCTGCTCCAGCATGGGGCGGGCTTCCGGGCGGAGGATATCGGGGAAGTGAATGGGCTCGTTTTCGTCGGCCTGCATCAGCTCTTTTTCAAACTCCGGGGTAAAGGGCACCCGGCAGAGCCTGGCCATAAAGCGGGGGTACTCCTGGCTGGACATGCCCACGGTGGGGTACATGCTCTCCAGAGTGACCCAGGGGTATTTTGTTTGCAGGTTGCGGGCCTGCATCCCAAGGTAGACGGGTTCGCTGTCGATGAGCACACCGTCCATATCAAAGATCACGGCCCGGATGGGGGATGGCATGGGAACGCTCCTTTCTGGCGGCGGGTTCACCGCGGATGCTCCTGATGATAGGCCTTTTTCTCAGCGTACATTTTCTAATCCAGCTCATTGAGGAAACTCTCGGTGGAGCGGCCATTGTACCGGACCAGGCCCATAGAGAACGAAAGCTTGAACGGAGCGGTTGTGGTCTGGTTGAAATGGCGCAGGCCATCCTCAATGGCGGCCCGGGTGTCTTCCAGCATTTTGCCATTGCCGCGGCTCAGCAGGATGACGAATTCATCGCCCGCCATCCGGATGGCAACAGCGTCCTCCGGCAGGGAGGCGGAAAGGATTTTGCCGATCTCCCGAATGGCCCGGTCACCCATAGAGTGGCCGTAGCGGTCGTTGATCTTTTTGAAATCGTTCACGTCCATCATGATGCCGTACAGCTGGCGGGGGTTCGTCTTGTGAGCTTTCTCAAGATAGAAGTTCATGTATTTGCGGTTGAACAGGCCGGAAGTCTCGTCCACAAAGGTGTTGATGTTTTGCAGCTGGATGTGGATGAAGACCATCGCGACCGCTGCGGCCAGCCAACCTGTGGACAGACCGTAGAATATGCCTTGGACGACAGTGCCCAGGATGCAGGGGATGACAAAATAGAACACCGGGAAAAACTCAATGGTAATGCCGGTCTGTTTGGAGCGGGTGACTCGATAAATACTCTCGGCAAAGTAAAGGAACAGCGTGGCATAAAGGAGAAAATTCAGCGGGCCGCGAGAGTAGACATTTTCTGCCGAGACGTGGAAGATGAGCCCGGTGCCGAACAGGTTGATGACCATGAGAAGCTGTACGAGGAGGAGCGGAATGCCCAGCGTCAGGATTTTCCGGTGCAGCCGCCGGGTGCTGCGGTAGATACGGAAATCCACGAACAGGCACCACAAAAAGCCCACCAAAACGGTGGAACCGGTGCAGAGGGTATTGGTAAGGACAACGAGCGTGTGACAGCCCCGGAACGGCTGCCCGTCAATGAGGAAACTGATGGTCTCGGTGACCAGCGCGAGCAGCGTGACCGCCAACATTCCATCGTAAAGGATGGCACCAGTCTGTTTTGTTTCACTGTTCCGGACGCGGAGGAGGAACAGAAAGACCACAAGGATGATACCGGTTCCATTTGCGACCAGAATTTCCGGAATGTTCATGGGAAGCCTCCTTTCGCTGTCAGGGGATGAAATGGATGAAAAATTATTTCCTTATGCAAGGACTTTATCCAGTTGGAATTGCGGGATTGGATTCAGCCGGTCGAGTCGTTCAAGCTCCTTTCGGCGAAAACAGGACATACGATCCATCTTATTATATCATGAAAATGGAGCTTGCCAAGGGGAAGAGAAAACGTGATGGCCCTGTTCGAGTCCTGTACCGTCCACCATACAGTTCGTACTCGAACCCGATTCTTTACG
>OGPM01002268.1_pt1 | contig 13901 bp, 15 predicted proteins | sample 1552961 | NCBI WGS metagenome assembly OGPM01 (sample SAMEA2580304, study PRJEB22360) | human gut metagenome | biome: human gut; feature: human-associated habitat; material: faeces | place: Denmark | collected 2008/2010
TTATTCCATGCTCCGGCAAAGGAAAATACAATAATCAGAATAAAAAATAAACGACAATATTTTATCATCAGATAAAGATCTTTACGAAGTAATCCTTTCATATTCAGTGAACCCCCTTTATCATAAAAATAAACAAATCTTCTATACTGATCGGATGTACCTTAAATCCTTCCGGAATCTGATCTCGAAGAACTACTGCTTCTACATTGTAAGAAGAGTATTTGACTCCGATGACCGCAGATTGATTGAGTTCCTGAAGCTGTTCCTCTGTACATTGAATGATACCGTATTTTTCCAGAAGCCGGTCTTTTTCTTCGAAAAGAACAAGGTTACCTTTATGAAGAAAGGCAACATAATCACAAATTTTCTCCAGATCACTTACAATATGGGAAGAAATTAAAATTGCATGAGATTCATCTCTGGTAAAATCATTGAAAATATCAAGGATTTCATCGCGCATTACAGGATCAAGACCACTTGTTGCTTCATCAAGGATCAGAAGTTTAGGATGATGAGAGAGAGCAACTGCAATTCCCAGTTTCATCTTCATTCCTTTTGAAAACTTACCAAATTCTTTTTTATTTGGAAGGTTAAATTTTTGGAGATATTGGTCGTATAGAGAAGGATCCCAGTTGTGGAAAATATCCTTCATAATGCGTCCAATCTGTAAAGGAGTCAGGCATTCCTGAAAACCAACTTCATCCAATACAACGCCAATTTCTTCTTTCAAGATAGTAGTAGCAGAAGTGCAGTCTCTTCCCAAAATTCGAATCGAACCGCTGTCTTTTTTTATGATATCCAGAATTAGTTTAATGGTGGTAGTTTTTCCGGCACCATTTTCACCGATGAGTCCTAAGATACATCCACTGGGAAGAGTGAGATTTAGATGATTCAGGGAAAATCCAGGATAGATCTTATTCAAATCGTTTATTTCTAAAGCATTTGTTTCAAATGTGGTCATAAGCTATTCCTCCATCATGAAATGAAGCATCTCAGTAAGTTCCTGTTCGCTTAGATTACAGGAAGCTGCAAGATGTACTATTTTTTCCATGTAGTCTTCAATTTTTTTCAGATTTGTTTCACGCAAAAGATCCGTATTAAGTGGAGCAACGAAACAGCCCTTTGCTGCAATCGTGTAAATGAAACCTTCTTTTTCCAGTTCATCGTAAGCCCGCTTGGTTGTTACGACACTAATTCGTAGATCTTTGGCAAGGCTTCGAATGGAAGGAAGAGCTTCGTCAGATGGCAATGTTCCACTTATAATCTGGGATTTGAGTTGTGTAAAAATCTGTTCATAGATGGGTGCACCACTTTTGTTATCTATGAATATATTCACGTTTTCACCTCGCTTAAAATGTTATAACTGTATATATACAGTATATACAGTTGGCAAAGGTGTGTCAAGAGAAACAATCCTGCTTGTATAGAAATTTGATTCATGGTATGATAACTTTCATAGATTAAACGGAATTACCAGTCGAATAATATCTGGAGAAATCAATGTATGAAGAGTAGGAGAATAAATATAATGATTTCTCTGATTAAAGTTAAGGTAGTGGGAGGAAGGAAAAATGCAGACTTTTGCGAATACAGGAATAAAAACGGAAGTTATAGACGAAATTATTTCATTTGCAAAAAACATGATATACATTGTGTGATTCTTTTTGGATCCAGAGCGAGGGGAGACTTCAAGAGGACGAGCGATATTGATATTGCGGCAAGTGGTGGTGATTTTGATCGTTTTGCATTAGATGTTGATGAAGAGAAATCCACGTTGCTGGAATTTGACATTGTGGACCTGGATAGAGATATGCAAGACGCCTTACGAGAATCGATACGGAGAGAGGGGAAAATTCTTTTTGAAAAAGTATGAAAATTTTTGTGTGTCATTGGAAAATATGAAGGATATTTATAATTACGAAGAACCGTATGATAATGTCGTTCTAACTGGTTTGGTTGGATTATATGAAATTACATTTGAGCAGTCATGGAAGATGATGAAAGAAATATTGGAGATACATGGATTTGCAGAAGGAGCAACAAGTTCTCCGAAAATGATTCTCAGAACAGCATATAAAGCAGGTATGATAAAGGATGAAGAACTATGGTTATCTGCATTACAAGAAAGAAATAATGTAACACATTCTTATAACCGAAAGATTGCAATGGGGATTATTACGCAAGTAAAACAGAAGTTTTATAAAATGTTCTGTGAATTAAAAGAAGAAATTGACAGGAATTGGATATAGTAGTCAGGAGCATAAAATGGATACAAATGAAATTAAGATCCGCCCGGCAACCGAAGCGGACGCAGCAGAAATTTTAAATATCTATGCACCCTATATAACGGACACAGCAATTACATTTGAATATGATGTTCCGACACTGGAAGAGTTTACGGGACGGATTCGTCACACACTGGAGAAATATCCGTATCTGGTGGCAGTAAGAGACAGCGAGATTATCGGTTATGCATATGCAGGAGCTTTTTATGGGCGGGCTGCATATGACTGGTCGGCAGAAACTACGATTTATGTAAAGAAGGGTTGCAGTCACAGTGGTGTTGGAAAACTGCTTTATCAGGAACTTGAAACTGCACTGAAAGCACAGAATATCATCAATCTATATGCATGCATTGGATATCCGGAAGAAGACGATGAATATCTGACAAAGAACAGCAAGCAGTTCCATGAACATCTGGGATACCGTTTGATCGGAGAATTCCGGAAGTGTGGTTATAAATTTGGGCGTTGGTACCATATGGTCTGGATGGAGAAGATGATAGGAGAACATCCGGAGAAACCGGAGCAGGTAAAGAGATTTTCAGAAATATAGTGATGGAAATTAAAAAACGGGAGAATGCTGTTTGAAAATGCATTCTCCCGTTTCTCAATATTGTTATGAGAGCATCTCTTCGATCTTCGCCTGCATTTCAGCGACGGTATGCTTTCGTGACCGGGCACATTCCTGTGCCTGACAGCCGCAGATCAAACATTTGCGGTAGACGCCGCGGGAGAGTTTTTCTCCGTCTGTTCCAATCACATCCATATCAAAAAGACGTCCGAAGGGATGGTTTTCTTCGAGTTCTGTTGTTAATTTTATCTGCCGGATAGTCGACTGTAAGAATAATTTCATTTCCAGTCTTCTCATCAAACTCAGTTTGGGTAAGAATCGGAATGTTCTCTTTTTGTAATACAGCAAAAAGTGCTTCCTTCCCGGAAAGGAATGCTTTTTTGATCTGTTCATTCGTCTTTATAGGTCCCGGAATATTCATGCAGAATGAAATCACTGGGCAATGATATCTTTGAATATATTCATTTTGTATATTAACGCGGCGCTCGCGGCAGGCGAGCATGTCGGTTAATACTACTTCCTGTCCTTTCATAGCAGATCCTCCTAATAATGAATAACATTTTCTTGTTGTCTGATCCGTTCGATTACAGGAATTGCTTCCGGACTTTTGAAATAATCCAGTGTGGTTTGCGGTACCAGCTTCGAAAGGGTATCATAGTCACCATTTTGCAGGGCAAGACGTACATTGGAAGCGCTGATCGGTGTATCCTCACAGGTCTTTCTTGAGACAACAATACATTCGATGCCCTGTTCCGGTAATTTTTCAGACATGATCCGGTTATAGATTCCGGTAACCAGGCTAGTAGGCTCTTCCCCTACGTAACGGCGAGTGATACCGAGCACCTTTGCAATCTGCGTAAATACCGTCAGGTCCAGCATGGCGTGGCTTTCAATCACTGCATTCTCATCTTTCTGGAAATAGCTTGGAAAAGTAGTATTGCTGATAATATATGGACCACTGTCGTGATAACAGATGTTTTTCAAGTGTGCTGTTCCTTTCATGACGAGTTGTTTTCTGATCTTGAATGGAACCAGGCTGGCATCTTCACTGACAATGAAGAGATGAAGCAGATCATTTTCAGCAGCCGCTTTTTCTATAAGATACTGGTGTCCGAGGGTAAACGGGTTGGCGTTCATGACGAGAGCAGCAATCTTTCTGGTGGGAGTCTCAGCAGTCAATCCTTCTGGAAGTGCATCTTTTGCAAAAGTACGCAGATAATTCTGAAATCCGGTTTTTCGGTTTTCCATGAAGACAATCTGTCCATCGATCCGGGCAATTTCATAGAATCCAAGATCACCGAAGAACTTGGCAGAATTACATTTGGTGTAAAGAAAAAGGTGTGTATTCCCTCTTGAAAACTGAAATTCAATCAGATGAGAGACGATGGAATTCATCAGTCCTTCTCCCTGATGTTCATGGCTTACGGCAAAACATCGTAAGGTGTTGCCAAAACAGCTTCCTGTTGCGATAATGTGCATCTCATCGTCATACATGCCGCAGGTGTAATCCAGGTTAGCATCTCTGCGGATCCCTTCTGAGATAAGGAGCGCGTCCACTTCATCGTTGGCTCGCTTGTCAGAAGGATAGATTTGAGAAATATAATAATCTGACATAGATAAATTCCTTTCTGCACAGTAGCTCAAAATATTTGATGAAATTATTTTAACATGTGTATAGAAAATGTAAAGAGGAGCAAGGATTCAAGAAAGAAATCAGGCATTATTCTTAAAAAAATACAAATTGGATTTATGTCATATTGATATGATCACAATATGAATTATGTAATTTACTAATAACCAGGATAACCCTATAATATAGTCGGATAAAAAATAATCGTATGATTTATAGTAAAGGAAGGATAGATATGGCAACCATTTTCCCAAGAGAAGAAAAAGCCGAGATGTTATTTGACAAGATTCTTGCAAACCCGGAGGCATGCAGGCGACTGAAAAGAACTTTTTATGATGCCATTGATTCCGGAGATGAGTTTGTGACAGAAAATCTTCCCGCAAAGCAGTTCACCGCTGCATTATTCGATGCATATGAAAATAAAGATCTGACTGCATTTCTCATGGCTGTGTGCCAAAACAGTATGTTCGATCTTTTAAGAAATGCTTTTCTGATACCGTTTAAATTTAATGCGGATGGACAGACAAATCCTATTTTTTTGACAGATGAAGAGGGAAAGCTTCTGGAAAATCTTCCGATTCATGTAAAGGAAAAAGAATATGAAAAATTTCGAAAAGTTTATCAGAAGCGTGATAAAGTAAAAATGTATCTGGCACATGGATATAAGAAAAGGCATTGTTATGATTCAGAAACAATGGAAACACAGGAATATAAGATGGGAGAGCATGACGGAGTACTTCTGATCTATGAACTTCCGGATACCGTAAAAGAAAAAAAGACGGAGGCTGAAGCTTATGCAGCTGTGTGGGATATTATGATGGAACTTCAAAAGGAACTGCCAAATTCTGTGGTATATTACGGACAGGATTTCTTGCAGGAAGAAGGAAAAAGATTTGATGAAATGGGGGTTTTCCTTCCGCTGGAACACTTTTCTGACAGACTGGAAAGGCATATAGAAAAAGCGGATCAAATTGTATATGGTAAATAAAAAGATGCATCTGGTTGAAAAAAGATCAGATGCATCTTTTTATTTAAAATTCTTTTTTACGTGCAATAACGGAATGTTTTGTCCGTCAGAATTCTTGCAAAGATAAGTCCAAGAGGCAAGGCAAGAATGATAAGTATTGCAGCTGCAAACCAGGATGCAGAGGTTTGCAGAGACATCACTCCAAGATTATAGATTGCCCGGTAAAGATAAAGTCCCGGTACCATGATGACAATAGAAGGTACAGTCAGAGAAATTCTCGGGTAACCGATTTTGCTTTTTAATACAGAAGCCAGAATTCCGGCAGTCAGGGCACCGATAAAAGCTGCGGCTGCAGGAGGCAGGGAGGCCAAGTCTACCAGTTCAAGACGGAGTGTATTGGCAATTGCTCCAATGATACCGGCTGTGGCAGAGAGTTCTTTAGGACTGTTGAACATAACAGAAAAGCCGAACACCCCGCAGAAGCTGGCGAGAAGCTGGAATAGTATATGTTGCCAGAGTGTGAGAGAAAGAGGTGGGAAATCACTTGGCTTTAAATGAAGGATAAGTGCCATGATCCAGGCGGTCAAGGTTGCGACAAGAATGATGATCATTGCGTAAGCAAGTCGTTCCAGACCGGATCGCATATCCAGTTTTGCAAGGTCGATTCCGCTGGTGATAAATGGAAAACCGGGAATGATGAAAAGCATAGAGCATATATATCCGGCTTCATGAGCAAGAGAAATGCCGAACAACAGTTCAGTTGTTTTTAAAAGTGTAGCATAGATAAGACAGGCAGCAGCAACAGAGGCAGTAATGCCTAAGAATAATGTGAAATGATGCTTAGTCAGTTTACATCTTACAAAGTTGCCGATACCGGCACCGAAAAAAGCAAGAAGCATTTCTACCGGTCCGCCACCAAGGAGAAAGGTAAATGCCCCACAGGCAAATGCTGCGGCAAATCCGAGTGCAACTGGAGAGTAAAGGCCATGGATCCGTTCAATCTCATCCAGATAAGAATGAATCTGTTCACCGGAAAGATATTTTTCCTTTGTTGGGAAATCGTTGATGAAGTTTTCCAGTCGGTTCAATTTCGAAGTATTAACACCGGTATTGGTCAGACACAGCGACTGTGAAAAACAGTTTTCACCGTCAAAACAGGTGTATTCAATGGACATCAGGCCGATGTCGGCGGTACAGGTGATTCCCAGTTCTCTGGAAAGGGTATTCATGGAGCTTCGAACACGCCATGCTCCGGTTCCACAGGAAAGAAGCATCATGCCACATCTACCGACCACGGAGGCTTTTTCAATTAGCCCGGCCTTTGTGATAGGAATGGTATCTTCTTTATTCAGTGCATAATCATGCCATAGAATGTCCATATGATTTTTTTCTATTATGCCTTGCTGCATAAATTTCACTTCCTTTTGCTATACCAATAATACATGAACAATATATTAAATATGTATTATTGATATTGATTTATCATAATAAAGTATAATCATCGAAATGCAAAAGTCAATAGAAGAGTTGAGAAATCCTGAAAAAGGATACGGATATGCCAATGTGGATTTAAAAACATGACCGAGGCAATGTGCATAAAATGAAAAACCATTTTTTGTCTAATGTGTATAAGAAAAAGTAGGCAAAAGAAAAGAGTGTGAAATATGTTAAGTTTTGGTTGCGATTTTCTATCTGATCATCGGAGTAATTGTGATGCTTTTATATGTTCGCTTTGAAAGACAGGAAGAAACCGTTTTGAAAGAACTGGAAAACAGAAGAAAAAGTATGTAGAAAACACCGGCAGTTTTTAAAGTAATAAATGCTAATAAAAAATGCTAATAAGCAAGAAAGCCTGTTTTTCTTGACACTCATTATGTTCGGTGTTACGGTTATCTAGGATGCAAGATATGGTGCAGATGCGGAGAATACGGTATCCAAAGTGCACCGCTTTTGAGAGTTTTATAAAACTCAGTTTACAAGAAAATAAAACAATGAGGTGTAAGAACATGCAGGAATTAAAACCGATCAAAGAAGGTAAAGTACGTGAGATTTATGACAATGGCGACAGCCTGATCATGGTTGCAACAGACCGTATCAGCTGCTTTGACGTGATTCTGAATAATGAAGTAACTAAGAAAGGTACTGTTCTGACACAGATGTCAAAATTCTGGTTCGATATGACAGAAGATATTCTTCCGAACCATATGATTTCTGTAGATACAAAGGATATGCCGGAATTCTTCCAGCAGGAGAAATACGAAGGCAAATCCATGATGTGCAAGAAGCTGAACATGCTTCCGATCGAATGTATCGTTCGTGGCTATATCACAGGAAGTGGCTGGAAGAGCTACAAAGAGAATGGAACTGTATGCGGAATCAAACTTCCGGAAGGATTACAGGAATCAGACAAACTTCCTGAACCGATTTACACACCATCTACAAAAGCAGAGATCGGTGATCATGATGAGAATATTTCTTTTGAACAGAGTATCGATCATCTGGAAAAATATTTCCCGGGAAGAGGAAAAGAATTAGCAGAAAAGCTTCGTGACAACACGATCGCTCTCTATAAAAAATGCGCAGAATATGCACTCAGTAAAGGAATCATCATTGCAGATACCAAGTTTGAATTTGGTCTTGATGAAGAAGGCAACATGGTGATCGGTGATGAGATGCTGACACCGGACAGCTCAAGATTCTGGCCGGCAGATGGTTATGAACCGGGACACGGACAACCGTCATTTGACAAGCAGTTCGCACGTGACTGGCTCACAGCCAATCCGGATAATAACTGGACACTTCCACAGGAGATCGTGGATAAGACAATCGAAAAATACCTGCAGGCATATGAGATGCTCACAGGCGAAAAACTTGCATAATTACATCACATGCCATGAGAATAAAATATGACGAAAGGACCGGCGGTTTGAGACTGCCGGTCTTTTTGCACTGGTAAAACTGTCCAGTTTTGGTATAATCAAGACAGAATATCAGTTGCAGAAAAGAAAAAGAAGAAAAAGGAGATATTATGAAACGACCATTTAAGAGAATTTTATACGGCGGAGATTATAACCCGAACCAGTGGGGAAAAGAGGTCTGGAAAGAAGATATGCGCATTTTCAAAGATGCCCGGATCAACAGTGCTACGATCAATGTATTTTCGTGGGCGAAGATCCAGCCTTCAGAAGAAATCTATAATTTTACAGAACTGGATGAGATCATTGATATGCTGAGCCGGGAGAACTATGATATCGTGCTTGCAACTTCAACAGGCGCGCTTCCGGCATGGATGGTAAAAAGATATCCGGAAGTAGCGAGAACAGATTACGAGGGAAGACATCACAAATTTGGTCAGCGCCACAATGCATGCCCGAATTCTCCGGTGTTTCAGAAGTTTGCATCCCGTCTTGCAGGCAAACTTGCTGAGCGTTACGGGGACAATCCGCATGTGACCTGCTGGCATATCAGCAATGAATACGGTGGAGAATGTTATTGTGAAAACTGTGAAAAAGCGTTCCGCGTATGGCTGCGCGGGAAGTATCAGACTCTGGATGAACTGAACAAAGCATGGAATACCGAATTCTGGGGACATACCATTTATGACTGGGACGAAGTGGTACTACCAGATGCACTTGGCGATGGGATCGAAGATGCAGCAGAACCGCATATGACGGCTTTTGCAGGTCTTTCCATTGATTACTGCCGGTTTAATTCAGACGGAATGCTGAATAACTTCAAGATGGAAAAAGAAGCGATCCGTAAGTTTGATAAAGAGACACCGATCACTACCAATATGATGGGAACCTTTAAAGGACTGGATTATTTCAAATGGGCGAAAGAAATAGATGTTATTTCGTGGGATAATTATCCATCTTATAACACGCCGTGGAGTATGGTGGCCATGAAGCATGATCTGATGCGTGGACTTAAGGATAAACCATTTATGCTGATGGAGCAGACTCCAAGCCAGCAGAACTGGCAGCCGTATAACTCCCTCAAGCGTCCGGGACAGATGCGTGCACAGAGCTATCAGACCATGGCACACGGAGCAGATACGATCCAGTTTTTCCAGCTCCGTCGCAGTGTGGGAGGATGTGAGAAGTTCCACGGTGCTGTCATTGCACATGCAGGAACGGAAAATACAAGAGTCTTCCGCGAGGTGAAGCAGCTTGGTGAAGAACTGGAAAGATTAAGTGACCTGATCCCGGGATCTGTAAATGAAGCAGAAGTTGGAGTGATCTTTGACTGGGATAATTACTGGGCTTTGGAATACACAAGCGGCCCGTCGATCAGTCTCAAATATGTGGACCAGATCCACCGCTATTACCGTTATTTCTATGAAAAAAATATTGGCACCAGTATGATTCCGGTGGATGCGGATTTCTCAAAATATAAGATGGTGGTTGCACCGGTTCTTTATATGGTAAAACCGGGAATGAAAGAAGCACTGGAAGAGTATGTGAAAAATGGCGGTATTCTTGTGACAACCTATATGAGTGGTATTGTTGGAGAGTCAGATAATGTATACCTTGGCGGATATCCGGGACCGTTAAAAGAGATGGCTGGTGTCTGGGTGGAAGAAATCGATGCCCTTGCACCGGAACAGCATAACATCGTGACGTTCAAAGACGGAAGCCGGAGCAAATGTAAGATCGTATGTGATCTGATGCATCTGGAGGGAGCGGAGTCTCTTGGCGAATATACGGAAGATTTCTACGCAGGCATGCCGGCAGTGACCAGACATAGTTATGGAAAAGGAAAACTGTATTACATCGGAACCTGTATGGAAGAAGATGGAATTGCGAAGATTCTTTCCATGGCAGTAGAGGATGCAGGAGCAGAACCGGTTGCAGGAGCTGGAAACGGTCTGGAGATCGTGAAACGTAACAGAGAAGGAAAGAGCTTCTATTTTGTGATGAACTTCAGGGATGAAGAGCTGGAAATTCCGGAAGAATTTGCAGGCAAAACAGATCTGCTGAGTGGGAATGCAGTAGGAAAAGGAGAAAAACTTCCGAAGTTTGGTGTGAAGATTGTAGTGGAATAAAAATTTAAGATTGAAAATAAAAGGAAGCAGGAATTTCAGACAGGTGTAAGGCTGTCAGAGATTCCTGCTTCTTTGGGTTAGGCGGGAATTATTTAATGAAATTATTACTGTGACGGATGAGGATGCCTATGAGACGGCAAGACTTTCTGCAAAGACAGGAGGAATTTCGGTTGGAATTTCATCAGGAGCAGCGCTCTGGGCAGCGATCAAGGTGGCAAAGAGAGCTGAAAATGCAGGGAAGAATCTTCTTCTATTCTTCAATCACCTGGATTTCCAGAAAATCAAAATCAATTGAATCCACGAAACTGTCCTGATAGAATCTCGCTTTGGAATGCCGCTTGAATTCGTTGATATTCACATCCAGCCAGATCGGTTTGCTGAGATCAAATTCATAGCAGATCTCATCCAGAGCATTGAAAATCTTGTGGGTTCTTGTATCGTCACTGTCATCACAGATGGTGGTATCTTTGATCATATGATTGTCTTTAAATTCTTTTCCCCATAAGCGGAACATGGTAAAATCCTCCTTATAATAAATATGAAAAATGCCGGTCAGGCAAAGAATGTTTTTGTATCAAGTGATTTTCAGTATAGCGGATTTAGGGGAGAAAGTAAAGGAGACAGATTTTATTCTATGATATGATGTGCTATATTGATACTAAAGTTTATGAAAGAAAGAGAATCATTCTCAATAACATGGAATAGAATAGAGAAAAAAGACAGGGAATTAGAAAAATGTCTGGAATAAAACGAGAAACTATAATCCGGGTTATATTGGGAATCTGTATGATAGTTGTATCGATTGGTATGATATATGGTAAGTCAAAAGCTGGGAATGCAAATGGAAACGACAGAACTTATATAGAAGAATCAGAAAAAAATGCAAAACAGAAGAAGGCAGAGAAAAGCGAAAACGACAGCACGGGATCAGCAAAACAGGACAGCACAGTAAAAACTAAGATGACAGAACAGAGGCAGGTATCGGGCACCGAAGCAAAAGCAATTGCCGAGGCAGAAGCTATCGAGGCATCCATCCAGCCGGGACAGTATCCGGTGATGGGGATCAGCAGTATCCGCGCCTGGCAATTGGTAAATTATTTTAAAGCGTATGGAAGCACTTATCCGGCAGAAGTTTTGACGCAGGGAGGTGCACCGGATATTGAGACATTTGCACAGATGTATTATGAAGAAGCCACGGCAGAAGGCGTCCGTCCGGAGGTTGCATTTGCACAGGCGATGAAGGAGACAGGCTGGCTGCAGTATGGTGGGGATATGCAGATCACCCAGTATAATTTTGCCGGGATCGGGACGACGGGAGGAGGCGTACCGGTCTTTTATTTACCCGGATGTCAGAACCGGGATCCGGGCACAGATCCAGCATCTGAAAGCTTATGCGACAGACGAAGCACTTGTCAAGGAATGTGTAGATGACCGTTACTCTTACGTGACAAAGGGGAGCGCACCGTATGTAGAGTGGCTGGGGCAGAAAGAAAATCCGGAAGGGTATGGCTGGGCAACGGGTGAACGTTATGGATACGACATTGTTGAAATAATTCATGCAATGCGAAAATAAAAGAAATGTGTCAGATTGAGATTATCTAATTTATTAAAATACTATGAAGCTTGCCCGGGCTGTATAGATTTCAAAGAGAAAAAATGGTATACTGATTTTACTTTCGGGACGAAAAAGGGAGATAGATTCCGGAGGGAAGTATACATAAAAAGGGGAGATTACATGCAGTCAGCAATGAAGTATTACGATGACGTAGACAGCTGGAAGACCGTCATGTTTCTTTACAATTCCGCATTGAAAGAAGTAGGGACGAAGCTGGAGATACTGAACGATGAATTTCAACATGTACACAGATATAATCCGATCGAGCATATCAAGACCAGGATCAAATCAGCAGAAAGTATTGTGAAAAAGCTGAAGCGGTACGGATATGAGACAAGTATTGAGAACATGGTACGCTATGTCAATGATATCGCAGGAGTCCGTCTGATCTGTTCGTTTACATCCGATATTTACCGGCTTGCGGAGATGATCGGGAATCAGAGCGACTTAAAGGTTCTGTCGATCAAAGACTATATCAAGAATCCGAAGGAAAGTGGATACAAGAGCTACCACATGCTGGTGTCCGTTCCGATCTTTCTGTCGGACAGTGTGGTGGATACGAAGGTCGAGATCCAGATCAGGACAATTGCGATGGATTTCTGGGCGAGTCTGGAGCATAAGATTTATTACAAGTTTGAAGGACAGGCACCGGAGTATATCAGCCGGGAACTGCGGGATTGTGCGGCAATCACGTCCAAGCTGGATGCGAAAATGCTGTCACTGAATGAAGCAATCATTGCGGAAAAGGAACGGCAGCAGAGTGAAGAAGAACAATCGTGAGTGATAAAAGCTATTTTTGATATTCACATCACAGCACACAGGTAACTACGATAAATGAGAGTATAGTTTACAAGATACAGGAGGAAATGAATGAGCGCGATCAAAGATATCAATCTTGCTCCATCCGGAGCACACAAAATAGACTGGGTTCGGAAAAACTGTCCGCTGCTTCGCAGTCTGGAAGATGATTTTTCCAAAGAAAGACCTTTTGAGGGCATCCGTATTGCTCTTTCCATTCATCTGGAGGCAAAGACCGCATATCTGTGCAAGGTACTGGCAGCAGGCGGTGCGGAAATGTATATCACAGGAAGTAACCCGCTTTCCACGCAGGATGATGTGGCGGCAGCACTGGTGGCTGACGGTTTAAATGTATATGCATGGTATGACTGTACACCGGAAGAATATGATCAGCATATCACAAGTGTTCTGGAGAACAACTGCAATATCATCATTGATGACGGCGGTGATCTGGTGCATATGCTTCATACAAAGATGCAGGATAAACTGCAGTATGTCATCGGAGGTTGTGAGGAGACGACAACCGGTATCATCCGCCTGATCGCCATGGCAAAAAATGATGAACTGAAATTCCCGATGGTACTGGTAAATAATGCAGACTGCAAGCATCTGTTTGACAACCGTTACGGAACCGGACAGTCTGTATTTGACGGTATCAACCGTACCACAAACCTGATCGTGGCAGGCAAATATGTGGTTGTTGCAGGATATGGCTGGTGTGGAAAAGGCGTGGCTATGCGTGCCAAAGGTCTGGGCGCAAAAGTTATTGTGACTGAAGTAGACCCGATCAAGGCGATTGAGGCAGTGATGGACGGATTTGATGTAATGCCGATGAACGAGGCAGCAAAGATCGGTGATTTCTTTATCACAGTAACCGGTTGTGCCGGCGTCATCAGCGAGGACGATTTCAAAGTGATGAAAAATGGCGCAATCCTGTGCAACGCAGGACATTTTGATGTAGAGATCGACATGAAACGTCTTCGTGAGATCGCAC
>OGPM01002279.1_pt1 | contig 13840 bp, 6 predicted proteins | sample 1552961 | NCBI WGS metagenome assembly OGPM01 (sample SAMEA2580304, study PRJEB22360) | human gut metagenome | biome: human gut; feature: human-associated habitat; material: faeces | place: Denmark | collected 2008/2010
TGCGGCATGCCGCTCATCAACTCGGTAAATGTGTCATTGTGGTGACGCATTCCAAGCGTGTCGCCGATTCCGCCGATGCCGTTTACACTCTCAGGCACAAGAAGCTAGCCAAGGCATAGCTCGCTCGCCTAAACCGTGTCTTCCGTCCGAACAGCGATCCACCATCGGTGGCCTCTCGGACTTCCGTTACGGCAGGGGCCTCTTGACACGTGGCTGCTGCGCCACGTAATGAACGCGTTGGGCCGCGGCATCGCCTCCGCTGCCTACGTGTCCATGGGTGGGGCGGCATGCTGGCCGGCTTCTACTTGCTGTCCGCGAACAACGTGGGCTGGGCGACGTGCACGGCATCGTGGATGGTTCGTTATTCCAACGGCAGTTCTCGATAAACCAAATCGTCACGGACTGCAAAGCCCTGCCGTTCCCAGAAATCGTTGCCGGCGTCGTTGTCTGCGGGCACTCCGACAGCGACTTTCGGCAGGCCGATCGCACGAAGCGTTTCAACCACACGGCCCACCAACATCGAGCCAATGCCCCTACCGCGTGCGTCGGGGTCGACCGCCGTGTGGTAGATGCGTGACCGTCTTCCGTCGTGACCGGCAAGAATCGCGCCAATGATCCTTCCGTCATCGTCCTCGGCTACGAAACAGGTGTCGGGATTGCGTTTGAGAAACGTCTTTATCGCATCCTCGCAATCGTCTATATCCCTCATGGTGAAACCTGTGCATCGTGTCCACAGTCCGTATACCAGCGGATAATCCTCGATTTTCATATGGCGTATGGTCATTGCGATTGGTTCGGTCATATTTCCTTCTTTCCTTCTTAAACGCCAATTCCGATTCTCGCATCGTTCGCGGTACTTCCCGTGTGGGTATGCCATATTTGTGTTGCGCGGACGTCTGCAGCGCGCGTGTCGGGGAAGCCCCCTGAAGGATAATCCTCGATTTTCGGGGATACCCCGGATGTGAACATACGGCAACGGTATGGTGAACTGTGCTTAACTGAAATCATGCATATGAAGAACGGAAGCATCGCGAGAGCGGCGGCTGTGGTAATCGCAACCGCCATATTGTGCGGCATTGTGCCTATGATTGGCGTCGCACTGCGCAATTCGGCAATCGCGACAATGCGTGAAACCAATATTTTGCAGGCTTTAGCGGCGCTGCCAGAAGGGTTGCGCGACTGCTCTACGGTACTTGCGTATTTGTTTTCAACGGTAGGCTGCATCGCAATCGTCGCCGCGCTTGCCGCTGTCGATTTGCGTATTACCGGCAGCAGGCGCGTCGTCATCCGCGATGTCGTCGTGTCGGCGGCGCCGATACTGTACGTGACCGGTGTCAAATGGCTGGTCGAACGCCCCCGTCCGATCACGTCCGTCGGCAGTGATCTATTGCCGGGCGATCCAAGTTTTCCGAGTGGTCACACGGCAGCCGCGGTGATCGTATCGGTCATGATGATTCTTACCGTGCGTAATTTCGCGCGCAAATGCTTCCCCGACGGAGAAGATGACGGGCGTGCAAACGGAAGACGGGTGTTCCTCCGCAGGGCGGTCATCGGCGCTGTCGCGCTTGTCGCGGCGGTTGCCTGTTCGCGATTGCTGCTCGGCTTGCATTATCCGACCGACGTGATTATTTCCGCCACCATCTGTCCGCTCATTTCCTACGCCGTATGGTGTGTATGGAACGCATACGAAAGCGCGGCGGAGCGGTAAAAACGTATCTGCCATGTGAATTCCTTTGATTCCGAAATCAGTTAAGGAATGTCCGATTGTGCGGGCAAAACGACAGGTTGTGTAATGGGGCGCAGATTGGCGGCGAAAGGCTGGTTCAATCAAACTAGCGGCGGATGCTCACATGCGATGCAGCCAAGAACATCCGCAACAAGAACAGCGCAGGCTCAGGGAGGGCCAAGCGGGTTCGAGGAGTTAGTGCAAGGGAGAACCAATGGAACTCGAAGAACTTTCGGTCGTTGAAAAGGCCGCAATGCTTTCCGGTGGATCCGAATGGGATTCGCGAGGCAACGACCGCGCAGACATCCCCAGCTTCGTGATGAGCGACGGCCCCCACGGCGTGCGTCGCCAGCTCGGCGAAGGCGATCATCTCGGCATCGGCGCATCCAAGCCGGCCACCTGCTTCCCGACCGCAGGAACCGTGGCCAATTCTTGGGATCCGGCGCTCGCCGAAGAAATGGGCGAGGCCCTCGGCAGCGAAGCGCACGATCTTGACGTGAACGTGCTGCTCGGCCCGGGTCTGAACATCAAGCGCAACCCGCTGTGCGGACGTAACTTCGAATACTATTCCGAAGATCCGATCGTCGCCGGACGTATGGCGGCAGGCCTGATCCGCGGCATCCAGAGCAACGGCATCTCCGCATGCCCGAAGCATTTCGCGGTCAACAGCCAGGAACTGCGCCGCCAGGCCAGCAACTCCGTGGTCGACGAGCGTACCATGCGCGAACTGTATCTGACCGGTTTCGAAATCGCAGTACGTGAAGCCAAGCCGCTGACCATCATGACCTCCTACAACGAGATCAACGGCGTCTACGCGCACGAAAACAAGCATTTGCTCCAGGAGATTCTGCGCGACGAATGGGGCTTCGACGGCATGGTCGTCTCCGACTGGGGCGGATCCAACTCCGCGGTCGCAGCAGTCAAGGCAGGCGGATCGCTGGAAATGCCGTCTCCGGGCTTCACTTCCGCGCGTGAGCTGGAAGGCGCGGTCAAGGCGGGAACCCTGTCTGAAGCCGATATCAACGCGCGTGCCGCAGAAGTCGCAAAAATCGCGGCAGCGACCAAGCTGGTCGGTGTTGGACGTAACGATCTGCTCAAAGACGATATCGCAGCAGCGCATCACGACGTGGCACGCAAGGTGGCCGAAGGCTCCAGTGTGCTGTTGAAGAACGATAACGCGACCCTGCCATTCAAGGCCGGCACCCGCGTGGCGGTGATCGGCGATATGGCCGCAACCGCACGTTATCAGGGTTCCGGCTCCTCCAAGGTGAACGCCACCAAGGAAGAGAACGTTCTTGAAGAGGTCAAGAACGCCGAAGGCCTCGTGCTTGCCGGCTATGAGCAGGGCTATGACCGCCAGGGCAAGGCTGACCGCGTGCTCGTGGAAGACGCAGTCGCGCTGGCTGGCAAGGAAAGCGTTGATGTGGTGCTTGCAGTCGTCGGTCTTGACGAACGCAGCGAATCCGAAGGCCTTGACCGTTCCACCATGGCGATTCCGCAGGTGCAGAACGATCTGGTCGAAGCGCTGAAGGGCGCGGGCAAGCCGATCGTGGTCGTGCTTGTCGCCGGCTCTCCGGTGGAACTGCCGTGGATTGACGACGTTGCCGCAGTGCTTTACGTGGGTCTGTCGGGTCAGGCCGGCGCTTCCGCGACCGTGCGCGCGCTGACCGGTGAGATCAATCCGTCCGGCCACTTGGCCGAAACCTGGCCGATGCATTACGAGGATTGCCCGAGCTCCGGTTGGTATCCGGCGATTGGTCGCGATGCGATCTATCGCGAAGGCCCGTTCGTTGGCTACCGTTATTACGAGACCGCCGGTGTGCCCGTGCGCTTCCCGTTCGGTTACGGCTTGAGCTACTCCACGTTCACCTACAGTGCCGCCACTGCTGGTGAGAACGGCATTGACGTGATGGTCAGCAACGATTCCGATGTTGCCGGTTCGACCGTTGTACAGCTGTACGTGCGCGGTCCGCAGGGTGGTGTGTTGCGTCCGGATCGCGAGCTCAAGGGCTTCGCCAAGGTTTCGCTTGCCGCACACGAAAGCAAGAGCGTGCACATCGATTTCGACCGTTACACCTTCCGTCACTTCGACGCTGCCAGCAACGAATGGAAGACGGAAACCGGCGAGTGGACGCTGATGGTGGGCGACAACGCCGAACACCTGCCGCTTACGATTCCGCACACCGTCGCAGGCGATGTCAATCCGGTTGCCGCGGATACTGCGCTCGGCCATTATCTCAGCGGCCACGTCAAGGAAGTGACCGACGCCGAAATGGCCGTGCTGTTCGGCCATGAGGTTGTGGCACCGGGCAAGCCGGTGACGTTCGGCGTGAACGATCCGATCATGTCGTGGGTGGATTCCAAGGGCTTCGTGGCACGTACCGTCGCCAAGACGCTCACCAAGCAGGAAGCCAAGATTCGTCAGAAGACCGGCGCTCCGGACCTCAACACCCTGTTCATCCTGAACATGCCTCCGCGAGCCATGAGCAAGATGACCCAAGGCATGGTCGATTCCGCGATGGTCGACGCCATCGTCAAAATCGCCAACGGACACACCTTCCGCGGATTGGGCGGCGTCATCGCCGGCTTCTTCCGCAACCAATCCGCAAACAAGCGTACTGCAAAGGAGCTGAACAATGACTGATAACAACGCAACGCAGCCGGCTGAGAAGGTCGGTCCGATCCGCCAGTGGATCAAGGACCACCCGAACATCTGGGAGTTCATCCTGTTCAACGTGCTGTCGAACATCTCCACCATCACCCGTTTCGTGGTGACGTGGATCGGCACCGCCATCTTCATCAGTGGCATGGGCCTGACGCAGCCGTTCCACTTCCTGATCTTCAACTACGACACTCAGGGCAACGGTCTGGGCGGCTTCCTCACCTTCCTGCTTGCCGAGGCGCTCGCCCAGGTGGTGAACTTCTTCGTGCAGATGAAGTGGGTGTTCAAGTCTGACTCCAGCTTCAAGGATGCCGCTTGGAAGTACGTGATCCTCGCTGTGATCATCGTGGTTGTGAACCTTGTGCTGCCGGGCTATGTGACCGGTCTGTGCCAGGGTTGGGACATGGGCGCTGGCATTGCTGGCACCATCGCTTCCGTGGTCAACACCCTGCTCGCCGTGATCGTGAGCTACCCGCTGCTCAAGTTCTGGGTTATGCCGAAGAACAAGGACTCCAAGGAGGTCGCCAAGTAATCCATAACTGACCTCCTTTTCTTCCCTTCCTCAACCCGCCCAGTCTTCCCTCTTTCCCGGGCGGGTTTTCTTATGACCTTTTGCTGCTTTCCTGTAGTTTCTTGTGATTTCTCAATATCGAAATGCAATCGTCAGCAGTGTTGCCGGCGTAAAATCGAAAACGAGATTGGCGTAAAATCGAAAGTCAAAACAGCGTAAAATCGAAAACGGGATTGGCATAAACTTGAAAGTGCGGAATGATGAGTGATTTGGCGAGGTCCTAAAGCTTCGTCAACCATTAAACGGGGTCGTTCTCTTCCTCTCTCATGACCTCGTTGGAAAAGCCCTGCATAGCTGCGGGGCTTTTCTTTTTGCTCAGAAAGACATACGCTAACCGGCCCCAGCAAATGAACGTTTTTTGTTCTTTTGTCAACCTCTTCCGTATAGTTGTATGCAGTAATCTCCCGAAAGGGGATTGCGAATCTATGAGGGGAGACAATGAGCTCGGAATTGAAGTTCGTCCGTTGCGGGTTTAACGGAGGAACGGAACAGGAATCTGGACGGCAGTGCCTGTCTTTGAAGCGTTGCCTTGCTTCGGTTATTGCTGTTTCCTTGTCCATCGTGTGCATGGTGCCTGCAGCATATGCTCAGAATATAGACGATGTGAGTAGCTCTCCTAACGCCGTAATTTCTGAGGGGGGGGGGTAATACTGTCGTAGCTGCTCCTTCTGCCCGCAATGTCAACGTTGACGATAAGACGTCAGAAGAGGCCAATACATCAAACGGTGCGCCAACACCTTCCGAAACGAATCAAGACGCACAGCAGGATTCATCTCCTTCATCTTCTACTACTGGTGATTCTTCCGAATCCTCAAATGGTGCGACAGACAATAAGGCGGACGACTCAGCAGAAGCTACCGCTGGCAATTCCACTAATGATGGAGCCCAAACGCAGGCTCCAAACGATGCTTCTTCTCAAGATGCCAAGAACGATTCCTCAAATGCGACGGATCAATCGCCGGCGAAGGCCGATGTGCAGGTCGCCGCGACGGCGCTTGGCGGCCGTGACTTTGAGGGTCAGGTCACCAAGGAGATCAACGGCAAGACCTACATCCTGATTGGTAACGAGCAGCAGCTGCGTGCGATTGGTTCTGGCAAGAAGGTTATTGGCCGCATCAACAAGGTCACGCAGACTTGCATGCAGCAAGGAGCCCTCAATTATCAGTGGGTGGACGGCACGCCGTCTTCCGAATACGCCGGTGACGCCGATCTCTCCGATTCAGATATTTTGCGCGATGCTGATGCCTCCGACCACGACAGTCCACTGCTGGCATGCACGGCGTTAAGCGTCAACAGGACCCGCACCAAGTATTACGGCGTGGGTGCTGATGGCACGCAAACGGACTACTCCGCTGCCAACACCGGCCTGACCTATTCCGCAGACGCCAACTACCTGATCTTCCGTGACATCGACCTGTCCAAGAACGCGGCGGATACCAACAACACCGAGTGGACTCCGCTCATGTTCTCCGGCACTATGCTCGGTGCGGTCTCCAATGACGGCGACACCGAAGCCAGCCTGTGGAAGGCTGTTGGGGCCGATGGCGCAAGCGTGGTTCACGCTACCGCAGCTCGGCCGGTCATCAGCCATGTGGTCGTCAATCAGAAAGATATGGTCTCTAATGTCAAAGGCGACCAGCTGGATGTCAGCAAGCAGCAGGGCATCGGCTTCTTCGCCTCGATCACGAACAAGACCGTGATGAACAGCAACAGTCTGGGCAGCGCCGGTACGGCCGTGGTGTCGAACCTCAAGCTGCAGGATGTGTCGGTGACGAATCATACGAGTGAATCGTATATTCCGCCGACCTTGCTCGGTATACTCACTTCGGCAGTGGGATTACTGCTCGACACACTGTTGAAGGCGTTAAAACTATTGACATTCGGACAAGTAGATCTTGACCTCAATCTTCAAGGTCTGCTCACCCTGCACAAAGACAATCCTTCCAACCTCGCCACGGGTGCATTTGCCGGCCGTATCTACGGGGACACCAAGGTTACGGACTGCGAGGTAGCAGATGTTTCGGTATCTAGCGTAAGCCGTATGACCGGTGGTTTCGTGGGATATGTTGAGGGCGCAACCCGATACGATGCAGTCTTCGGCATCGTAGGAGCGCTCACCAATGTACTCTCGAAGATCTTGGGTGTCATCCCGTTCCTCGGGCTGGGCGATTTGGTGGACTGGTTGCTGTCCGGCACGCTCGGGCTGAATGCCTTGATTCCGGTTGGCTACTACAACCCGGTTATCTCGAATAGTTCGGTGAACGGGTTCAAAGAGAATGTGGTGATCGGCAACAAGGACAACCCGCAGGCCGGCGGCTTCGTCGGTGCGCAGATTGGTGCAATCATTGAGAACTCTTCGGTGACGAGCACGAATGGTTTCACCGTGCGGGCAACGCAATATGCCGGTGGTTTTGCCGGAATAAGTCGCAACGGCAACGTGGGCGGTCTGATTAACTCGCTTGGCGTCGACTTGCTGTCTGCGCTGCGTCCGCAGAGCCTCATCGAAAACAGTGGCCTGACGGTAAACGGTGACGATAAGATCACCGTGCAGGCCGAAGACTACGCCGGCGGCTTCAACGGTGCCATGGCCAATGCCTATGCTGTCAATAATTCGATTACGGCTTCGGTCGCCGTGACTGCCGACAGATCCCACGCCGGAGGATTCACCGGATTCGCCTCCGTGGGATGGGGCCTGGAACTCGGTACGGACGATACCACGAATGCATCGCTGTTGAAACAGCTCACCAAGGCTGTGACTAAATTGCTGAGCGGCAGCGATAACGGTGCAGGAGAACTGCTATCCATCGTCGGTGTGAATCCTTCTGTGATTCTCGGCACGCAGATGAAGGGCTCCCTCACCGTTAAGGCTGGTGGCGATTACGCGGGCGGTCTCGTGGGCGAAGGATCGGGCACGGTGATCGGCGACTCCTCACAGGATCATCTCAAGAACCTTACGTTCTGGAAGTACAACAATCCTCGTGACTTCCCTCAGCAGCGCTCCACCACCATAGAAGGCCTTGAATCGGTCACGGCCACGGGCTCCTACGCGGGTGGCATCGCCGGCAATCTGCAACCGACAACGGTAGCTGGGTTGCTCAACAGTGTGGTGAAAATTGGCGATATCGCCACGCTCAAGAAGTTCGACCAGTTTGCCGCGTTCACCGTGGAGAACATGTCTGTCACCGCTCCGGCATCCGGTTTGACGGTGAAGGCCGGTTCATACTATGCGGGCGGTGCCATCGGATGCGCCACCGGCGGCGACGTGGCCAACACGAACCTTACCAATCTGGCCACGGTCTCGGCCAGGGGAGAAGCCGGCGGTTTTATTGGCTTCTCTGGACCAGGCGACGCCATCGGTGCTGGCGGTCTCAATGTGCTTGGGCTTATCAAGCTTTCCGGTCTGCTATCGGTTGCCCAATATTCTTCGGTTGCAGTCACTGCATCGAATGTGAACGGCATCGCCAACGGATTCACGGTCAAGGCGACCGGCAAGAACGAGAACAACGAGACCACCGATTACGCTGCGGGCGGTTTCTATGGTCAGGCCAACAGCACCAAGACCCGGGAAAGCCATGTGACGAACCTCAAATCGGTCACAGCCGATACCAGCACGTCCGATGGCATCGCGGGTGGTTTCGTGGGCTTCTCCACCACCGGCGGCCTCGCCGACGCACTTAGCAACGCCGATGATTCCAGCGTGTTGGACAACCTCATCAAGGGCGGACTGCTGTCCGTGAACGACCTGCTCGGTGCCATGCCGTATCTGATTCCAAGCTATACGGATACCACCGTGACGTACGTCAACGGCGGTTACGTCGAAGGTGATATCGCGGGCGGCTATGCGGGAAACTTCCAAAGCGGCAAGGTCAATCAGTTCTCCGAAACCGATCTCGAGAACGACTCAACGCTGGCAGACGTGCAGTCCCGCGTTCAAGCCAACCCCGTGGCCGTTGTCAACCTTGACCATGTGACCGGCGGCGCATACGCAGGTGGTTTCGGCGGCAAGGTCGTTTCCGGCGCGCTCGCTTCGGCTGGCAACGGCGGCCTGAGTTTGCTCGGCAAATTCGGTACGGTGGATCTCGCCAACCTGTTGCAGGTGGTGCAGGGCTATGTGCCGTTCATCTCCTACGCGGGTGTGCATTCCGATGCCACCACCGTGGAGGCAACTAGCGGTAACAAGATTTCCGACCCGGATGATCCCGGCTTCACCGTTTCCGCCACCCGATTTGATCAGTCCGATACGCAATCCGGTTCCGCCGGCGGCTACATTGGATACGGTTCCGGTGTGCAGGTGTCCCATTCCAGTGTGACCCAACTGCGCCGTACTGATGTCAAGGCACCGAAGAATCTGGAAACCACCGGATCCATCGACGACACCTATCTGAGCAAAGACAGCTCGTATGCAGTCACCGCCGCTCGGTATGCCGGCGGCTACATCGGCAAAATGGACATCGGCTCGGCGGCGGCCGTGGGCGGCGGCTTGAGCCTGCTCGGCCAGAACGTCAATCTCAACGATGTACTCAGTGTGCTGGCTGTCGTCGTCTCGACGATTGAACATTCCGATGTGACCGGCGGCATCGGCGGATACTCCGTGCTGGCCGGCACGGCAGACCATAGGAACGCCAACAACAAGCCCGATCCACTGGGTATGGCCGGCGGCTTCGCCGGAGACATCGAAGGCGGCCATATTCAGGACTCGAGCTCGCATGAGTTCGTATACATCATCGGCCAGGTTTCGGCCGGCGGCTACGTGGGCACCATGCAGCCGGGAGCCGTGGCAAACGTACTCGGCGACGGCAGCGTGCTCAAGAAGCTCGTCAACCTCGACAACCTGCTCTCGCTCGTGCAGGACTTCGTGCCGACGATTCGCAACAGCTCGACCGATGCCACAGTGTGCGGCGGCGCGGTGCGCGCACAGGCGGCATCGGATACGACCACACGCCGCGGCATGGCCGGCGGCTATGCGGGACGTAACCGCGGCGGCCATATCTGGGGCAACAACACCGCAGCGTGGAAGCAGGAGAACACCGACGGCAAATACAACGGGCCGCAACGCGTAGCCTATGCCGCGCGCATCCGCAGCGTATACGGTGCCGAAATCGCCGGCGGCTACACCGGCTTCATGGAAGCGGCCGATACCGCTGAAGGCGGTTCGCTCTCCTTGCTCGGCGGTCTCATCAAGGCCGGCAACCTCGCCGGCGTGCTGTCCGTGGTCTACCCGACCGAGGAGCACTCGAAGGTCACTGGTCCGCTGCGCAATATGAGCTACGACCAGTGGAAGACGTGGGTCGACAACATCGGCAAGTACGGTGCGTATGGCAAGGAATTCACCGATGTGACCACGGCTGATGGTGCGGGCTCTGTTACCGACCAGGATTCCCTGGACAAGTTCCTCGAATCCTACATCTTCGGATTCAACGTCGTCGCCGGTCGTGCGGAGTATCAGACTGGCGCGAACTTGCATGATTCCGGCGTCGCCGGCGGACATGTCGGTCTGATGCGCACCGGCACGATCACCGATGGCCAGTCGATGGATGTCAAGACCGTCTCTGCCATGCGTGCGGCAGGCGGTTATGCGGGCACGATGGAATCCGGCTCGGCATCCTCGTTCGGCTCTATCCAACTATTCGGCGACAAAGGCATCAAACTTGATTTGGGACAGATGCTCGACGTGGCACAGGTATTTGTGCCCGTCGTCAAATCTTCGAGCGTGGCCGGCTACCGCAAGGGTATGAAGGTCGTGGCCACCGGTGAAGACATCACGCACGGTACCGGTAATGCCGGAGGCTATGCCGGTCTCGCGGTCGGTGGCCAGATCTGGGGCGATCTCGACCAGAACGGCCAGAAGCTTGTCGAGGGTGTCACCGCTGCCGGCGCCAACGTTTCCAACCTGCGCAAGGTGGAAGGGCGCAACAATGTCGGCGGATTTATCGGCGTGGCCACTGCCGGTGCGGTTGCGGATGTGGACACCAATGCGTCCGAGGGATTCCTGCAAGGAATCCTCGACTCGCTGGTATCGAACCCGGCAAGCCTGGTCAGCGTATTGCAGGCCACGGTTACGACGATTCGCGGTGCACATGTGAGCTCGGATGACCCGGCATGGGGATACACGGTCAATGGCGCATATGAGAGCAAGGACGATAAGGGTAATACCACAGCCAAGTATGCCCTGAACGCCGGCGGTTTCGCTGGTTCGTTGCAAGCCGCGATCCTCGGTGACAAGGATTCCGCCAAAGGTACCGGCAGTGAAGCGGATCCGAACAATGACCCGGCTTCTCTTACTGTTAACGGGCTGCGCGCTGTCGAAGGCGGGCAATACGCCGGTGGCTTCTTTGGTCTTGCTGATGTATCCAGCGTCGCTTCCGTCGGCGGCGGCGAGGCCGGCGATAAGCAGGATACCAACCTGCTGCTCAAACTGCTCAAGGTCGGCAACGTGGGCGTGCTCGAAGCATTCCGCACCTTCATCTATGACGGTCAGGTCAACGGTGTGAGCGACGGCATCCAGATTGTCGCCCATGATTCCACCACAAAGGGCATGCTTGACTCGAAGCGTTACACCGGTGCGGTCGGTGGCTTCGGCGGTGGACTGATCAATGGCTCTGTGAAGCAGTCTGCGGTCACCAACCTCAACAGTGTGACCGGCGTGAACTACGTGGGCGGCTTCATCGGGCATCTTGGCAAATCCGGCACGGTCGCCGCCGACAATGCACAACTCGGCACGGATGCGCTCAATCTGCTTGGTGCTATGGCCGGCGTACTTGACATCTGGGGCTCGCACGTTGGCGATTCGCGCGTCACCGGCATCCCGGACGGCTACACCGTCACCGCCACACACCATGGCGACAATTACGGCAAAGCCACCGACAAGGCCACCGGGCGCGAGGTCGCAGGCGGATTCGTCGGCTACGCGGACTTGGCCCGAGTGAAGGGCTGCACGTCTGACAATCTCAAGAAGGTCACCAGCGGTGAGATCGCCGGCGGATTCGTCGGCGAAACCAGCCGCGCCTATTTGGTTGATGCGCAGGTCAACTCGGTACTCGTGGACCTGCTCCTGCGAGTGGTGAACGCGCTGGTCAAGCTCCTGTACCTCGACAAGGCGGAACAGATCGGCGTCATCGACTTGGGCAAGTGGTTCCCGGCCATCTTCGGCAAGGTATTCGATCTCAAGGTGCTTTCGGAAGGCAACGTGCTGTACGTGAACCTGTTCGGACTGAAGGTGAGCGTCGCCCTGTCCAAGGCTGATGATGAAAACCAGCAGCAGACCGACGTGGCGATTGTCACCATCGGCGATAGTGTCATCAAACTGCCTTGCAGAAAGAACGGCATCGACATGGGTGGATCAGGCAGCAACCTGACCGTCCAACTCATCAAGGGCAACCGCACCCGCGTGGAACAGTCCACCGTGACGGGCATCGCCAGCGGCTATGACGTGTTCGGTGGTGGGGCGACTCAGGATACCGACGGCATGAAAGACCTTTCCACAGGCTACGCGGGCGGTTTCGCCGGACTGAACGACGAGGGCGTGCTGGCAGACGACCACATGGTCTACGCCGACACGATCCGCGGCACCAGCGGACTGGTCGACCCGTTCTCGAACACCAAACTCAAGTCCGTATGGGACTTCAACACCATGAGCGACATCCTCGGACCGGTCGATGAAGGCAACGGCGGCAAGGCATACAACACCTATCGCATCTACCGCAAGGCGGCCGCGAACGCCGGTGAGGCCCGCACCTCCGCACAGGACGGCAACAAGATCTTCTCGCAGAAGAACACGGCAGACGATGCGCTGAACACCGGACTCGATCGCTGGGAAGTGAAGCTGTTCGACGTGGTCAACACATACGACAGCGGCGCTGTGCACAGTGGTGCATCCGGCGACGCTGGTACCACATGGGTTGGCATCAAGGATGCCGTGACTGTGGCTGGTGGCAGCAGCACAAAGCTCGATGCCTACCAGTCCCCAGCCAAGGCAGTGCTCATGCTTGACGTGCCCGTATCCGACAACAACGGCGGACTCACCCCCGAACCGGACGACGGCCAGGACCCATGCGGCAAGGACGGCTGCAAGACCGTGGACCTCACCCTGCAGAAAGTGTGGCGCAACGGCCAGCTGGAACGCCCCGACGCCATCACCCTCGAGGTGACCGCCACGTACACGAATGCGGCGGGCGAACAGGTCAAGGCCGGGAAGCTCGAATGCTTCAAGGACGACTGCGCCACCGAGGAGCGGACCAACCCGTTCACGGTGACCATGACCGCCAAGGAGAACGGCTCCGCGTGGAGCGACACGTGGCGCACGAAGCTCACCGGCCTGCCGGTCGCCTTCGTTGATAAGGGTTCCGGCCCGAACGGCGAGGACGTGACGCGCTACTACACGTACACCGTCAAGGAGCTCAACATGACCTACGCCTCCGGCGACACGGACGGCAACGCCGAGACGAAGACCCCGGCCGAGGCCGGTTACTCGGTGTCCGTCAAGTACGGCACGGACAAGGACGGCAAGTACGTGGCCACCGTCACGAACTTCTCGCCCCTGCCCGAGACCGGCGGCAACGGCACGCTCCTGTTCGTCATGCTCGGCGTGCTCATGCTCGCCCTCGGCACCGCATGGTACCTGCGCGCCAACCGCATGGAACCGGCCGCGGCCGGGGGAGCGGGCGCGGGAACCGCGCTGCCGGTCGGCCGCAAACGCGGTCGGCACACCCGATAACCAGACTTCCCGCCGTCGCACGGCGGCGGGGCAACCAATGTAACCAACTCGAACCGGCCCCGACCGGGACCGGTGCAGTACAGAGAAAGGAACAGTGATGAAGCCACTAATCAGGAATGTAGCGGCGGGGGGCGCGGCCGGGGCCGCCGGGCCCGGGCGGCGACGTTG
>OGPM01002282.1_pt1 | contig 13836 bp, 11 predicted proteins | sample 1552961 | NCBI WGS metagenome assembly OGPM01 (sample SAMEA2580304, study PRJEB22360) | human gut metagenome | biome: human gut; feature: human-associated habitat; material: faeces | place: Denmark | collected 2008/2010
TATCTGGCGGCTGTTGAGCGGCACTTATATTATCTGCCGCTGCCTCCGAATATGACCATGCAGGAAAAAGCGGAGAATCAGAAACTGCTTCAGATGTCAGGCAGTATGCCTTTTCGGGGATGTTCCATGGTTCATGTAGACAAACTGAAAGAAACGGAAGAAGAAGGAGAAATTATTTTCAGTACCGGAGGAACATCCGGACAGAAACGCTATGTGTGTATTTCTCATGAAATTTTATATCAGAGATGTATGGAAGCCTATGAATATGACAGAAATGAACCGGACATGGAAACATTGCTGCTTACACCTGTCTGGCGCTATCTCGGATTCAAAGAACTGCTTCGGATGGTATTAAGGAATCAGAGTGTAACTGTTGCGCCACATAAGGATATCGATGCGATGATAAAGACACTTCAGCAGCGTCGGATTACATATGTGATCCTAAAGTCGTCGATCCTGTCAAATATCATTTACCATGAATCCTTTCGGACGGAGTATTTTTCGTCTGTGCGTGTATTGCGATATTGTCAAGAGCCTATGCCGATGGAAACCCTGATCCAGATGCAGGCACTATACCCGGATCTGCAGTTTTATTCTGATTATGGTTTGACGGAAACCGCCGGTACCATAGGGGTGATGGGACCGGAGATACACCAGAATGCCGGAGTGTGTCATCATATTCCTACGACAGGATCCTTTCTGGAGTGCGTAGAGGTTGCATTAAAGGATGAAAGCGGAAAAGAGGTCAGCGGAGCGGAAGTAGGAGAATTATATATTCACGTTCCATATCAGTGTCAGAACTATCTGGGTGGCGATAGATTAGGCTACTGGATATCAACAGGGGATATGGGATGGTTTGATAGGGATGGATTTTTCAATCTGAGTGGTTTCCGAAAAAAAGTACCGGGACAAAGTAGTGGAGATATGTATGTTCTTCCGGCCATGGCAAGGAAAAAATACGTGAGTATTCCGTTGAGAAATCAGCTGCTGACACAGAATATGGCGGCAGAATCTATGTTTCAGAATATGCTTGCGCTGATACATGCTTCCCTGAATGTAGATGAGATCAAACATTTTTACTTCGAGATTGTACCACACATTGTAGATGCAGATGCGTATGGATTTGAGTTGTTTCCGATTGAAATAGAATCTGCCGGATGGAAAAATGTTGCGGATCAGTCATGGTATCAGGATGCTTTCGAGGATCCGTATCAGCATGAAGTATATCTGGTGAAAGAGAGCAGAATACTTACCGTAAAAGAGCTGGAAGCTATCTATTCTTCCGGCCTGGATTTTCTGTATCTGCCATTATTTTCCAGAAATGCACAGATGCATGGGACATTAATTTTTGCAAAAAGTAAGGAAAAAGGGAAATTTACTTCCAGGGAGATCACTCTTTTAAAACAGCTGTCCCATCATGTAAATCTGGCGGTTCTAAATGCACGTATTTTTCAGGAAATCCAGACTAGACAGCTCATGCTGCAGAGTACGATGGATTTTTCAGAGACGGGAACGGCACTTTCGAATTTGAATGACACGATATATTATATGAACAGTGCGTTACATACAATGATAGAATGCGAAGATGTGAATCTGCTTCAGAGCAGCAGCTTGCTGGATCATTTGAAAGAAAATATTTATCAGTTGAAGTACAGCGGGAAAGAGGAAGTGACAGCATCGTTTGCCTGTTATTTTAAAGAAAGTCAGATGCCTTTGTTGTTACAGATCCGATCTGTTCGCCTAAGTGCAGAGAATGAGTTTGTGGCGCATTTTATATCCCGGCAGCAGCCCGAGGAAGAGATAAACTTTGGGGATCTTCAGCAGCGTCTTTCCAGGAAAGAGATTGAAGTTATGCGGTATCTGTGCAAAGGCATTATGTATAAAGATATTGCAGATGCAATGGGAATCAGTGTAAATACGGTAAATTTTCACATTAAGAATATTTATCGGAAAATGAATGTGAATTCGAGAAATGAACTTTTAAATGAGATTTTATATCTTGCCAGCAATGGATTACAGTATAAACCATTAGATGATTCCGTACAAAAACAGGAGATAATCTCAGAAATATAAATATACCAAAAGTGAGAAGCAGCAGAGGATTACATGTCTGTACTTCTCACTTTTTATGGATTTAATTAATGACAGGATTTCACAAGGTCAATGAAATACTGATGGATCCGGGTATCATCCGTCATCTCCGGGTGAAATGCCAGCCCAATCTGATTCTGATACTGAGCGGCTACGATGTGTCCGTCTACTTCGGACAGAATAATCACATCATGAGTCTGATTTTCATGTTCTTCATTTGTTACAGAGGAAGGGACAGATTTGTGGTCATCAACAGAGTCTGCGGTGTCTGCCATATCCGTAATATACGGCGCCCGGATAAAAACCATCGGATAGTCTCCGATGCCTTTGACATCAGCCGTGGCCATAAAACTGGAAAGCTGTCGGCCATAGGCATTCCGTCTGACCGTGACCGGCATCGTTCCAAGATGCTGCGTTTCTTTTTCACCGATATGTTCCGCCAGCAGGATCAGACCTGCGCAGGTAGCCAATACCGGAAGACCGCTTTTGATCATATTTCGCAACGGTTCTTTCATATCTAGTTTCTCCAGCAGTTGTCCCTGAACGGTGCTCTCGCCGCCGGGGAGAATGATGCCGTCGATGCCGGACAAATCAGCTTTTTTTCTTATTTCGATACAGGGGATCCCGAGCTTTTCCAGCATATGTTCATGCTCGATGAAAGCACCCTGTACGGCAAGTACGCCGATGGTCATTTCTATTTACCCCGCTCTTCCATAATGATCTGAATTTCACTTGGATTAATACCAACCATCGCTTCACCGAGATCCTCGGACAGTTCTGCAATGAGTTTTGCATCCGTATAGTTGGTAACTGCCTGGACGATGGCGGATGCACGTTTGGCAGGATTGCCGGATTTGAAGATTCCTGAGCCGACAAAGACACCTTCTGCACCAAGCTGCATCATCAGAGCTGCATCAGCCGGAGTTGCTACGCCGCCGGCTGCAAAGTTTACGACCGGAAGTTTGCCGTTTTCGTGTACATACAGTACCAGTTCATATGGAACCTAGAGCTGTTTTGCCTCCTCGAAAAGTTCATCTGTGCGCATGGAAGTGATGCGACGGATATCCGCATTCATTTTCCGCATGTGACGGACAGCCTGAACGACATCACCGGTACCAGGTTCTCCTTTGGTACGGATCATAGATGCCCCCTCATTGATGCGGCGGAGCGCTTCTCCGAGATCTCTCGCGCCACAGACAAAAGGTACCTGAAACTGTGTCTTATCAATATGATATACATCATCAGCCGGAGACAGGACTTCGGATTCATCAATATAATCAATCTCGATCGCCTGCAGCAGCTGCGCCTCTACGAAATGTCCGATACGGCATTTTGCCATGACCGGAATGCTGACTGCTTCCTGGATCCCTTTGATCATTTTCGGGTCACTCATGCGGGAAACCCCACCGGCTGCGCGGATATCTGCCGGGATACGCTCCAGAGCCATAACAGCGCAGGCACCGGCTGCTTCTGCGATCTTTGCCTGCTCCGGTGTGGTAACATCCATGATGACACCACCTTTTAACATCTGAGCCAGGCCTTTGTTTAATTCATACTGTTTTTTGTCCATTTTTAAAATCCTCCATACACTTTAAATTGTTTTTTGTTTCTGCAATCCGTACAGTCTGTGATCGTTATGCTGTCTAAGTAATTTGTATCGTTGCGATTGCCTTTTGCTGATGCCTATTATATAATGGAACTGGTTATAAAAAAATAATCAAATTGATAAAAAAACAGATGTCAGACAGGAGGAGAAGCTATGCTGACATATGTCTTTGAACATAATAATGTACCGCTTTATGAGCAGGTGTATCAATGTATGAAACACGATATTATAGAGGGGGTTTTACAGCCGGGGGAGAAGCTGCCATCCAAACGGACTTTTGCGACCCACAATGGCATTAGTACCATAACGATTCAGAATGCTTATGACCAGTTGATCAGTGAGGGGTATATATATACCATTCCAAAGAAAGGGTATTATGTGTCGGATATCGAAGAAATAAAACGGATTCCGAAGGAGAGTCATATTTCACTGGATATCCGTGTGCCGGCGGAACCGGTGAAATATGACATTGATCTGTCCGGTAATAAGGTAGATTCGGAACGTTTTCCGTTTTCTGTCTGGGCGAAACTACTGAGGGAAGCAATGTCCACTCGCAGCAGGGAACTGATGAAAGTTTCTCCCACAGGCGGAATTTATGAACTGAGAAAAGCCATTGCAGAGTATCTGAAGTCCTTCCGGGGGATGCTGGTAGATGCGAATCAGATCGTCATGGGAGCCGGAACCGAGTATTTGTATGGTATGCTGGTGCAGCTGCTTGGAAATAACAGGGAATATTGTATTGAAAATCCGGGATATAAAAAACTGGTACAGATTTATGAGCAGCATCAGATTATTTGTCGCTATGCGGACATGGACGAGGACGGAATTACCGTAGAAGGGTTGCGAAAATCAGGAGCTGACATTGCACATATCAGCCCGGGTCATCATTTCCCAAGTGGGATTACCATGCCTGCGCACCGAAGATATGAAGTATTGGCCTGGGCCAATGAAAAAAATGGGCACTATATCATTGAGGATGATTATGACAGTGAATTTCGTCCAAATGGAAAGCCGTTGCCGACACTTTTCAGTATGGATGCCTGTGAAAAAGTGATTTATATGAATACATTTTCCAAATCATTGACGCCGACGATCCGTATCAGTTACATGATCCTGCCGGTACATCTGGCGAATCAATTTTACCGGCAGCTTTCATTTTATTCCTGTACGGTGTCAAATTTTGAGCAGTATACGCTGGCAGCCTTTATTAATCAGGGGTATTTTGAAAAACATATCAACCGGATGCGGCTTTTTTACAGCAGACAGCGGAAAAAGCTGATCGAGGCAATCGAGCACAGTTCCCTGAAGGAAAAATGCCGGATTATTGAAAATGATTCCGGATTACATTTCCTGCTGCATTTGCAGACTGAATTGTCAGATCAGTGCCTTTCGGAACAATTAAAGCAGCAGGGAATAAAAATGCTTCCGCTGTCAGAATATTTTCTGACAGCAGAAAACAGCCGGGAGCATTATTTTATCATTAATTATTCCTGTGTAGATCTGGAAAAGATACCGGCAGCCTGTGAAAGGATCCATCAGCTGTTGTCAGAAAAAAATGCATAATAAGGGAAGAAAAAGGAGCAACGATGAAAAACATATTGATGATAGGAACCGGAGGCACGATTGCCTCAAAGCAAACAGAATATGGACTGGCGCCCGGCCTTTCCGCAGAAGATATTTTAAATTATATTCCGGCAGTCAGCAAAATCTGTGAGGTAGATTCCCTGCAAGTATGCAATCTGGACAGCACGAATGTGACACCGGAGCACTGGAAACTGCTGGCAAAGACCGTGCAGGAAAATTATGACAGGTATGATGGATTTGTCATCTGTCATGGCACGGATACGCTGGCGTACACAGCAGCCGCACTATCTTATATGATCCAGAATTCCAGGAAACCGATTGTTATTACCGGAGCACAAAAGCCGATTGAGATGGATGTGACAGACGCAAAAACAAACCTGCTGGACAGTTTCATCTATGCATCTGATAACAATTCACAGGATGTCAACATTGTGTTTGACGGAAAAGTCATTGTCGGAACGAGAGCAAGAAAAGAGCGGGCGAAAAGTTATAATGCATTTTGCAGCATTAATTTCCCATATCAGGCGGTGATCCAGGATGGCATGCTCGTGCGCTATATCACAGAAATGCCATATACCGGACCGGTGCGGTTCTACTATGAGATGAAAAACAGCGTTTATGTGCTGAAACTGATTCCGGGCATGCAGCCGGATATTTTGCCATATCTGTTTGAACGCTATGACTGCCTTGTGGTGGAGAGTTTTGGCGTGGGCGGAATCCCGGAGTCACTGCTGGATGAATTTTATACGCAGATGAACAAGTGGAAAGATAAAGGAAAAATCCTTGTCATGACGACGCAGGTGGCCAATGAGGGCAGCAATATGACGGTGTATGAAGTCGGAAAAAAGGTGAAACTGGATTTTAAAATTTTGGAAGCTTATGATATGACGATGGAAGCAACGATCACAAAAATGATGTGGCTTATGGGAATGGGAGATCAGACCTTTGAGGAGATGAAACAGGATTTTTACCGGCTGGTGAACCATGATATTCTGTTTACGAAGCGCATGGAAGGAGAATTTCGCTAAAAAACAAGAATCACATAAAAGAGAATTAGCGAAAAAGCATTTTAATGATAATCTGCTATATATTATAAATGCAGAAAAAGATCGCGAAACGATACCGATAAAGATGAATGGACGAATGAATGATTGGCAAAAACAGTTTTCTTTGAAAATTCTGTGTGGTATGATAAAGAAAATTATGAGTGAGAACGTCGCAGCATCATTGTAGAATGTGGAGGATTGGAAATATGGAAAAAAACATTGATATTGCAGCACTTGGCGAATTATTGATTGATTTTACAGAAGCTGGAACAGGCGCAGATGGTATGCGTTTGTTTGAACAGAATCCAGGTGGAGCTCCGGCAAATCTGCTGACGGTTGCCAGCCATATGGGTTATCGGACAGAGTTTATCGGAAAAGTTGGAAAAGATATGCATGGTGCATTTTTGAAAAAGACTCTGGAAAAAGAAAATATTGGTGTTTCTAACCTGATGGAAGATGATCATTATTTCACAACACTGGCATTTGTAGCCATTGATGAAAATGGTGAGCGTGAATTTTCCTTTGCGAGAAAACCGGGTGCAGACACACAACTGCGTGCGGATGAACTGGACAAAGAACTTTTGCAAAACTGTAGAATTTTTCATTTTGGTTCCCTATCCCTGACAGACCAGCCGGCAAAGGATGCGACCGTAGCGGCAGTAACCTGTGCAAAAGAAGCAGGTGCATTGATCTCTTATGATCCGAATTATCGTGCAACTCTGTGGAGCAGCGAAGCAGAAGCAGCTGAAAATATGAAATCCATGATTTCTTATGCAGATGTCATGAAAGTATCCGATGAGGAAAGCCTGCTTCTTACCGGGGAGACAACCTATGAAGCTGCAGCAGACAAATTGCTTGCGATGGGACCGAAACTCATTGCAGTAACGCTTGGCAGCGAAGGTGTACTGATGGCGACCAAAGAGAAAAAAGAGCGCGTGAAAGGATTTTCTGTACAGTCCGTAGATACAACCGGTGCAGGGGATTCCTTCTGGGGCGGTACGTTAAGTGCATATTTATCATTGGAAAAACCAATTGAATCTTTGACATGGGAAGAAATTCACCATTGTGCCGTATGTGGAAACGCAACTGCAGCACTCTGTGTGCAGAAACGTGGTGGAATTCCGGCAATCCCGACCAAAGAGGAAGTGGAGCAGATGTTAGCGGAAAAATCATGTTAAACTCTGGTGAGCGGTTGTAGCAGCCGATTGCAAGTGTCTGCTTTACACTAAAGTACAACAAAGGAAAGACATCAATATGGGAAAAAAAGTATTAGTAGTAGACGATGAAAAAGAAATTGCAGATTTGGTAGAAGTGTACCTGAAAAACGACGGCTATGAGGTGCTGAAATTTTATAATGCCACCGATGCCCTGCACTGTGTAATGGAAGAACAGGAACCGGATCTGGCACTTTTGGATGTAATGCTCCCGGACATGAGTGGCTTTACACTTTGCCAGAAAATCCGTGAAAAATACCTGTTCCCGATTATCATGTTGACAGCAAAGGTTGAGGATATGGATAAAATTACCGGTCTGACACTTGGTGCAGATGACTATATCACGAAGCCTTTTAATCCGTTGGAGTTGATGGCGCGGGTAAAAACACAGCTGCGCCGTTATACCCGGTACAATCCCGGAAGTATGGAACCGGAAGAAACATTGCCGGCAGACGAGATCGACATTCGCGGTCTGCAAATCTGTAAAAATAAACATAAATGCACCTTAAATGGGGTGGAATTAAACCTGACACCAATCGAGTTTGATATTTTGTGGTATCTGTGTGAGCATCAGGGAAAGGTAGTATCTTCCGAGGAGCTGTTTGAGGCAATCTGGAAGGAAAAATATCTGGACAACAACAATACGGTTATGACACATATTGCCCGTCTGCGTGAAAAAATGCAGGAGCCGGCGCGAAAGCCGAAATATGTAAAAACGGTCTGGGGCGTGGGATACACGATCGAATAAGATGGTATATTGCAGTAGGTAAGGGGATGCATATGGAGCAGAAAAAGAGTGATACGAATAGAAAATATCTGCGCACGCAGCTTACAGGACAGGTGTTTGGAAACTATATCCTAGCTTTAATGATATATGTGGCAGCTCTATTTGCAATATTGGCAATCGGTTGGTCAGTAAGCATCAACATCTCATGGCGGCCGAGCAACATTTATTATTTGTTGCAGTGGGTAAAAGAATGGATCATTGCCATTATGCTTATATTGATCCTGATCGGATGGATTGTTATTACTTTGCGGTTTATGACACGCCCGCTGCGTTATCTGGATGAACTGGTGGATGCATCGGAAAAACTTGCCAATCCGGGAGAAGAACCGATCCGGTTATCCAGAGCAATGAAAAGTGTGGAAGATGAACTGAATCTGGTGCGGGAAGGTGCTTTGCGAAATGCTATGCTGGCAAAAGAGGCAGAACAGCGAAAAAATGATCTGATCGTTTATCTGGCGCATGATCTGAAGACCCCGTTGACCAGTGTTATCGGTTATCTGACATTATTGCGGGATGAACCACAGATTTCAGAGGAAATGCGAAGTCGTTATACAGGGATTGCGCTGGATAAAGCAGAGCGTCTGGAAGATCTGATCAATGAATTTTTTGATATTACACGATTTAATCTGACCAATATTCAGCTGGAGCCGGAGCGCGTCAATATCAGTCGTATGCTGGAGCAGATCGGGTTTGAATTTCATCCGATTCTGGCAGAAAAAGATCTGAAACTGGAAACGGAGATCAAGCCGAATGTGGAAATGCTGTGCGATCCGGATAAACTGGCACGGGTATTTGATAATTTGTTGCGCAATGCGGTGAATTACAGTTATGCGGGCACGACCATTTATCTTTCTATGGATTATGAGCCGATAAAAGATGAAGTGAAAATCTGTGTGGAAAATCATGGAAAAACAATTTCACCGGATAAATTGGACCGAATCTTTGATCAGTTTTTCCGTCTGGACAGTTCGCGAAGATCTTCCACTGGTGGTTCCGGTCTGGGACTTGCTATTGCGAAGGAAATTGTGGAATTGCATCACGGAACGATCACGGCAGAAAGTGAAAATGAGAGTATTCGATTTACGGTAGTGCTGCCGAGTGTTCCGGAGAATCTGTGGTAAAACAAAATTGAACGCATAAAAATTGCAAATAAAAGAAAACTATGTTCCTGCATTCTGTCTGTAAGAAAATCGTAAGGATTTCGGGAGAAAAACACAAGAAGCAGGAAAGAAAACCTAAAAGTATGAAAAGCTTTGTTTTGGTACGATAAGCGTATCAAAGCAAGGCTTTTTTTAGAAATCCCTAATAAAAAGCACTTGGTGTAAATAATACATACCCGCATCAGAAGAAAAGATTGCTTTGTAATTTTGTTTGCAGCGGATATGAAAAAAAGAAAAGAGGATAAAAAAATGAGCGAAAAATACAGAAAAAAAGTGAAAGTAGCAGTTATTTTTGGAGGATATTCCTCCGAGTACAGTGTGTCTCTGGAGTCATCTAGCGCCGTGATAAAAAATTTGGACCCGGAAAAATATGAAGTGCTTCCGGTTGGAATCACAAAAGAAGGACAGTGGTTTTCTTATACAGGACCAGTGGAAAACATTGAAAATGATACCTGGCAGCAGTCCGAATACTGCACACCGGCTATGATTTCACCGGATCGAAATACACATGGTCTGGTGCTTCTTGGAGAAGACGGTGCAAAAACAATGCCGATCGATGTGGCGTTTCCGGTCATGCATGGAAAAAATGGTGAGGATGGAACCATTCAGGGGCTGATTACCATGGCGGGAATTCCGCTGGCAGGATGTGGTATTCTGGCATCTGCTCTGTGTATGGACAAAGACCGTGCGCATCTGGTGGCAGAGGCAGCTGGTGTCCGTGTACCGAAAGCAATGGTGCTGACGCAGGGAGATGACCGGAAGATGGCAGTTGATTTTGCATTGAAAACTGGCTATCCGGTGTACGTCAAACCAGTAAAAGCAGGTTCTTCTTACGGCGTGACAAAAGTGGAAAAACCGGTGGAACTGCAGTCTGCGATTATCAAGGCGTTTCAGTATGACGATGAAGTCATCATTGAAGAAAATATTGATGGATTTGAAGTTGGATGCGCTGTTCTTGGCAATCGCAACCTGATTACAGGGGAAGTAGATGAAATTCAGCTTTCCGGTGGATTCTTTGATTTTACCGAAAAATATACTTTGAAAACATCTGAGATCCATGTTCCGGCGCGGATTGAATTAAGAAAAATGCAGGAAATCAAACAGACCGCAAAGACAATTTACCGGGCACTTGGATGTCGTGGTTTTGCCAGAGTGGACATGTTCCTGACACCAGATGGCGAGATCGTATTTAACGAAGTAAACACGATTCCGGGATTTACGGAGCACAGCCGTTATCCGGGTATGATGAAGGCAGCAGGACTTGAGTTCCCGGAGATTTTGGAACGGATCATTCGTCTGGCAATGGAGTAATGAAAGATGAAGCTGAGAATTTTGAATCATTGTATTGGAAAGTTAAAAAAGTGATTTTATAAAGTGAGTTTGAGAGCAGAAAAATGTAAAAGTGAAATGTGAGTAGAAAGGAGCAGCAACATGGAATTAAAAGTAAAAGCTGATGACGGCCAGCAGATCTGGCTTTCAAAGGAAGATATTTATCATGGAAGTCTGATTCTGGTCAATGCGGCGCATGCGTATCTGGAAAATACCGGAAACAAGCAGTATTTAGACGAAATATTACAGCCAGTGTTAAAGCAGCGGGAAAAAGATTTTTCCACAAAAGATACCACAAGGATAGAAACTGCCTTGCCGGAAATAGCTGAACGATCGGAACAGAATTCTGAAGAATTTAACATGGATATTTATGACATGAAATTGCAGCGCAGAGCCGTCATTTTATTAAACGAACTGATGGAAAAAATGCATGGTTGGGAGCATATCGTTCCGGTGAGCGCATGGAGACCGCATAAAGAGCAGCAGAGTATCTGGGATACGTCCATGCGTGAGAGTGGGCGGGAGTTTACGGAAACCTATGTAGCTGTTCCGGGACACAGTGAGCATGAAACCGGGCTTGCCATTGATCTGGGATTAAAACAGGATGTCATTGATTTTATCCGACCGGAATTTCCATATGAGGGTATCTGCCAGCGATTCCGGCAGCTTGCACCAAAATACGGATTTATTGAGCGCTATCCAAAGGGGAAAGAAGAGGTGACCGGAATTGGTCAGGAGCCATGGCACTTCCGTTATGTGGGCATGCCGCATGCGGAAATCATGACAGAAAAAGGCATGGTTCTGGAAGAATATATGGAGTTCCTGCGTGGTTATGAGTACGGAAAAAATCCATACCGTTACTGCAGTCAGGGAAAAGAAATATGGATTTCTTATCTGAATGCCGGTCAGTCAGAGCAGATCTGTCTGGATGCAGACCACAAAACACCGCGAGTGATTTCCGGTAATAACGTAGATGGATTTGTTATCACGGAATGGAGAACTTGTCGTGGGTAAACAGGGCGGTCTTGACCGCTACCGACTGATTGCGGCATTTCTGGTCATTGCGATTCACACGTCACCGCTGTTGTCTGTGAACGAAAATGCAGATTTTTTTCTGACACGGATTTTTGCCCGGATGGCAGTTCCGCTGTTTCTGATGATCACAGGACGTTATGTGGCAGCAAAATTCTGGGAAAATGATCCGGATGAGAAAGGTAGTTCCGCAGCAGTGTTACTCCATTTTTTGAAAAAAATTGCGATTTTGTATGGTATTTCTGTCGTACTGTATCTTCCGGTGGGAATGTATGCAGGTCACTACAAACAAATCACTGTGACAGGAATTTTTCGCATGCTGGTATTTGACGGAACTTTTTATCATCTGTGGTATTTTCCGGCATGCATGCTGGGCATGGTGATCGTGTGGGGCTGTAGCAGAATTGGGAAAAATCATCAGCGTGAAATTAAAAATAACGAAGACAGAAATGATGCAAATAATGTGATTTTTGTAAGTAGGAATCATGCAAATAGAAATGATGTGAAAGAAAAAATATTGGCTCAGATATCAGATGTAGGTTTCCGAATTACATTTGTGATTGTAATCATTCTCTATATATTAGGTCTTCTGGGAGACAGCTATTATGGACTGACAACACAGATTCCCGTGTTAAAGACTATGTATGACGGAATGTTTCAGGTATTTTCTTATACAAGAAACGGTATTTTCCTGGTGCCGATCTTTCTGATGATCGGTGTCTGGTTTGCAAAGGTTGAACGGGAAAATACAGTGCAAAATGATAGTTACTGGGAAATGTCAGAACCAAAACGCTGGAATCGGAAGCGCGCGGGACTCGGATTACTCATTAGTCTGGTGCTCATGACAGTAGAGGGATTTGCACTGCATGCGGCAGATTGGCAGCGGCATGACAGCATGTATGTGATGCTTCCCATCGTGATGATATTTTTGTACATCTGGATCTGTGCCAAACCACAGGAACCATCAAAAAAACTGCGTAGCCTGTCGACATGGATCTATATTTTACATCCGGCGGTAATCGTGGTAGTGCATGCATTGCCGGGCAGTCTGGGAAAAGAAATTGCCGGAAACAGTCTGCTGAATTATGTGGCAGTAGTAATTGGAACCTGTATCATATCCATCTTTGGAATGTATGTTACGCACCAATTTGACTTGCATGTCAGAAGAAATAAATGATTGGAATTAAAGTTAAGAAGGAAAAAATATGTGGAAGCAAAAAGAGCAGAAACAAATTGAGAAAGATATAATACAAAGAAAAGAATTGCGATATGGATATCTGATTCCGTCCGACTGGAATTATGAAAAAATGAATCAGACAAAATCGAAATCAGAATCAGCGGGGCATCGCGCATGGCTGGAAATTGATCGTAAGGCACTGGAGCATAACGTGTGTCTGTTCCAACGGTTGTTGCCAGATACGTGTCAGCTTATGCCGGCAGTGAAGGCGCAGGCATATGGATTGGGGGCAGTTCTGATCGCAAAAGAATTGAACCGCCTTGGTATTCAGGCATTTTGTGTGGCAAGTGCAGAGGAAGGAATGGAGCTACGCAAGAACGGAATTGCAGGTGAAATCTTGATTCTTGGCTATACCGCACCGGAGCAGTTTGCTCTGTTACATACTTATCAGTTGACACAGACTGTCGTAGATTTTTCCTATGCAAAGCAGTTGAATCAGTCTGAAAAACCACTACATGTACATATTGCAGTAGACACTGGAATGCATCGTATCGGTGAGCGCAGTGAACATTTTGAGGAACTTTGTGCCATGTTTCAGATGAAACAGCTGGTGGTTGATGGAATATTTTCCCATCTGTGCGTATCGGATGGACAGAATGCTTCGGATCAGGCGTATACAAGGGCGCAGGCAGAATGTTTTCAGCAAATTGTACAGCATCTGGAAGAAAAAGGTTATGCTTGTGGAAAAAAACATCTGTTGGCAAGTTATGGGATTTTTTCCTATCCGGAATATGCATGGGATTATGCCCG
>OGPM01002284.1_pt1 | contig 13833 bp, 10 predicted proteins | sample 1552961 | NCBI WGS metagenome assembly OGPM01 (sample SAMEA2580304, study PRJEB22360) | human gut metagenome | biome: human gut; feature: human-associated habitat; material: faeces | place: Denmark | collected 2008/2010
CTTCTGTTTATTTTGCAATGGTGCGTATGGCTCAGGAATGGGCAATGCGTTATCCCTTGGTAGATGGACAAGGTAACTTTGGTTCTGTGGATGGTGATAGCCCTGCTGCTATGCGTTATACAGAAGCACGTCTTAATAAGTTGGGTGAAGCAATGATGGATGACCTGTACAAGGAAACCGTTGATTTTGAGCCTAACTTTGATAATACGTTGGTAGAACCCAAAGTAATGCCGACGCGTATCCCAAATCTTCTTGTGAATGGAGCATCTGGTATTGCAGTAGGAATGGCTACTAATATGCCCCCGCACAACCTTGTGGAAGTAATTGAGGCATGTGACGCATATATCGATAATCCGGAGATTACTGTAGAAGAGTTGATGAACTTTGTTAAAGCGCCGGATTTCCCTACAGGTGGGTATATATATGGTGTAAGTGGGGTACGTGAAGCATATCTGACAGGTCGTGGACGTGTGATCATGCGTGCTAAAGCTGAAATTGAAATAGGACAGACACATGACAAAATCGTAATCACTGAGATTCCTTATAATGTAAACAAGGCAGAATTGATTAAGTATATAGCTGATCTTGTTAATGATAAAAGAATAGAAGGAATTTCGAATGCCAACGATGAGTCTGACCGTGAAGGTATGCGTATTGTTATCGATGTGAAACGTGATGCAAATGCTAGCGTAGTGCTGAATAAGCTCTATAAAATGACTGCTTTACAGACATCTTTTGGTGTAAACAATGTTGCATTGGTTCATGGGCGTCCTAAAACATTAAATTTAAGAGACCTAATTAAATATTTCATAGAGCATCGTCATGAGGTTGTTATTCGTCGTACTGAATTCGATCTTCGCAAGGCGAGAGAACGTGCACATATTCTTGAAGGCTTAATTATTGCTTCTGATAATATTGATGAAGTAATCCGTATTATTCGTGCTGCTAAAACTCCTAATGATGCCATTGCTGGCTTAATAGAACGATTCAACCTGACAGAAATTCAGTCCCGTGCAATTGTAGAAATGCGTTTGCGTCAGTTGACAGGTCTTATGCAAGATCAACTTCATGCAGAGTACGAAGAAATAATGAAGCAAATCGCTTATTTGGAAAGTATTTTGGCTGATGATGAAGTATGCCGCAAGGTAATGAAAGATGAATTGTTAGAGGTTAAAGCCAAGTATGGTGATGAACGTCGTTCTGAGATAGTTTATTCTTCAGAAGAATTTAACCCGGAAGACTTCTATGCTGATGATCAGATGATTATTACAATTTCTCATATGGGTTATATCAAACGTACCCCATTAACCGAATTCCGTGCACAAAATCGTGGTGGAGTAGGTTCAAAGGGGACAGAAACTCGTGATGAAGACTTTGTTGAGCACATTTATCCGGCTACAATGCATAACACTATGATGTTCTTTACACAAAAAGGTAAGTGTTACTGGCTGAAAGTATACGAGATACCTGAAGGTACAAAGAATTCCAAAGGACGCGCTATTCAGAATTTGCTAAATATCGATTCAGATGATAATGTAACTGCATACTTGCGTGTGAAGAACTTAGATGATTCAGAATTTATCAATAATCATTATGTATTGTTCTGTACCAAGAAAGGTGTAATCAAAAAGACGTTACTTGAGCAATATTCTCGTCCTCGTCAGAATGGTGTAAATGCTATTACTATTCGTGAAGATGACAGCGTAATCGAAGTTCGTATGACAAACGGTAACAATGAGATCATTATTGCTAATCGTAACGGACGTGCTATTCGCTTCCATGAAGCTGCTGTGCGTGTAATGGGACGTACTGCAACAGGTGTACGTGGCATAACATTGGATAATGATGGACAGGATGAAGTAGTTGGAATGATTTGTATCAAAGATTTGGAAACAGAATCTGTAATGGTTGTTTCTGAACAGGGATATGGTAAACGTTCTGAAATAGAAGATTATCGTAAAACCAATCGTGGAGGTAAAGGTGTAAAAACTATGAATATTACCGAAAAGACTGGTAAACTGGTAACAATCAAATCTGTAACTGATGAAAATGACTTGATGATTATCAATAAATCTGGTATCACAATCCGTCTAAAAGTAGCAGATGTCCGTATTATGGGACGTGCAACTCAAGGTGTCCGTCTGATTAATCTTGAGAAACGTAACGACCAAATAGGCTCGGTATGTAAAGTAATGACAGAAAGTCTTGAAGATGAAATTCCTGCTGAGGAAAAAGAAGGAACAATTATAAGTGATCCTAATGCAGATACACCGAATGCTGAAGACGTCACGGACGTAAATGAAAGTAATAACGATATTGAAGAATAGACATAATATTAATAATTAATCAAACAACAATCATGAAAAGAGTATTATTTTCGATGGTTTTATTGATGGCTGTTAGCTTCTCATTTGCTCAGATGAAGAATGTAAAAGAAGCAAAAAGCATTGCCAATGATGTGAAACCTAATTTTAAGCAAGCTGAACAGCTGATTGAAGAGGCTATGAAGAATCCTGAAACTAAGGATCTTGCTGACACATGGGACGTTGCTGGATTTATTCAGAAGCGTATCAACGAAGAGCAAATGAAAAATGCTTTTCTGAAAAAACCGTACGATACATTAAAAGTATACAACAGTATTTTGAAGATGTATGAGTACTATAATAAATGCGACGATTTGGCTCAGGTACCTAATGAAAAAGGTAAGATTAAAAACAAATATCGTAAAGCAAATGCTTCTAGTATGTTGGCTGAACGCCCTAATTTGATTAATGGTGGTATCCAATATTTCAATTTGGATAAGAATAAGGAAGCATTAAAATTTTTCGCTACTTATGTAGAATCAGCTTCTTATCCGATGTTGGCTGATAAAGAGTTAGCTAAAAATGATACACTTCTTCCTCAAATTGCATATTATGCAACATTAGCGGCTGATAGAGTAGGCGATAAAGATGCTATTATCAAGTACGCTCCTTCAGCATTGTCTGATAAAGATGGAGGTAAGTTTGCTATGCAGTTAATGGCAGATGCTTATAAAGCTAAAGGTGATACTGCTGCATGGATTAAATCTTTGGAAGAAGGTATTCTTAAGTTTCCAGGAAATGATTATTTCTTTGCAAATCTAGTTGATTATTATAATACTTCTAATCAAGCTTCTAAAGCAATGGAATTTGCTGATAAGATGTTAACTAATGATCCTAATAATAAGTTATATTTATATGTGAAGGCATATCTTTATCATAATATGAAAGAGTATGATAATGCAATCGAATACTACAAAAAAGCTATTGCTGCTGATCCGGAATATGCAGAAGCTTATTCTAATGTAGGTTTAGTGTATCTGATGAAAGCACAAGATTATGCAGATAAAGCAACAACAGATATCAATGATCCTAAGTATGCTGAAGCTCAAGCGGCAGTGAAGAAATTCTATGAAGAAGCAAAGCCCTTCTATGAAAAAGCTAGAGCTTTAAAACCTGACCAGAAAGATTTATGGTTGCAAGGTCTTTACCGTGTATACTATAATTTGAATATGGGTCCGGAATTCGAAGAAATTGATAAGATGATGAAATAATATATTTCTTTGATGAAGAAAAAGAAGGTTACACAAAAGTTGCCTTCTTTTTTTATGCTTTTTAAAAATATGAGTTCATTAAGAAACAGCAAAAGGGAGCAAAGTTTATTTATTGCTCCCTTTTGCTATTAAACATAATGTTTATTATTCCACTGTTTAAAACACTAAAATTCTATTTCTTTTGATCATCCGTTCATAACAAGTAACGGCGTATCTGAATGAAAAATCATCTTACGAGCAATACTTGGATTGAATAATCGAGCGAATATATTTCTTTTGTATGAAGTCAATGCGATTATATCTATTTGATTATCTTTGATATATTGTTCAAGTCCTTTTAGTAGATTATCACTCATTACGACATCATAATGGATTTCAAGCCCTGGGTATTGCTTGTGAAAATATTCTTTTATGCCAACAAGTTTTATTTCATTCCACGTATCTTTTGATTCAGCAAGATGTATCAAAGATACTGAAAAATGAAATGACTTCCAACTATTGAAAAATGCATCAAAAGCTATTAAATCTCTTTGATCGAAATTAGTTATAAAAGCGATCTGTTTTACCTCACTGAATTGTTTGAATGGTGTATTCTCCGGAATAGCTAATACGGCTGTACGATTTCGGTCAATAACCTCAGCAGTTACACTGCCAATCAGATCTATATCTTTTTGATTTTTTCCTCGTGTCCCCATAATGATGAGTTTAGGACGTTGCTCTTTAGCGTATCTCAATATTTCTTCTTCTGGAATGCCTTCACGTAAAATACAGCTATATTTGACATCTGGAAATTCCCCCGATTCAACTTTATCTTTTATTTTATCAGATAAAGCTTTGAGATCAGAATGAACTTTGTGAATAATTGTTTTTACAGATTCTTCATCTCCAATTTGATAGTTGAATACATCTCCGTATGGCAATGACGATGCATATATAGGTGTAAAATATACATGCAACAAAATAATCTCTGCGTTCTCTGTTTTAGCTAGGTTGAAGGCAAATTCACATGCTTTCATCGAATAACTAGAGAAATCGACCGGAATTAAAATCTTATTTGATTTTTCTCCTTTTTTTGTTTCCTTCTCTCCTACTATACTTTCCGATAGCCAAGCAGAGCTTTCTGTGATTTTCAGTGCATGCGGTAGATCGCTTTCCTTAATTCGTAAGCGTACTCCAGAGGATACAACAGGCTGTATTTGGTTCACATTATGAATGTATGTCTCAATACCTTCATTTTCAAGTACATTTTTTAGAATCTGAGCTTTGGTATATGTCAGAATTGCTAGAGTTACTAATTTGTCTTCCATAATTGATACATTTTGAAGGTGAACAAATAAGAAATCCCAATTGTTTAACGCAATTGGGATTTCTGTTTGCTATATTTTAAACTTGCACAGATTCGGTAGCTGTTCTTTTTGCATACTCATATTCAATTCATCTAGAATCTTTAAAGCCCGATCGAGAACTGTTGTATCGTCTAACATAACAAGCCCACCATCTGGACCGGGCTCAAGATGTATTCCGACACTTTTTCCCTCCTTGAAATTATGGCCTCCGAAAAAGTTTCGCACAGTATCTACGTGTAAACCAAGTTCGTCTGCTATTCGATGCATGCTACCGCTGGGCAATGAATCTTTAATCTTACGAAGTTCATTAAATGTTATTGTTCTCATGTCTCATAAATTTAATGGTTAGTACTATGTGATTTTTTATCACGCTATAAACTTAAGCAAAAAAAAAGATAAAACAAATTATTTGCTTATCTTTTTTTTCAAAATTGATAAAATCTATTAATACCTTTTATATCACTTCAATAGCAGAAGCTGGGACCCATCCTACTTTTCCATCTTCTAAGTGAATTTCTTTCCATTCTTTCATAGAATTGTCTTTGACGTTTACCTTTCTTCCTTCATGAAGAATAAATAAACTAGTACCACTTTCACTTGGAGTACTTCGCACTGTGACACTCGGATTCATAACTATCGCTTCGTTACGGTTTACCAAATTTTCTTTTTGTTGTGAAGCAAAAAGATTAGAGCATACTGTGATTATTAAAAAGATAATCCCTGAAATGAAGCCTATCTTTTTCCACATAATCTGTTTTGAAAATATAAAGAAGTAGAGAGATACTATCAGTAGAATGAAAGAAACAATTCCCCATGTGGCCCATGCATCTACACTCATACAATTAATCAAAGACTTAGTCCATGAGATAAAAAAGACTTCAGGAGTAGGTTCTACTTTATCTATTGTTTTGGCACGTGCTACTTCGAGATTAGCACGGATGTCGCTATTTCCCGGTTGCAAAAGCAAGGCACGTTCGTAATTAAGAACCGCCTTTGCTATTTCACCTATTTTATAATAACTATTTCCGAGGTTATAATAAACTTCAGATGCTTCTCTATTCTTTAGTAATGCTTCGTATATTTGAATGGCAGCCGCATAATCTTCTTTTATATATGCGGAATCTCCTTTAGTTTTTGTCACATCTTCCAATTTGTTATCAAGAAGTGTATGTGTATCGACATGGATAGAATCAGCTTCGTTTATTTGTCTGGGTTCAATGCTCAGTGAATCTTGCGCGAAGCAAGTTACCGACATTGATAAGAATATAAAAAATAATATTTTTTTCATGACACAATCTCTTCTAAGTTAATGTTTTATTGAATTCTCCATTTTGCTTATCACTTCTATTGAAGATGAATAAACTTTATCCATTGCCTGATTTTCATCTCCCGGAGCAAAACGGGCAAATTCACAGTCATTCAATGCATTCAGGAATTCCTTAATTAGCTCTTCACTCACTCCATGATTTCTCAATTTTTCCTCAATATTATCTTTAGACAAACGGGATACCGGAATATTCAGTTTATCACTGATATAGCCCCACAATGCTTTCAAAACTTCATCATAGAAAGCATCTTTCTTATTTTCAGAAAGCAGTTTACCAGCCAGCTTCATACGTTTTATTGCTACTTTATTAGCCTTCTTCGTTCTCATCTTCGCTACATTGGCATTCTCTGCTGCTTGTTTGCGATAAATTATAAAGAAAAGAATAAAGGCAAGAGCCGGAATAATATAGAATAGCCAGTACGACATTGAACCATAGAAGAAGCTTCCTTTAGGTTGAAAAGTCACTTCGTTTTGTTTAATATAGCGAATATCTTCACCCAAGACTTTCAAATCCTCCTTATTGGTGAAGTTAGCAATAACTTGATCTGCATTTCCTGCACCTTTCTCTACGTTTATTACATAATCTTCTGTATTCAGAGTTTTATAAGATTTGGAACGGATATCGAAATAACTAAAAGATACACCCGGAATTTTATATGTTCCGGCATGTCTAGGGATTGCTAAATATTCAATAACTTTATTCCCAGTAAGCCCTTCTTTTGTTAATCTCACCTGATTATCAACTTTAGGATCGTACACTTCAAAATCATCTGGAAATTTGATTTCCGGATTGGAAATAAGTTTCAGATTACCCGTTCCGGAAATCACTAATTTAATAGTTATTGCATCATTCGTTTTTAACTCCTTACTGTTGATAGAAGAAGAAATGTTGAACTCTCCTACTCCACCTAAGAAGTTTGTCGGTTTACCAGCCGGAAGTGGATTAACATTGATGGCTATTTTAGGAGTTGTGATAGGCTTCTTAATCTCTATAACATTGTTTCCTCCATTAAAAAAAGCATCAAAAGGATCGGCTGACTGTACTGGTTTATTTACCGTCATTTGGAACTGTGCAGGCTCTATAAATAGTTTGCCCGACTGTTGTGGAAAGAGCACGAATTGGCGATAAACAGTTGTATAGTAGTTACGACCTTTATAATGCTCAGGTGTCCATCGAGCATTTGTAGTCATTTCGATTTCCTGTGAATGAAAACCCTTGAAGTCAGGTAACTTGGCATTATTAAGCTGTAAGTTAGATTCTCTGGTATATATTTTATATGTCAATACGAACGCTTCCTGCTCATAAACATTTGTCTTACTTGCAGTTGCTGTAATAAACAAATCTTGGTTAGATACACTTGCATTCGATGAAGGCTGTATGGAAGAACTATTATCATTATTCCTCCTGCTACTATTATGATTTTGATCTTGTGGCAATACTTTTATTTTCACTGAGTTAGATATCATTTGATTACCGTCAGCTACTATTGAAGCACCAGGAACAGTAAACTCACCAGCAGTATTGGCCATCAATATATAAGTGAAAGTAATACTACTAGTAGATGATACACTACCATTCACAATCTGAGTACTACTTTGTTCTGATCGGCTTGGCCCCATTAAAACATCAAATCCTTTGATAGAAGGAGCACGAAAATCTTTTACTTTCTGTGTTGTAACCGTATACGATAGCCTAAATTGATCGCCTACCACCACCACGTCCGGAGCAGAAGCAACAAACGACACTTTATCAGCGAAAGTTTGGGTGCTATATGCCATCAATGTCATTAATATAATAATTAGTTTTCTCATTGCTTATGAAATTTATATCGTCAACTTAATATTACCAGTCTTTTTCCAAACGCCCACCTTGCAACACTTTCTGTTGTTTCTTCACTTTATCCTGCACATCCTTTTCATCCTGCATCACAGAATTAAGTAATTGTTCTGCATTCTCCTTCGACATTTGATTGTCTTTCTTTTCAGATTTTGGAGGTTGTTGCTGATCTTTCTTTTCATCCTGTTTTTGATCATTCTGTTTGTCTTTATTCTTATCTTGTTGTTGATCTTGCTTCTGTTGCTGGTCTTTGTTTTGATCTTGATTTTGGTCCTGATTCTGCTGTTGATCTTTCAGCATTTTCTGGGCAAGTGCCAAATTATATCGAGTTTCATCGTCAGCTGGATTATTGCGTAACGACATTTTATACGCTTCTACTGCTTTTGCATAATCTTTACCAGCTTGAAAAAGAACCCCCATATTATGATAAATATGAGCCAGTTTCATTTTGTCTTTTTCGATTTTGCCGGCAGCTACATATTGTTCCATAGCATCCTGAAACTTTTGTTGCTGTGAGAGAGTATTCCCCAGATTATACATGGATACTGTCGACTTAGGGTTTACTTCTAAAGCTTTCCGATAATTCACCTCCGCATCTACAAATACGCTGTCATTAAACAAACGGTTTCCTTTACGGATGTAGTCACGCTCTGCTTTCTGTGCCGAGACACTGGCTACCGATAGTAGAAAAATAGTGAATAGAATATATTTACTTCTTAACATATGCATAGCTATTTCTTATTAGAAAATAGGTGAACGTTTTTGAACAAAGGATTTTTACGATCTAGAATTAACAATTCTGCTAACAATAATATTAAAATAATCCATGCAATAGCTTGAAACTGTTCGTTAAACTCTGTATACACTTTCGACTCAACATCTGATTTCGCCATTTTATTCACTTCCTGATTAATAGCTTTCTGAGCAGAGTTAGTATTATCTACTCGTACATAAATACCTTTTCCTTCTTTGGCAATTTCCTGACACATAGCTTCGTTTAAGCGTGTGACAATAACATTCCCTTCACGGTCACGACGATAATCATTTGTACCTTCTATGGGAATAGGTGCACCATCAGGCATACCCACCCCTAATACATTTACTTGAATACCTTTTTCAGCTGCAACTTTAGCAGCTTCTACAGCTCCGCCTTCATGGTTTTCACCATCTGTAATTACAACAATGGCACGTCCCACTCCTTCTTGAGGTGTAAAACTCCGTACAGCCAAATTAATAGCTTCTCCAATAGCCGTACCTTGTTTAGAAATCAATGAAGGACTAATCGACTCCAAAAACATCTTGGCAGAAATATAGTCGCTGGTAATCGGTAACTGTGTAAATGCATCTCCTGCAAATACAATCATACCGATTTTATCATTATCCAGTTCATCAACTAACCTGGAAATTAATCTTTTAGCTTTTTCCAGACGACTTGGCTGTACGTCCTGTGCCAACATCGAATTTGAAATATCCAAAGCAATAATAACTTCTACCCCTTTACGCTTCACTGTTTCCTGTTTGGAGCCAAACTGAGGACGTGCTAATAATACAGAGAACAAGCCGATAACAACAAATATTATCCAAAATTTTATATCCGGACGATATTTGGATACATCAGGCATCAACTGGGCCAGTAAAACCGGATCACCAAAACGTCGAATATTTTTTCTTCTCCTGTAATTGGAATACAAGTAGAAAACTGCTAAAAAAGGTAATAGCAACAATAAATATAAATATGTAGGTTCTTCAAATCGGAACATTTTCTTCTTATTTTACGATTGACAAATAACGATTGACAAACATCCTTATGGAATCTTTTTGAGTATTGAGTTACGCAATAACACTTCTAATAACACACAAAGGAAAGCCGCCAATGCAAACCACTGATATTCTTCGTCCCTCTTACTATACTCCTTTACATTCAGTTTAGTTTTTTCCAGTTTATCAATTTCCTCATATACTTCTTTTAGTTTCGAGTTACTCGTAGCCCTAAAATAGTTACCATCGGTTGTACCTGCAATCTGTGTCAACGTTTTCTCATCAATTTCCACCGGCATATTTACATATTGCACCGTATTTCCAACTGGATAGGGATAAGGTGCCATACCATTCGTCCCCACCCCAATAGTATACACGCGAATACCAAAACTTTTGGCTATCTCAGCAGCCGTCAATGGAGAAATATCCCCTTTGTTATTAGTACCGTCTGTCAATAAAATAATCACCTTAGACTTTGCCTTACTATCTTTCAGTCGGGTTACTGCATTTGCTATTCCCATACCTACTGCTGTACCATCTTCGATAAGGCCACATTTGATATTATGAATCATATCCAATAAAACAGCATGGTCGACAGTAAGCGGACATTGAGTGAAAGTTTCACCTGCAAATAAAGTTATACCGATATTATCGTTAGGGCGGCCGTTAATAAATTCAGCAGCTACATCCTTTGCAGCTTCCAACCGATTCGGCTTTAAATCCTCGGCTAACATACTAGTAGATACGTCAATAGCGAGCATTATATCAATCCCTTCTATTTCGCTATTCTGCCATTTATTAGTCGTTTGCGGACGTGCAAGCACTAGAATAACCAGCACTAAGGCAATAACACGCAATAAGAATGGAACATGCAACAAATAGTTCTTATAGCTTTTAGGTGTATGTGCATATACACGAGCATCCGAAATTTGAAGAGTTGCTTCACTTTTCTTTTGCCTCAGAATATACCATACAATATAAGGTATAAGTAATAATAGCAAAAACAGATATTCAATATTGGCAAAAATCATTTCATTTATGATTTAACAGTTTACTATTTAGTATTCAAGCTATATATACTTTTAAGCAAAAAGATTATATAGCTGCATACCTATATATATAAAGGTACCTATCAATGCGGTTGACAAAATTGCGATTCCGCAAATTAACAATACTTTTGTCCGTAAAGAACGCTTCTCTATAATTGTAATTTCCGTTGGTTGCGGTTTTTGATTTTCTTCTTCAGGTTGCTTCGTTTCATTAATAAAGTCAATAGCATTGATCAGATTGGCATCATTCTCGTTCATTTGCGGATCGTGCTTCGCGAACTTCACTAGATCGGCTGTCTGGAAAAGCTCCTTCAAATCAGAAATAGCTTCTTTATCCTTCATTTCTAATAGCTTGTCAATAATCTCAGATGAAGTCATTTCAAGCGCATTGAAACCAAAACGATCTTTTATATAGGTGCGAAGTGTATCAGTCAATTCTGTGTAATATTCCTTCGGTTGTCCTTTCTGCCATACTTTCTCATTCTTGATACGCTCTATCTCTTTCATTGCAGCCTGATGGGGCGGCAATTTAGGTTCTACCTTTATTTTGCGGATAATAGGTTTGTTATCCCGGATACGAACTATGAGATAAATCAATAGACCAAGTAAAGGCAAAGCCAAGAATGAACAGCCAATTAACCCATACCAGTCTTCCCATGCGAAAGGAGCTTTCATCACGGTTTTCTGTCCAAAAAATTGGTCTGGATGTAATGTGTCAACCGGTATTGAATATACTTTCAATGCCAAAGCTCTTGATCTATACTCTTTGCCATCTACTGTAACAGGCATTGGTGGTAGATAATACAAAGCCGAGTCAAAAGAAGTAACAGTATACTCTTGAGTAATCATCATACGCTGACGATCGTTCAAGAACTGAGTATCCGGCTTGGCAGTTTCTATAATTTCTACCCCTCGTACCAGTGTATCGGTATAAGCGGGAAAAACAGCCCGTTGCTTGGCATCCATAGCTACTTGTAATTGTATTTTCGCTTGTTCACCAATCAGTATCTGCAAAGAATCTATCTTTGCCTCCACTGTTACAGATTGTGCTCCTACTCTATCAATAGACAGTAAACATAACAATGCTATCAGAATAATATTTTTATTCATCTTTGATTTCATTAGTTTCGTTTGGCAAATAAATTCAACAATGCCTTTACGTAATCCTGGTCAGTTCTTACAGATACAGAGTCTACGTTACTTTTAGTAAATGTATCATTCAATTCTGTCTGTTTTTGTATCCACCAGTCGCGATGTGCCCGACGTACAACTTTGGAAGAAGTATCAATCCATTGCTCATGTCCGGTTTCTGCATCTTTTATCCGCATCAATCCCACCGGAGGAAGATCACTGACTCTCCTATCATAAACCTGTAATGCTACTACATCATGTTTCCGGTTAGCAATAGTCAAAGCATTTTTGAAACTTTCCTGATCGATAAAGTCGGATAAAACAAACGCAGTACAGCGTCTTTTCATAACATTAGTCAGATATTCCAATGCAAGACGTATATTAGTGCGATGACTTTCCGGCTGAAAATCAATCAATTCACGAATAATATATAGAATATGCTTACGTCCCTTCTTGGGAGGAATAAACTTTTCTATCCGGTCTGAAAAGAATATCACACCGATTTTATCATTGTTTTGGATAGCAGAGAAAGCAAGAGTAGCGGCAATTTCCGTTATCATGTCTTTCTTTAATTGCTTGACCGTACCAAATTCTAAACTTCCGGAAACATCGACCATCAACATAACTGTCAGTTCGCGTTCCTCTTCAAACACTTTCACATAAGGTTTGTTGAAGCGCGCCGTCACGTTCCAGTCTATGTCACGTATGTCATCCCCAAATTGATACTCACGAACCTCCGAAAAGGACATTCCTCTACCTTTGAAAGCCGAATGATATTGGCCTGCAAAAATATTGTTAGACAATCCTCGTGTCTTGATTTCAATTTGGCGAACCTTTTTTAGTATTTCACTTGTTTCCATTTATAAAGTAGTTAAGTGGTAAGTAGTTAACTACCAATTAAGGTACTTCAACCTTATTCAAAATCTTACTGATGATTTCGTCCGAAGTCATACTGTTTGCTTCGGCTTCGTATGTCAGTCCAATACGGTGACGGAGCACGTCATGCGCAACAGCACGTACATCCTCTGGAATCACATAACCGCGGCGTTTAATGAAAGCATACGTACGGGCAGCTAAAGCAAGATTGATAGATGCACGAGGCGAACCACCAAATCCGATCATATCTTTCAATTCTTTCAGGTCATATTTTTCCGGGAAACGAGTTGCAAATACAATATCTACGATATAGCGTTCAATCTTTTCGTCCAAATACACCTGACGAACTACTTTTCGTGCTTCGATAATTTCCTCTGCCTTCAGAATTGGCTTTATATTGAACTTTTCTCCATTTATATTCTGGCGAATAATCAACTTTTCTTCCTCTAGTTTTGGATAATCGATAACAACTTTCAGCATAAAACGGTCAACCTGTGCTTCAGGAAGCGGATAAGTACCTTCTTGTTCGATAGGGTTTTGAGTTGCCAATACAAGAAAAGGCTCCGGTAATAAGAAAGTCTCTTTACCAATAGTAACCTGACGTTCTTGCATAGCTTCCAGCAAAGCACTCTGAACCTTGGCAGGAGCACGATTTATTTCATCGGCTAATACAAAGTTTGCGAAAATCGGTCCTTTTTGTACTTTAAACGATTCATCTTTCTGACTGTAAACCATTGTACCGATAACGTCAGCAGGCAATAAGTCGGGGGTAAACTGGATACGGCTATATTTAGCGTCAATCAAAGAAGCAAGAGTTTTAATAGCCAAAGTTTTTGCCAAACCAGGCACACCTTCCAAAAGGACATGGCCATCGGAGAGTAATCCGATAAGCAGTGATTCAACCAAATGTTTCTGACCAACAATGATTTGGTCCA